>Ga0074044_10004676_pt1 | contig 11280 bp, 10 predicted proteins | sample BogForMeECP23OM1_FD_94443 | JGI IMG/M metagenome (GOLD analysis project Ga0074044, IMG submission 94443) | Bog forest soil microbial communities from Calvert Island, British Columbia, Canada - Bog Forest MetaG ECP23OM1 | ecosystem: Environmental > Terrestrial > Soil > Wetlands ...
CGGAATGACGGCCGTGGCCTGGTTCGAGTAACCGCTCTCTTGCGACTCGCTGTTCACGGCCGTGGCAACGTAGTAGTAAGTCTGGCCAGAGACGACGGTGTTGTCGATGTATGCCGTGGTGCTGTCGGCTGATGTGTTGATCATAGCGTAAGGACCACCGGACACCGTGCCGCGGTAGATGTTATAGCTCACGGCGTCAGCCGAGGCGGTCCAGGAGAGATCCACGGTGTGCTGAGTTGCCGCCGTGCCGGTGCCGGTCATGGTTTGCACGGTGGGCGAGTTCGAGGTGTTACTGGAGAACGACAAAGATGCCGAAGTGGCTCCACTGGCCTGCGGCGTGAAGGTGACGGTGAAAGGAGTAGATTGACCGGCCGTGAGCGTTGCTGGCAGCGAAATTCCGGAGAGCACGAACTCACTGTTGTTGAGGCTAGCCGAGGAAACCGTGACCGAGGCACCGCTGGCGGTCAGGGTGCCGTTGAGCGCCGAACTCGATCCGTCGGTTACGTTGCCAAAGCTGAGACTGGTGGGAGAGACGGCCAACGTCCCCGCGGCGGTTCCGGTTCCGGAGAGTGCGATGCTAAGCGGTGAGTTGGAAGCGTTCGAGACCACGGACAAGCTTCCGCTGGCGGCACCGGCGCTGGTCGGGGTAAAGGTGGCAGTAAAGGTTACGCTTTGGTTGGTTGTGAGCGTGACCGGCAAAGTCAATCCACTGATGGAGAAGACCGCCCCGGTCAAGTTCGCTTGCGAGATGGTGACTGACGATCCGCCGGTGTTGGTCAGCGTTTCGGACAAGCTCGTGCTGCTGCCGATTTGAATGCTCCCGAACGCCAAGTTGGTGGGATTCGCGGTCAGCGCTCCCTGGGTCACGCCGGTTCCAGAGAGTGGAATGCTCAAGTTGGGATTCGAGCCGGTGGAAGTGATGCTTACACTGCCACTAGCAGCGCCGCTCGTCGTCGGAGAGAAAAGCAAGGTGAATGACGTGCTCTGGCCAGCGGTTAGTGTCACAGGCAAAGACAGTCCGCTCAGACTGAATCCGGTGCCACTCGCGGCGGCGGCGGAGACCGTGAGGCTTGTTCCGCCGGAATTGGTCAGAGTTCCGGCCAGGGATTTCGAAGTGCCAATTTGGATGCTTCCGAAGCTGAAGGTGGTCGGATTCGATACCAATTGACCTTGCGCATTACTGGAGTTTCCTCTGCGGATGCTTGCGGAATTCGACTGCAATGTGCAGAAAATTGCATATCACCGACATCCGCTCATCGCCGCCGGCGTCGCAGCGAAGCTCCTAAGCTGATTAACCCGTTAGTATTCTTTCTGTTCTCGGGAGTGCCTTTCCGTGGCGCCGGGTTTAACATGGAAGAGATATGAGCGCTGTATGGCAGGGTGCGTGCATCAAAAGAATGGTGGATCGAAATTCGGGAGCAGAGGTTTCCAGAGGATTAAGGCAGGGATTAAAAAAGATGAGATTTTCGTTGGCGGTAGCAATCGTAGTGGCGGGAATCAGCGTGACCGGCGTGGCGCAGCAGAATAGCACATTCAAGGTGAAGCATTCAGCGCCCGAAAAGGCGCCGAAAAGTAGCGCGCCCATCGCCAAGACATCGACCCCGGCAACAGCTTCCTCCACTGAATCCAAGGATTTGAAAAACCTGGAGCATCAGACCGCCAAGACCACCGCGTCGCATCCATCTGGCGGAAAGGCGCCCGCGCTGAAGCTCGCAAAGGACAAGCCCAATCCGCCGATCAACTTTGGTGGAGGCGGCGGCAACGGTGCGGGGAAGTCTTCAACAACTACTAACCAGAGTGCAAACGCGCTCGCCGGGCGGCTAAAGAAGAAGCCCACTCACCAATAGTGCGCTCCCCCGAACTGGCCGCTTCGCACGAAATTCATCGCGATGTGGTAGAGCGACCCGGGGACGGAACTGGCTGCGCGACAGCCTTCGTCCGTGCTTCTTTAAGGGAATACTTTAACAGGCAATAGAAGGCTCGCACGCCATCTTTCCATCCAATCTTCTTGCCCTCCTCGTACGTGCGTCCCCAGTAACTGATTCCCACCTCATAGATGCGCAGGTTTCGTCGCGCAACTTTCACTGTAATTTCGGGCTCGAATCCGAAACGATCTTCCTCGATCGGAATCGTCTGAATTACTTCGCGTCGGAAAGCCTTGTAGCAGGTTTCCATATCGGAGAGATTGACGTTAGTGAGGCAATTGGAAAGCAGCGTGAGAGCCCGGTTGCCAACCGAATGCCAGAAGTACAACACGCGATGCGGCGCGCTGCCCATGAAGCGCGAGCCAAAAACCACGTCCGCTTTTCCCTGGATCAAGGGCTCGATCATCAGTGGAAAATCCACCGGATCGTATTCCAGGTCGGCGTCCTGAATAATGACGAAGTCGCCCGTGGCTTCCTGAATGCCGACGCGGAGCGCTGCTCCTTTACCCATGTTGTGTGGCTGAAACACGACCCGAATCTGCGGATACTCCGCTTGCAGCGCAGCCAGAATCTCGCGTGATCCATCCTCCGACCCGTCGTCCACGCAGATCAACTCGATCTCCAGGGGAATCGAGAGAACCTTCAGCACCACCTCCCAAAGCGTGGCGCGTTCGTTATATATCGGCATTACAACAGAAAGCTTCATGGCGTGCTGGCGAGACTCCTCGCAAAACCATCACGATTGTAAACCGCGTGTTTGCGCCTGGGAATTACCAGCTTGTGCTGTTACTTGCTTGTCCATATTGGACCGATCCGGGAAGGGGATTCGCTGCTGGCGTGATCAGGGCAGTAGACGCGCTCGGCTGGCAGCCCAGTCACTCAGCGGCCACAGGGGACCGGTTGCGTCTTCGTTAGCGGAACTATCGGCGTTTGCCGATCTTCTCGGCTGCGGTGCCAGCAGGAGCCGCAGAAGCACCAGATCACGTTCAACATCAGAGCGAGCCGTCTTTCGGGCGGATGCGGGTTTCAATTCCTCGCGTAAGCGTGCCTCCACGAGGCCTGCGCTAAACTCGAAACCCCTCGGGTCGCTCAGAATATTGGCTCGCGTGATACCCATGGGTATGATCTCGCTACCCTCGAGCACCCGCAGAGTGGGTGCCCCCGAAGCGTCGAGGGTGGGCTCGGCCGCAGCAAGCCGAGACTCCCAGCGGCGTTCGTCTGCGGCAATAGACGAAGGCTTGGTTTGAGGCAATTCGCTTTGAGCCGGTCCGCTTTGCACCAGTTCTTGCAATCGGCCCTGAAACTTACGTCGATCCTCGCGCGTCGGGGCCACGTCCAGATGATCACTCGCATCGAGGATGAGAGCGTTCTTCGACGGATCGAAGCGCCCGTGTCCCCAATAACCGGCGATCAGGCTGCCGGCAACGTACGGATGCAACGCGAATAGCGGCAGTATGTATTTTTTCGCCGTGATCGCGCACTCCAAAACACCGTGCACCGGCTTGGAGCGCGGCACCGTGCCTGGTACCTGCGGAATCATGAAGTTCGAGCTCTGCAATTCCGGATGACGGCGGCTGTACTTGGAAAGCGTTCTTGCCAACTGTTTCGGTGTGGTGACGCCCAGGTCGCCGATGAGGCTGCGATGCACGGCGTGCGGGTGATAAAAATCGATAATCCCGCGCGCAAAGTCCGCACAGTTCGCCGTAACCAAGTCAAATCGATCGCGGTTGGGTCGACTGTTGAGCTTGCGGATCAGCGCGGCATCCAGCTCCGGTCTGGTCTCAATCTCATACGCATAGATAGTGCGGATGTAGGACGCACCGACCAACTCATACCAGTCTCCCTCCGGCGTTCCGCCGTCGGGAAGATCGGGAATCAGCGCTTCCAGATGATCGCGCCGGTAGCGGTCGCGTAGCAACGCGATCATTTTTTTATCCGCGAAGAGCGGTATGTCTTCCTGCTTTTCCACTGCGTACAGGTAAGGGATAAGAGGAATCGCGATCCAGTCGTATCCCGCGACCCGGTGATAACGGCTGAGGACGACCCCGTTTTCGCCCGGCGCGCAGAGACGCAGCTTGACGGGTGATGCAGCGCAGACGCCGCTGAGGTAGACCGCGGCATGACCAGTCCCGGCGAGCGCGCCATCGTAACTGTAAGGCTCCGCCAGGAACAGCGTTGCCTGAGCCCGCGCCCGGGGAATCGAGCACAGACAAAAAAGTAGAATCGCACTCAGTTTCCCCAGTCTCAACCCAGCCTCCAAAGTTGGCCCCACGCGCATCTTTATAAAAAACGCATTCCCCTTTTAGATGCCATTTTGCAGGATTGCGTTTTTCTGCGGTACTAACTTTGGTACTAGCTGGAGAGGTGAGCTTTAGCGTCGCGATGCAAAATGTCAGGTGAGAAGGCAGGCATACAGAGAGCGATGTACTCAGCGCCGCCAGAGAACGGAGTCGAATAGCGCACCCACTCGCCCCGGTGGGCGATAACAGCTTGCCCGGCAGCCACGTCCATTTCGCCGGACTTATGATGCACCCGCAACGTGCCCCGCAGCACCACTGTGTACTCGTCAAATTCCGGAGTCTGGCCTGGTTCCTCCCAGCCATCCGGACTCCGCATATGGGCAATGCTGACGCCGGCGGTCGTGGTGTTGACGCGCCCGACATACTCTTCAATGATCTTCGGTTTGTTTCCCGCAGATTCGATACGCGCAGGATGCGAAATCAGAGTTGGCATGATGGTGCCCCATCGTAGCAACCGGAGAGCGCCCCGCACAAGCCGTCGTGGAAAAACTCACGCTTGGGTCGGTTCAAGCGGACGTCACGGCATGCCGACGCCGCACGGTCTATACTCGGATCTCGGACGAGAATAAATGTCGTTCGAGGCATGATCCCATGAAACTCGTGAGCGCGGCTGAAATGCGCGAAATCGATCGGGCTACCTCGGAGCGCTTCGGAGTTCCTTCCCTCACCTTGATGGAGAACGCCGGTACGGCCGTAGCCCGTTTCATCCTCTCCGATTACCCGCACGCGGAGCGCGTCGGCATTCTCTGCGGCAAGGGCAACAACGGCGGCGATGGATTCGTCGTCGCGCGCAAACTCATCGAAGCGGGCCGCGCCGTCCGAGTTCTGCTGTTGTCGGATCCCGCGGACCTTCGCGGAGATGCAGCCACCATGTTTCAGAACATGCTGCAGAGGCTCCAGTCGCTGAACATTGCGCCCCTCATCGTGCGCGAGGAGAGTCGGCTTGATTCGGCGGAGGCGGCGGAGATCTTTGCTGCAGACGTGATCGTGGACGCAATTCTCGGCACCGGTTTTCGTCCACCGGTCAGCCCGTGGTATGCCGCCGCGATCGACAGGATGAATGCAGCTTCGGCCCCGATCGTTGCCGTCGATATTCCCTCCGGAGCCGATGCCGATGCCATGCAGCCACGAACCGCGACTGGTTCCAGTGACGGAATTCACACGCAAGCTCGCGCCGATGCCGTTGTAACCTTCACCGCTCCGCGCCCGGCACACATTTTCGCAGCGTTTACCAGCGGTCCAACCGTGATTGCGCCCATCGGCTCGCCGCCAGAAGCGATAGTCACCGAACTCGGACTTTATCTAAGTACGCCATCCGATTTCGCTCCGCTGCTCGTGCCGCGAGCGCGCGACGCCAACAAAGGCAGCTACGGGCACGTGCTCGTGATCGGCGGATCGCTCGGCAAAGCGGGCGCGGCGGCGATGGCGGGATTTTCCGCTCTCCGAGCGGGTGCCGGCCTTGCGACAGTGGCAACGCCAAAATCAGTGCTCGCAACCGTGGCGGCTTTTCACCCCGAACTAATGACCGAGCCGCTGGCAGAAACCAACCAGGGCACGATCTCATTGCGAGCGCTCGAATCGAGTGCGGCACTCGACGCGCTGCTGGAACGCAAGACGCTCGCCATTGGTCCAGGCATTTCGCGCAATTCGGAGACCGCCGAATTCGTGCGCGAGATCTTGAAGCGCACCGCTGACGATACGCCGATAGTTGTCGACGCCGACGCCCTGAACGCCTTCGAAGGACGGGCCGATTTGCTGAATGGCCGTGGACGAACCGTAGTCATCACCCCGCACCCCGGAGAAATGGCACGCCTAACCGGCTTGAGCATTCTGGAAATTCAAGCCGACCGCCTGCAAGTCGCGCGAAAGTTCGCTCGCCAGCATGAGCTGATCGTCGTGCTCAAGGGACATCGCACCCTCATAGCAGCGCCGACTGCGGCGTACGACGGCGCAGTCTGGGTGAATCCCACTGGCAATCCGGGCATGGCCACCGGAGGTACGGGAGACATCCTCACCGGAATGGTCGCCAGCTTCATCGCGCAGCATCCGCAGCATGCGCTTGCAGCGACCGCTCTCGCAGTCTACCTTCATGGACTGGCGGGCGACCTGGCCAATGAATCGGTCGGCGAGAATTGTATGGTGGCCACGGACCTGGTGCGCTTTCTGCCCCATGCGTTCGCAGAAATGCGGAATCAGAAATCCAACGAGATCCGTCTGCACTCCTGATTAGCGTGGAATGTAATTGTCAATCAAAGGAAGAAGCTGTGACCCAAGCTTCATCATGCGCGCCTGAGCATCGTCGGTAGACTCGCCGTTCATCATCGGCGTCATCAAACGCACCATCCCGCCGTCACTGCGATTCATATGAATTGAATCGGAGATCAGATGATACTTCGCCGACCACTCGCTCGCTACCACGCGGCCATGTGCCTGAAACCAGTAAAGCACCAGTTGCCGCTCTCCCGTCTTCGAAACCACGTAGCGGTTAACGGGTATCGAAGTTCCATCCGGACGCGGAAGCTGAATCCTCTCCCGCGAAATCGGAATCCATCCCGCACCCGGCAGGCAGTGCTCCGGCGAATGGATAGTATCTCCAGCCTTCTGGGTAGGAAAGAATGGGATGTATAGATTGATCCAGGGTTGGGGTTGGCTCCCGTTCTCGTAATCGCGCAGCAGATACTCGCCCGGTCCCAGGATTTCGAGCGTCGCCTTGTCGATGGGAATGTCGGTTCCCGTCCACGCATCGATGTGCATCGGCAGGGAAGACGAATGCGGAACGCTAGGGCTGGTCGGATTAGCCTGCAGGCCGACTGCCGTGGCCAACATTGTTACAGCCACAATGCCAAAGCGTAAAGACCCCGACGTCTTGCGGATTTCCCCAGCGGGCTGATCCTCCTGACGCGCCACGTTAGGCGGTGCAGTCGGGCCATTCTTCCAGATCAGACAGATCAAGCGATGCACAGCGAAGAGCATGATCAATGCCACCACGAAGATCAGCCATCCCTGAAAGGTATGGAAAAAACCCATTGCCTTATCGGGGTCCCAGTACTCCGCCAGCAACCCGGTGCCAACAATTCGAACGCTGTTGGCCATCACCGCGATGGGCACCGCGGAGAGTGCCAGCACCACTCGCACCCACCGTCGAGTCTCCAAAAGGTAGCCGTAGATGATGGCCAGGGTAACCAGCGTCAGCAGGGAGCGGATTCCGCTGCATGCTTCCGCGACGTCCAACTGAATGCGAGCAAGTGTCAACAGATTTCCCTCCCGGAACACGGGAACTCCGACCTGCTCCAGGAGTACAGAGGCAAGCTTTGAGGCGAGCAACTGAAGTGGAAAAGTGACCCGGCTGATGACCAGGCTCGGAATCGGGATCATCAGAATCAGAAACGCCCAGGGAAACAGCACCGCGCGAAAGAAAGTCCAGCCCTGAAACAAAATGACCAGGCCCGCCAACAGAACCAGCAGCGACACCCGCGAGAAAAACAATTCCGCCCCCAGGACCCCCAGGACCAGCATAACCATGCTGACCACCTCCAGCGGAAGACCACTCCACGAAGGGTTTGGTGCAATTGCGCCCAGCTTCTTGCGGTCCTGCCAGAGAACAAACAAGGCAAAAAGAGGGACGAATATCCCGTGCGAGAAGTTCGGATCATTGTTCCACTGTACAAACAACCGGGCGAGAATCGAGGCGTAGAGCCAGACGATCAGCAGCAGCAGCGCCACTCCCTGCCAACCGGGCAAGTCGGACGATGAGCGATCCTCCCTCGTGGGGGGAGGCGGAGCTACCTCTACTGATGAGTTGCCCATATGGTGCGCTTGCTTCTGAGAATATGCGAAAGAGGGTACGCGTGCAAAGTGAAAGCAACCGACAAACCGAGCACGAGAACCTAGAGTAACCCTCAGGCCCGGTCCCATCGGGCATCTGGCCAAAGATAGCGCTAGCCGACACCGCAAGAGGAGAAAACGGAAAGCTATTTCCCATTCCACCCCGGCCCAACGTCGATGCCTCCGCTGCCCTGGTTTACCAATGCTTGCAGGGAGTTGGGACTTTATCCCCAAGAAACGTGGAAATTAACCCCACTTAATACCGAGAAAGGTGGGCAATACATTTCCCATTTGTCCGCAATATGATACCGTGTGAGCCGTGTAGCCAATTCGGTGCTCGTCGCAAGTCATTGAAAGATAAGCATGTATCGATTCGAGCGACTTACAGGCATCCTCGACCCGATTGGCAGCGTGTGTGCTCTAGAACGTATAGGTCTTTGTCCAGGACCTCGCCCCACTTTTGGGTCGCCTAGTGCAGAAGCTGAATAGAATGGGTTTCGAGCGAACACAAATCCCGGAAACGATCGGAACGCCGCAGAGCGGCGGCGTTCGCGTTTGGCTCGAAAGTGTCAGCGCCGGCATGCGCACTGTCGAAGCCGTGATCCGCGAGCTGTCGCAGAACGACGTTCCCATGCTGGTAGTGGCCGAGCACGGTTCCGGCAAGGCGGCGGCAGCTGCCCGCATTCATGCTCTTTCCGCCCGCGCCGCCGACCCCTTTCAGCTCTATCACGGGCATGACGCCAGCCAAGAAATTCTGGCTTCTCGCGACGGCCAGGGTGGAACCGTCTATCTGCAGGAGGTGTTAGACCTCACGGCGGTGGCCCAGAACGAACTCGTCCGCCAGATCGGTTTGAATGGCAGCGGCAATGGCAACGAATATGAAAAGCGCCGTGTGCCTCGTTATATCTGCGGAACCTCGCGCGAGTTAGAGCCCGAAGTCAAGGCCGGCAAGTTTCGCGAAGACCTCTATTATGGAATCAGCGGAGTCTGTTTGCGCCTGCCTCCATTACGCCAGCGCAAAGAAGATATTCCCGTTCTGCGCGACTGGTTTCTCTCGGCAGCTGCCCGTGACTTTTGCCGGGCCGTGCCCGTGCTCAGTTCCGAGACACAAAACTTCTTCCTGGAATACAACTGGCCCGGAAACATTCGCGAACTCAAAGAAGCGGCCCGAGCCATCGTCGCGCTCGGCGATGAAACGCTCGCCATGGGTGGGTTGCGCTCGCTTTTGCGGCGCGCCGATCACGGCGGCAGCAGCGAGAAGGTTTCTCTCAAAGACGCGGCGCGAGCAGCTTCTCGCGAAGCCGAGAGGGAACTCATTCTGCAGGTTTTGACTCGAACCCGCTGGAACCGGCGCCGGGCCGCGCAGGAGTTGCAGATCAGCTACAAAGCTTTGCTCTACAAGTTAAAGCAGATTGGATACGAAGGGTACGGAGCCTGACGGCACAGTTTCAGGGTTGCAAACCTGAAAGACTAGAGGATTAGAAGATATGAAATCAGCAAGGAAAGCGGCGGTTGCGGCACTCGTCTTGATAAGCAGTATCGCCTTGGCGCAGGATTCGCCTGCCCAGCCCGCAGCCAGTCCCGCTTCCGACAATGCCGCAGCCACTGGCAAAACCACGACTGCGGCTTCCTCCAGCCCAGCCGGACCAGATTATGTCATCGGCGCCGAAGACGTGCTCCACATCTCCGTGTGGAAGGAAGCCGACCTGACTGCCACCTTGCCAGTACGTCCCGATGGCAAAATCTCTCTTCCCTTGCTCAACGATGTGCAGGCCGCAGGCCTGACGCCTGAGCAGTTGAAAGTCTCAGTGACGGAGAAGCTGAAAAAATACGTTGCCGACCCGCGCGTTACGGTGGTGGTGACTGCGATCAACAGCAAGCGGGTTTACCTGACCGGAGAAGTGTTGCATTCCGGGGCCATGCCGATGTCGCCCAATATGACCGTTCTGCAAGCATTGTCCAGCGCCGGCATAAACCAGTTTGCCAACACGAAACGCATTTATGTCCTGCGCACCGAGAACGGCAAACAGGAGAAATTGCCAGTGAACTACCACAAGTTAGTTAAAGGCGAGCAGATCGAACAGAACTATACATTGCGGCCGGGGGATACGATCGTCGTCCCGTAAGGGATTATCCGGACCCATTTAGGGATCTACACGTGAAAGGCATGTTAAGAATGCGAACAATCCGGTTGGCGCTGCTGGTTTTTGGCGTCAGTCTTTCCGCAGCAGCCCAGAGTGGTTCCCAGTCCCAGCCCGATACCACTCCGGCGCCCGCTTTCGGTCAGAATGCGCCCATACTGAACCCGGATAACCCGCCGGTTTCTGGTCTGGACGAGCCTGGGCTCGAACTGCGTACGGCTGCCCGCAGCTTTATCTCGCCAGCTTTGCAGGCGAGCGAATCGGGGGACAGCAACGGGGCCAACGCGATCGGCGGAACGGGTGCGGAAGCGATCACCCGCGTTCTCGGCGCTTTCGATCTCCAGAAATTCTGGCCCAGGAGCGATCTCTTTCTCGAGTATCTCGGTGGCGGAGCATTCTATAGCGATCCTTTTGTCGCCCGACAATTAGAGGCCGTCGGCTTTGAAGGAGTGACGCGCTGGCGAACTGGCCAGATGACGCTTCGCGACGCCTTCAATTACCTGCCCGACGGTTCCTTCCAAATCGGCGCCTTTGGTGGTCTCCCAGGGTTCGGTCTTGCCACCGGCAGCTTCGGTACCGGAGCGCAAAGTGGCGGATTGCCCGGCACTACCTCCTTTGGCAGCGGGCAGTTCGGCTCGGTAGGAAACATTCCCAGGCTTTCGAACACAGCGATCCTCGATATCGTTCAAGCCCTCAATCCGGTTTCCGCCATCACGATGGCGGGCGGATTCAGCGACGCTCATTTCTACGACCCCACAAAAGAACTGATCAACAGCGACCAGTTGACCGTTGAGGGCGGGTACAGCCATCTGCTTGCCCATCACGATCAGATCGGCGTGGTCTACGCTTTTCAGTTGTTTCAATTTCCGGAGAGCACCGGCGGCCAGATTTATAACGACGTCCTGAATGTCCGCTGGAGCCATACCATCACCGGTAAGTTGAGCTTCGTTGCCGGAATCGGTCCGCAGTATACCGAACTGGAAAATGGCGGATACATCCAGCATTGGTCGGTGAGCGGGAAGGCTCAGTTGCGCTACAAAGTAGGCCGCGCGTCGATGGTTGCGACTTACGAAAAATTTACTTCGTCAG
>Ga0074044_10004677_pt1 | contig 11279 bp, 8 predicted proteins | sample BogForMeECP23OM1_FD_94443 | JGI IMG/M metagenome (GOLD analysis project Ga0074044, IMG submission 94443) | Bog forest soil microbial communities from Calvert Island, British Columbia, Canada - Bog Forest MetaG ECP23OM1 | ecosystem: Environmental > Terrestrial > Soil > Wetlands ...
ATTAAAAAATTGAAACTTATGAAAACAAAACTGCTTCTCATCGCCGCCCTGATTGGCGCGGCAAGCTTGCCTGCCCAGGCCGGAGTTCGCTTCGGCTTTTCGTTCGGTCTCCCGCTGCCGGTGCCCGTCGTGGTAACGGCTCCCGTTGCGCCGGTCGTTGTGGCTGCGCCCGTTGTCACCGTGCCGCCAGTGGTGGTGACAACTCCGGTCTATCCGGCTCCGGGCTATATCTGGGCGTCGGGTTATTGGTCGGTCTGCGGCTACAACCGCGTCTGGGTTCCTGGCTGCTGGCATTATCGTCCCGCGCATTTCGTGTATGCCCATCCGTATGGCTGGCGTCGTTGATGACGGAAGTCGTGGTTGCGGGGCTTCCGCGCCGTGATGGTCAAGAATCGGAAAACAAACAAAACAACAAATAAGAAAGGATCGAACAATGAAAACAAAATGTTTGCGTGCGTGTATCCTGTCAATGGCGGCAGGGGGAATCAGTGTGTTAGTGTCAGGCTGTGTGGTTTATCCAAATGGAACAGTGGGACTTCAACCGCTGATAATTGCGGCCCCGGCACCGATGGTCGTGGCTGCGCCACCGCCAGCCGTTGAGGTCGCACCACCGGTAGTCGAGGTTCCTGACAGTTACGCCTGGGACGGTGCCGAATTCGTCGGCGTCGTTGGTGGCGCGTATTTCTATTTGGGACCCGGCAATGTCTGGCTGGCCTGTGGCCCGGACCGTTTGGAGCGTTTCCATGGATGGGAAAGATACCACGCTGATTGGCGAGACCACGCCATTCGCAATGATCGTTTCAGAACTGATGCCCACGGACATGTTCAGCCAATGGGACACGGCAGGCCGGAAAACGGAAAGGCCGCGCCGAAGAAGAAGGAAAACGAACAACATTGATCGCGCCCGGTTTCGGTTTTGTTTGGTTTCCAGGTGCCTGGGGTTGGGAGGAACGGGGTATGGGAGGGCGGGCGTCAAGCTCGCCCTCCCTGTAATTGTGGGCGAAGCGGCTGAATTCTTGCACGGATTTTCATCAATTTTGATATTGCAAATTGCAGGCGAGGGATTGAGAATCACAGGTTGTGCAGGCAGGCGTTGTTTCAGAAAGCAGCGCAAGCCCCCTTCCGACAAAGAGAAATTTGGTGTTTCGAAAGCGGGCGGTTGCAAGGAAAATCAGAAGCGCCGCCCCTGAAACAGACGGTTCTCCTGAAAGGAGTCTTGTAGTTCCGTCGCCTCCCGCTAAAAATTGCCATTCTGGCTCATGTTGGATTTCACTCCGAAGAATTACGGGCAGCCGGTTTCCAATTTTCCCATCACAAATTTTCTGCAAGATTTCGCAACTGGAAATGTATAGGCCAATGAGGCCGCGCAAGTAAAACGCGCCGCTGAGGAAAAAACGCTAAAAGCTGGAAATTATATGAAAAACAAAATCTCGATCTTGAAGACAGCCCTTGCCTGCGTCGCTATTGGCTGGATGTGCTGGAGCGCGACCAATTTTTGCCAAGCTCAAACCCAACCGGCAAACCCATCCGGTCTCTCGCCGGATTTGCAGGAAGTCGTGAAACTTTCCCAAGAACAGATGACAGACGATGTCATCACAAATTACATCAAAAATTCGGGAAAAACTTATACCTTGACCGCTGACGACTTGATTTACCTGAAAGACCAAGGGGTATCTCAAGGCGTTATCAGTGCATTGGAGCAAACCGCATCCTCCAATGTCATCTCTGCCGGCCAAACGTCTTCGACTAACATTCCAACAGCCACACCTGTGCCTACGCAGACTTCTGTGACGCCCACTCCTACCGCCTCGACTTCGCCCGTCCCAACACCTTCGCCAGCGCCTGTGCAAACTGCAACCCTACCTGCGCCCTCCGCTGCTCCTCAGAACAATCTGGTGCAGGAATACGACGATTACATTTTTGAAATTAAGGAGTGCAAATTGGAGGACCGCGAGGATAAACAACTAAATGACGGAAAGCCCCACAAGCAACTTATATGCAAAGTCCTGGTGACGAATAAAGCGGGAGATAGGACACTCAATATGCACGGCAATGTTGAAGGTGCGCGCATTAGAACCATAGATGATATGGGCACTGAATATGATATTTCCGGCGGAACTTTAGGCACTAGCCAATTATCATGCTATGCGTTTGCGTGGCCTGATGGTGCTAATGCGGCGCTAGTCCTGCCGTCGGGTGTGCCGGTCAAAGCGGTATTGATTTTTGGCATGAAGGATGGCATCGGATATTTTTCACCCAACGCTCAATCGCTTGGCGTTCTCGATGTCGGTTTCATAAGCGAGGACACATCAGGCAATAAACCATTTCACATTCAATTCAAGAATGTTCCTATCCCGCTTGTCGAAGCACCGCCTGCGCCCGTCGCAGTTGCCCCGACTCCGCCAGCACCGTCACCTACGCCTTCGCCCTATAATGGGTCAACGCCTACCGCAGATACGACCCAGCCTCCGGTCGCCCAAGCAGTCAATTTCGACTATTTTCACGATCAACTTGCGCCCTTCGGCACTTGGATTCAAGTGGCGGGTTACGGTCCATGCTGGCGTCCGGACGCAGCTATAAAATTAAATCCAGACTTTCGTCCTTATTATGATAACGGGCAGTGGGTCTATACTGATAACGGCTGGTTTTGGCAATCAGACTATACTTGGGGAGACATTCCGTTCCACTATGGTAACTGGATTATTGACCCTACTTATGGCTGGCTGTGGGTGCCGGGTCACACTTGGGAACCGGCTTGGGTTTTTTGGCGTCAGGCGGAAGCGGACGGATATATTGGATGGGCACCATTGCCACCCGGAGCGGTCTTTGTTGACGGCGGATGGGATTTTCGCGGACATCACTACGGCGTTGATTTCGATTTCGGCCTCGGTGAAGCCTGTTTTGCCTTTATAGGTTACGATCACGTCCATGACAATTTCTTTCGGATGAGAGGGCGTGAATTTGCCTTTCATGTGTCTCGTGAACGGATACATGCGTTTTATGGAAGGACCGTTCTTAGAAACGATTTTCGGCGGGATGAACATGGCCGGTTGATCAACGACGGGATAGGCCGCGACCGTATTGAACGCCTAACGAATCATCGGGAGGAAATAGCTCACTTCGAAGAGAGAAATCCAGTCGGCGACCGCGACAAGCTGGTTGCGCAGCGGATCGAGGAAACCCGTAGGCAAGGTGGACCGCAAATTGGCAATCACCCGAATGTTACACCAAAGCCGGGTGAGCCGGGGCATGAACAGCCTGGCAAACCGGGCGGGCAACCACTCGTGGCTCCAGCGCCCGTCAACAAAGTATTTAGGCCGCCGACACCAGCATCAAATCCGGCCACAGTTCCATCACAACGGCAGGCCCAAGCCCCGCAACAAAAGCAGTCCCAGAAGAAAGCAGTGAGCCATTGAATGGAAATTTTGACGGATTACAAACAATCAAAATGTAAAAACGAAAGCGAGAGAACCATGAAAATTATGTATCGAACTGTTGCAATTGTGTCTGTGGCACTCGTATTTACGACAGGGTGCGTGAACCCGAATGGCACGCAAAATAACACTGGTTCCGGCGCGTTGATTGGCGGCGCACTTGGTGCCATTACTGGAGCAGTCATTGGGCATAACAATGGCAATACGGGAGCAGGCGCCTTGATTGGTGCTGCCGCTGGCGTAATTGCCGGTGGGTTGATCGGGAACATGATTGACCAACAACAGCAGCAGCAGTTACAGCAACAGTATCCGCAAACGTGGAATAAACTCCAGAATAATGATGCTGTCTATGCCAACTCGCCGTCTTCGCCGGCACCGCCAACCGTAGCGCCGCCACCATCAACGTCACCGGAGGCCACAGCGCCACCACCATCAACGTTACCGGCAGTCACAGCACCAACGCCGTCAACACCGACGACCACCACGACACCTCAAATGCAGCCGCTCACCGTGGACGACATTAAGGCGCTTGCTGCGGCCGGTGTTAGACCAGATGCCATCAATAAAGAGATTGACATATCGCAGTCCACATTTAGCCAATCAGACATTGCCGCAGCGCAACAAGCCAATGTTAATTCAGAAGTCATTGCGCATATGCAGAGTCACCCCAGTTAATCCTCCATGAGAAAGTCAGCCAAAAATAACAGCGAATAGCTACAAAATAACACAGAAAGGAAGAATTCATATGAAACAAACCATCTCGTTCGTCACCATGCTTGCTTTTGTTATGACGCTTGCATTCGCAGCCAGCGGCAACCCGGTGATTACGGGCGTCTCATTCTCTGGCAGCCCGGGCAATTACACCCTCACCGTGAACGGATCAGGGTTCGGAAGTTTCCCGGGCAGTTTGCCATTTTACGGTGACTCCTCATATTTTCGCATGGCGGATGCTGCGCAGCTTGGACACGGTGAATGGGGCTATTCAGGAGACGCCAACGGCCTCACATATCAATCCTGGGCGGACAATCAAATTCAAGTAAGTGGTTTTGGCGGACAGCCCGGCGACGCCATCGCGATTGCGCTTTGGAGTCCCACTTCGGGCGCAGGTGCAACTTGGGCTGGCAATGTTCCAGGTAGTTCGGGAGTGCCGCAAATTACCTCGGTCAATTTTTCTGGCACGGGTCAAAATCTCCAGATTGATATTCATGGTTCTGGATTCGGCAGCGCGCCGGTGGCTATGCCCTACACCGGCGATCTAAACCAATTCAGTTTGGGTGACTTTCAAACGCATTGCGGCGGCGGTTCATCCCAATTCGAAGCTGGTTCATTGCGCTGGGGGAATGGTTCACCTGATTTGCTGACTCTTACTTATCAATCTTGGTCTGACAATGAAATCGTGATTAACGGATTCGGTGCCGCCTATGGTCAGGGGTGCTACACGGTGCAAAATGGAGACCCTATGATTATCACGCTTTGGAATTCAGGTGACACCGGCCAAACTGGGCCGCAAACTGCCTGGGGTGGATTTATAAATGTGTGCTCGGCGGATATTAGTTCCAGTTCCATGACAAGTTGGTCTGGTTATGCTGTGGGAGCACCAAGTTCGTCCTCGTCTTCTCTATTCCAATCCGATGCCGTCGGCGATGTAAAAGGCACTTGGATTGTTCCGACGATAAAAGGTCAATCTGTTTATGGTTCAAGCTCTTCCTCAACGTGGATCGGCATTGGCGGTCTTGCGTCTTCCGGCACAACGGACAATCGCCCACTCGTCCAAATCGGCACTACCCAAGGGCGCATTTTAGGCACGACGGTATATTATGCCTGGTTTGAAGTGATCCATAGAGATTTGCCGGGACCACCTATTCCTCTTCCATCTTTTCCCGTCAAGCCAGGTGACACTGTATCGGCAGACGTGTCATACATTGGAAACGGAAAATTCCAGTTGACGATTGAAAATCTCTCACGCGGTGCCTCTCATACCGAAAACGTCTATGCGCCTTTCAACACGCGAGAAACCGCAGAATGGATTGTTGAGTCCCCGGCCTCGCTATTAGGGCGACCTGCGTCGTTAGCCGATTTCGGGACGGAATCTTTTGGCAATTGTTCGGTCAAGTTAAACTCTATCGAAGGCCCAATTAACAGTTGTGGAGCAATTGCTATTGGTCTCACCATGGAAAATAACGGTGTCACCAAGGCGCAACCATCTGAATTATCCAGCGATGGGAATGGCTTCTCTGTGACTTGGGAGCACCAGTGAATAAATGATTTCATGCAATTCATTAACATCCAACAAACAAAAAGTTCATTATGAAAACAACGAATCAAAACAGTATGGCCAGTGACGTCGGGCGAAGACTGGTTAAGACAATAATCGCCATCGTGGGTCTGCTCATCATACGGCTGGTGATCGGCAATTTACCGATGTTAAAGGAAGCCAAGCCGATTTCAGTCGGCGGCAACGCTCAGGCTCAAGCAGTCGCACAGTATTTTAATACCGGCCAATTGCCGCAGGACATTCAACAATTTGCGGCCGGTTATATTTTTCCAATTTCAATCGCCACCGCCGTGGTGGACACGCTCATTTTCGCAGTGCTCATAGGAAGCGCAGCGGGGTTCAATAACCTGATTCGGGCGCGGTCAAAACGTCTTCCTGAAGGCGGATTGATAATTTTGCTGTTGGTCTTAACCATTGTTGTCGCCATTGCCTACAAATCATATATGGGGGTGATCCCTCCACTATTGCAAAGCCAAGCAAATCTGTATGGCTGGATTTTCCTGATACTCGGCTTGTTGCCGCTGATTGGTTTGATCGTTGTGGCTTCGCGAAACCTTGACGCGCTGACCGAAGTCATTTTCAGTTCAACGAGCCGGGCCGGTGTTGGCGGCATATCGCAAACTGTCGCAGCGGAATCTACGGTGACTTGTCCCAAATGCAGCGCGACGATTCCGGCAGGTGCTAAATTTTGCGGCTCCTGTGGCGCGCTGGCCCCACTTCCCGTTTCGGTGGAAGTATTTTGTCCGGGATGTGGGACGAAGAATGAAGGAGGGGCAAAGTTTTGTAAAAACTGCGGCAAGCCCGTAATCGCTTAACTTCGCATCGTTTACTAAAGCATTAGCTCATAAATTTAACAGGCAAACCACCGTCAAAGAGAAAATGAAATTCAATATTTTCAAAGAAATTGCAAAACTTTTCCGCTCTTGGATTAGCGTGCTTTTGCTTTCAGGCTGTTGGAATATTATGGCACAAAGCCCTGCCGGATTTTCTTCGGGAAATCCTGCCGTTGCCGATCCGAATCTGTTGGGTGAGTGGGTCGGAGAGAATCCCAATGACGGGCAAATAATGCATTTGGTTTTCACCGCAAACGGAGTCATTGCGCTTCAACAAGCCGTCGGCTCTCAAATAGGAAGATATTCGGTTAATTTAAGCAGCAGTCCTGCTTATTTGAATATCCATTGGAATGACAACACGGAAGGCGGAGCTATTTACGAAATCATCGGGCAGGAACTTCATATTGAACAAGGCGGCGCACAACACCGTCCGCAACATTTCGGTCGCAACGCTGTGACTTTGAAAAAATCCGATTCTGTGCTTCAAACCAAATTGTTAGGTGAATGGATTGTAACCGATCCTGACAACGGCCATCCAATATATTTCACATTTGCTCAAAATGGAGTCTTTAACGTGCTATACCGAGGAGATTCTACAGAAGAAGCCTATTCTGTTGACTGGACCAAGAGTCCACCCTATTTAGACATAAAGGGAAGTGGCTCCGTAGAAAAAACAATATTTCAGTTCACTGATACTGGAATTCTCGTTGGAGATGTTGATGGACAAACACGGCCCACAAATTTCACAGGCAAAGCAATGCTTCTAAAAAGAGCAAATGATGTTATGAGTGAACTTCCACCCACTACTGATGCTTCTCTATGTGGCGACTGGGTCGGGGAGGATCCGAACGACGGCGAGGTATTGCATTTCGTCTTTACACCCAATTTTGCCGTTGAATTACAACAGGCCAGCGGTTGGCGTAAAGGAACATATTCCGTTGATTTGACAGAACCTCCAACATATCTGAATATCCATTGGGACGATAATTCCGGGCTTAAGGCGATTTACCAAACCAATGATCAAGAACTTCACATTGAGCGCGGCGACGTAAAAACCCGCCCCCAAAGCTTCACTGACAGTGCGCTGGTTCTTAAAAAGGCGGATTCTGCACTTCTGACAAAATTACAGGGCAGTTGGGTTGGGGGAAACTTTGCCGGCCAAATCAGCCTGATAACATTTGCATCGGGGGGTATCATTAAAAGTGCAGAGAAAGGACAGTCAAAAGTGGGAACATATTCCGTTGATGGGAATACGAATCCCGCATGTTTGGACATTAAGTGGGGAAGCGACGTTGTGGATAAGTGCATCTGCCGGTTCCAAGGCATCACAAACAATAACACCGATGTTCCTTTTAAGGACATTCTCATCATTCAGGAGGGTCGCGGGCAAGATCTCTCGCCTCAATTAATTTTAGGAATAAAGCCCTATAGAAGGGCAAGCGCGGAAGACATTAATAAACTATCGGCCATCCTACAACTCGGCCAAGATCAGCCGCAAACAACTCCAACAAATCCCATTGAAAAGTGAATGCAAACGAACAACTACGATTCGATGTTATGAGAACCTCCCGCGCCGCCATCGTTATTATTTGTCTCGCACTTTCAAGTATTCTCTGCCAGGCCGTGCCAACGATTGTCGGCGCGCAGGCTACTCAATCAGCAGGAGACTCATCGTCGGCGGTCAGTTTGAACTTGCCCAGCGGCTGCCAACTCTATGTCTATGGTGCGACAACTGGTGGAGCATACCCGATGAACGCCTTTGCAAGTGGGCAAACTATCCAGCTTAAAGACGTTAATGGAAATGTAGCGGCGCAGTTAGTGGTGACGACGGACAGCAACAATAGTTACACTACGGCCACTTCTTATCATGTAATCGGCGGTTTTGGCGTTTCCGGCTTCCATTATGTTCAAGGTTTTTATGGTGCCAATCCAGGCCCAGGGCCAAACTTCCAAGCTTCGGTGCAACTTACATTAACCGCTCCGGCAATGGTAGCCATAATGGGCATGGGAAGTTCGCAAACAGTCTTGACCTTGTCCGGCCTCGATAACCCAATCATTGACGCGCCGGTTCAAACGGCACAGCCCGCGACGGAAGCCTTAATTATAGCTCACCAATATCTTTCGGCTGGCACATACACAATTCAAGAGACGACTGGAGATGGCTTCGCTGGCCAAACCCCGCAGAATGAAGTTGATTTGATCGGAGTCCTCGTATTGTCAGACCAGCCTAATGTGGCAACTTCCGCCAATCCTCATATTCCAATTGATCTGTCGTCTAAATCAACGCCAGCAAACCCAGATGAAAATTTAACCACAACAGGTCAATCTGTTCCAACATGGGGCGGAACCGGTGGGCAAATACGTATTTCGTCCGGGACCGGCACTTTTGCTTCCGTGTCGGATGCCAACAACGTTCTGCGCATTCCCCCTGGCACCACACTTAATGGAACTGTCACTCTCGAAACACAAAACCTTGGCCCCAGTGGAGCAGTTGCGCCGCTGATTTATACTCCCTCGTGGGGCGATCACAGCACCAGTTGGAAATTGATCAATGGCTGGATTCCAACCGGCCAATCAGAGCAACAGGCACAGGTGTCATTAGTCGCCCCAACCACACCCGGTGTTTATCACATTATATTTGCGACTTGCTGGGAAATCGGCGGAGATCATGTTGCATCGGCCACGACCTGGGGCTTGGGCAAGGATACATGGAACGACGGTAATGACATTGCCGAATTCAACGCGACCCAAATTTCTTCAGCCCAACTCAATGGCTGGGCGACAAACAGTGAGATGTATGGACCTGACAGTTCACATTCGACGACATGGTATCAGCAACGATACTATCCAGCCGATGCCATAACTTTGATAGTGACAGGAGCGGGAGCCGCTCCAAGCAGCGAACCAACTCAACCCGCGAAAAATGGAAATCCTAAATCTTCCAGCAATAATCATATTCCCGTGGCCCGTTTCTTGGGCTGGGGTGTTGCGGTTCTGATAATCATCGGTATGGCAATAGCGGTCATTCGGCTAATAATGCCACGCCGCGGTAGTCAGGGAGGAAACAGTTCTGCCGAAAAATGAGCCAATTAAACCCGACCGCTATAAATCGGGAATCGCAATAATGAAAACCGCTTCTTTCTTCAAAATGGCCTCTGTGGTTTTGTTATTGGCGATTGTTTCGATAAAGCTTGATGCCCAGATTTTCACTAATCTTTACAGTTTCACCGGCGGAAGTGATGGATCCTCGCCGCAAGCCAGTTTGGTATTAGCTGGTAGCACGCTGTATGGAACGACAGAATTTGGCGGCAGTTCAAGCGATGGCACGGTGTTCGCAGTGAATACAAACGAGAGTAGTGACACGGTGCTGACGAATTTTAATGGCAGTGATGGATACTATCCGGTTGCGGGCTTGGTATTGACGAACGTCACCCTTTACGGGATAACTCTTACTACGTTGTTCAAAGTGAATACGAACGGAAGCGGGTTCGCCGTGCTCACAAATTTTACTTCCAGTGACGGTGTCGGTTCAGAAGCAACCTTGATTTTGTCCGGCAACACGCTGTATGGGACAGCATTTGCTGGCGGCAGTTCCAACGAAGGAACAGTGTTTAAGGTGAACACGGATGGGAGCGGATTAACTGTGCTGAAGAACTTTCCTGCCCTTGTTTCAGGCACAAACAGCGATGGAGCCAATCCACATTGTAGTTTGGTGTTGTCTGGCAACACGCTGTATGGAACGACCGAATCTGGTGGTAGTTCAGGTAATGGAGTTGTATTCGAGGTTAACACGAATGGAAACGGGTTCGGCGTGCTAAAGAATTTCCCAGCCCTTGTCTCGGGCACAAACAGCGATGGAGCCAATCCGTATGCGGGTTTGACATTATCTGGCAATACGCTATATGGGACGACATATTACGGCGGCAGTTTTGGTGATGGAACAGTCTTTAGGATTAACACTAATGGAAGCAGTTTTACCAATCTTCACAACTTCAACTTCGACAGCAATGATGGATATAAACCGTATGCGGGTTTAATATCGTCGGGCAATACCTTGTATGGGACGACCGAATATGGCGGCAGTGGAGGTTTTGGCTTTGGCACAGTATTTAGTATCAGCGGCAATGGCAGCGGCTTTACCATTCTTTACACCTTTACTGGTGGGAGTGATGGGGGGAGTCCGCAAGCAGACTTGCTACTTTCGGGCAATACCTTGTATGGAACAACCTCTAAAGGCGGTCAAAATTATGGCACTGTTTTCAAGCTAGATAATCTCCCTGCTCCACCACCCAGCACCGTCTCCGGTTCCCGCAATACCAATGGGAGTTTTACCATCAATTTTGCAGGCGGACCCAATTGCACCTATCTGGTGCAGACAACCACGAATTTGACAGCATCTTCATGGGGAACAATCAGCACCAATGTGGCGGGAACGAATGGATTGTGGCAGTTCACAGACACCAACGCAGGCAATTATTCGGCTCGATTTTATCGTTCCGCCACACCTTAAATGTTTCGACTGACCGTTGAAGCAAACCGTCTGAAAGTGCCAGCAGAAGTGCCAGCAAACGTCATCGGTTGAGAGTAAAATGGAGTTACAAAAAGTCGGCTGAAGTTAAGCTTGACATAATACATAGACGCCTTTATTCCCAAGGCAACGGTGATGATTTAGACCGTTGATTTCGAGTGGCTTGTGGAAGGCGGGACGCGTCCGATTCCGACCCTCGCCTCCATTGG
>Ga0074044_10004678_pt1 | contig 11274 bp, 8 predicted proteins | sample BogForMeECP23OM1_FD_94443 | JGI IMG/M metagenome (GOLD analysis project Ga0074044, IMG submission 94443) | Bog forest soil microbial communities from Calvert Island, British Columbia, Canada - Bog Forest MetaG ECP23OM1 | ecosystem: Environmental > Terrestrial > Soil > Wetlands ...
CAAGATCTTCCCGGTACCACCCTTTTCTGCCGCTGCTTGAGCCTCGGCCGCTTCACTGAGTGGCAGTTTCTGGCTAATCGGGATTACCAGCTTGCCATCTCGCACCGCTTCGGCCATGAACTCAAGCGTTTCCCTGTCGAATTTCGAGAATACCGGCACCACCTTTACAGCTGGGTACCTCGCGGCGTTCTGCGGCGCCCCGACAACCGATGCGTACACTCCTCCCGGCTTGACCTTGACGATGAGCTTCTCGGCGGTTCTTCCACCGACCGTATCCGCCACCGCATCGAGCGGAGGAAGATTCGCAATCGCGGTGTCGTCGTCGGTTGCGACCACCTGATCCGCGCCCACATTCTTGGCCTCATCCATCTGCCTCTTCAAGACCCCCGCGATCACAGTCGCCCCGCGTTCCTTCGCAGTAAATACCGCCGAACGCCCGACATTTCCAGCAGCACCTACGACGAGAACCGTCTGGCCCGCTTTGATTCCGGTAGCGGAAAGGAGCTGGTTGCCGGTCACCGTCACCAGCGGCAGTGCCGCCGCCTGGATCAAATCGAGCCCCTTGGGAACTTTCGCCAAGACCGCGGCTTTCACAACACAAAGTTCGGCGTAAGTGTTGTCCGCCATAGCGAACACCTGATCGCCGACGGAAAAACCATCCACTCCCGGCCCAATCTTGACCACAGTCCCCGCCATATCGACTCCTATCAGCCCCGGGAACTGGAGGGGATAAAAATCCTTCGTTAGTCCGGCACGCCGCTTGTAGTCGATCGGATTCACGCTCGTAGCGGCGACCCGCACCAGTACATCGCCGGGACCCGCCACCGGATCAGGGTATTCCTCGAACTTGAGTACTTCCGGACCACCATATTCGTGGACAACAACTGCTTTCATAACTCACCTCCAAGTTGGACAAACAAGCCTTAATGAACAGTTGGATGAAGAATACCGGGATTGGTCGCGCTGTGGCGTTTCGACGGCCTGCTCGCGCCAACCAAGGCCATGACGTGCCGTCCCCGCGGGGTAAGCGACGCGCAACAGTTCCAGAGTGCCGCGGGTCAGGCGGCGCGCTCGTGTTCAAGTACTTTGACCCCGCGCAATCTGCCCGTGTCAACGTCGAAAATGAAACCGCGCACGGAGACGTCTTTGGTAATCCAGGGATGCGACCTGACTCTCTTGATCTGCTCCCGAGTATCTACCTCGGGGTCCTTATAGGAGAAGAAGCGCATTGGAGTCGGCGACGCATCACCGATTTTGGGGGCCGGATGCTTCCCCAGCGTCGGATAGTAGTTTTTTGCATAGTTGCGATTTGCTTCCAGCGCCTTATCGATAATACTCATCGTTAGCCTCCTGACAGGCGCGGGCGGTGCGGCCAACCCCGTTTTTTAAGTGTCGCTCTTCCGACCGAATCGGCCGCGATGGAGCGATTACATCCGAGGTGCCCCGGCGAATCAATTGGACGATGGTATTGGCGATACCTTGGTATCAGCGAGCTTGAGGTGTTGAATTAACGTTGCGACTCAAGACGGCGGATCAATCCAAGCGCGACTCGGACAGACAAAGTCGCCAGGCGCGTATGAGAGTCCCGATCGGTCAGTTCACCCGGAGTGCGGCATTGAGTGCCCCAAGCAGAGCCGTGTCGCTGAACGGCTTGAACAGGCACTCCACCGCACCCTGTTCGAGTAGTCGCGGGCGAACAGTCTTATCCGTGCTGGCGCTAATAAAGATGATCGGAATCTTCTGCCCGCGAAGCTTCAATTCCCGCTGAAGGTCGGGTCCAGTCATCCCCGGCATGGCGATGTCGAGGATGAGGCATTTGGTTTGGCCGACGCAGCCGGACGCCAGGAACTCTTCCGGTGACGAGAACGCGCGGGCTGCAAAGCCGAACTCCATCAGCAAATCGGGTAGCGACTCACGCACAGATTCGTCGTCATCTACCACTGACACAAGCGGACGGGTGACGGTCATAGATTCTTCCCGCCGTGCCGCCAGCCGTGAGCATCGGCAAGGGTAGGGTCTACGTATCCGCACCAGTCTTGGTGGAGGAAGTCGATGTACCTGTCAGCGAGTGCCCAGGGCAATCCGGGCAGCGCATTGACGACGCGGTTGAACTCGTTCTCGATGGGATCCTTTCTTGGTGGCTCTACAAGGCGAGAATGCGCCACTCGAGGGTATACCGTCCATTACACTTTGGTATTGGCTTGCAGCTCATTCAGAGCCCAACGCCGGGCGTGCTAATCCGGCATATCCGCCGCGGCAATTCCAAAAGAGAAGGTTGAGTCCGGCACCACCGCTCGCGTACGGCGAACCGGAGTCGGTGCCTTTCTCTAAGCTCTTGTCCCATGAGTACCGATCAAATGACGCACCGTCGGCGCACCGGCGACATAACTGTACAGGCGTTGTTCGAGTTCACGGTCGGCCTGTGTTTGCCGGTCGTGTTGACGCAGATGTTCTGCCCAAGAATTCACCAGAAATATTTCCAGATAGTGATCGGCGACTTCGGTATCTCGGAAGATCCCCCAGAGATACGCGCCATCGCGACGCCGCGTGCGGCTGTATGCGTGCATCGCTTCCAAGAATTCTGCGGACCGTTTCGGAACGACAACATAGTCGATGGTGACGAGCACCGGTCCTTGTGCAAGATCGACTCCAACGTCCTCGATGACGACGGGCATGCGCCAGTGGTTCCAAGGACTCAGATCCGCGGTCGAATCAGGAAGTCTTGCGAAGACCGCGACCGCTATCGTCGCGATGGTCGCGATCCCAGCATAGACCAGCGCCGTTCGAACGGATGCTCGTTGTGCGACCGCGCCCCAAACCGCGGTCCCGAAAGCGTAACTTCCCTGATAGACCAAGATGAAGATAGCCAGGACTCGTGCTCTTACCCAATCCGGCGCCAGGTTCTGGACCAGCGCGTTAATGAGAGAAATGAAGATGACCCACGCGGCACCGCCGATCAACATGACGGCAGCGAGTGTGCTCAACCTGTGTAAGCCACCGATTGCCACGATTACCAATCCCAATATCACTACACCAGCCGATACGATGGTCTCCGTCGACCACCTGGCACGGGCCGACTGCATTGCCAAAGCGCCGGCAATCGCGCCGAACCCAAAACATCCCAACAACAGCCCATAACCGATTGCGGTCTTATTCACGCTGCGAGCCACCGCCGGCAGCAATGCAAAGAGCGCACTGGAGAAGAACATGACCACGCCTGTTCGGAGCAATACAATCAGAATTGCGGGCGAGTGGCGCACATAGCGGATGGCGGCGACCGTGGCTTCCGAAAATGATTCCGCCGGAGTGCTCTTTCTAGGAACTGGCCTTTTCCACTTGGCGACAACCAGGATGACACCGAAAAACGATACGAAATTTGTCACAAATGCGGTGGCTACGCCGGCACCGGCTATGATCACGCCCGCGAGTGCGGGACCGACTGCTCGAGCGAGATTGAATTCAATTCCATTGAGCGCAGACGCTGCAGCAATGTCTTCCTTGGGCACCAATTCCGGGAGAATTGCTCGCCATGTCGGAGTTTCGAACGCATCTCCGGCCGAGAGTGCAAACGTTAATACCAGCAGCAACCAGGGAGACATGAAACCACCGATGGTGAAGACGGCGAGAAGCAGGGCAACGCCCATCATCCACAACTCGGTGGCCAAGACCAATTTGCGGCGGTCAAAAATGTCGCCGGCGGAACCTGCAGGAAGGGCCAACAGAAAATATGGGAGCGAAGCAGCAGTCTGGGTGAGCGCGACGTAAATCGGCCCGGCGCCGAGTGACACCATTAACCATGCAGCCCCAACGTTCTGGATGAAAGTGCCGATATCGGAAACCACATCTGCGACCAGCAGATTGCGGAAGGTCGACACATCCAGGGGTCGCCACAAACTCGATGCGCCCCGCACCTTCAATTGTTTTTCAGCGGTATCCGTCAACCGGCCGTGCCTCCTTGCTGCTGTCCGGCGGACGCTAGCGCGAGATGCATGCGCTCCGACCGTCAGTGCCAAATGCGAACAAGTCTACACAGAGCTTCTGGGCGGCGTCCCGACGGTTCTCCAAACCGCTCTACACCGGAACAAAGCCACCGTCGATAAACGCTTCGACTCCTGTCCGTCACCGACTATTTCCGGGTACGATCATTCCTGCAGTGGGTATGCTCTGATCGCATTGCTGTATTGTCCTATAAGGCCGCGACTTGGAATCAGTTGCGCTTTTCAGTGCGTGAAACTCTCGGAAACGGTAAGAACGGTCGTGGGATGACAATGAACTTACAGGCCACGTCGTCGCCCGAACCAGATCGCATGCAATCCGGGACGCCGCAGGCAGGAAGCGGTGGCTGGCTTCCTCTGTTTCAAGGTATAAAGCCTGTGACTCGGGCCGGGGCAGCCCGGGATGCCTTGGCCGGGTTCCAGCTGGCGGCAATGAACATCCCGCAGGCGCTGGGCTATACGAAGATCGCCGGCATGCCGGTAATCACGGGGTTTTACACGCTCTTACTTCCATTGCTGGCATTTGCCGTGTTCGGTTCTTCGCGCTACTTGGTGGTCGCTGCCGATTCGGCCACCGCATCTATCCTTGCCGGGAAGCTCGCGAATATGGCTCCCGTCGCAAGCGCGAGGTATGTGGCGCTGGCATCCACGGTCGCGCTGCTCACTGCCGGATTTCTGCTGCTGGCTCGAGTCCTCAGGCTCGGCTTCCTGGCCGATTTCTTATCGCAAACTGTACTGACAGGGTTCCTCGCCGGAGTTGGATTTCAGGTGGGGATCGCCGTGCTGAGCGAGATGGTCGGACTCGATGTGCACTCCAATCCGACTGTTGGACAGCTCCTTGATATCTTCCGCAGCCTGCCCAGGATTCACCGGCCGACCGTGGCTATCTCGGCGGTGGTTGTGACAGGCGTTTTTGCTCTCAGGCGATTTGCCCCCAAGGTCCCGGGTTCTCTGCTCGCGGTCGCCGGCGCTATTGCCGCGAGCGCAACCTGGGATTTCGCGGGTCACGGCATCGCCATCATCGGGCCGGTCGTTGGGGGGCTTCCGCATTTAAGATTGCCGGACGTGCACTGGAAGGACGTCGTACCGCTGCTCGGCGTTTCCGCCTCCTGCCTTGTGATGATCGTTGCCCAAAGCGCGGCTACCGCGCGTTTCTATGCTGGGCGCCACCACCAGCATCTGGACGAAAGCGACGACTTGGTCGGTCTGTCTGCGGCCAACGCCGCAGCAGCGTTGAGTGGGACGTTTGTGGTGGACGGAAGCCCTACTCAAACCGCGATGGTCGAAAGCTCCGGCGGTCAGAGCCAGCTTGCCCAGGTGGCCACCGCCCTAGCGGTTGCGTTTGCTCTGCTCTTTCTGACCAAACCTCTGCAATACCTGCCACGTTGCGTGTTGGGAGCCATCGTATTTTTCATTGCTGTCCGTCTCATCGACGTGCGTGGCTTGCGCGACATTCGACGCGAGAGTCCCGGAGAATTTGCCCTGGCGGTGTTTACTGCGGCCGTCGTAGTGCTGGTGGGAGTCGAGCAGGGCATTCTATTAGCCATGGTGCTGTCGCTGCTCCGGATTGTGCGACACAGCTATCGTCCTCACACGGGAGTCTTTGTCGTAAACGAGGGGGATATTTGGCAGGTAGTTCCGGCTGTTCCCGGCGCCGAAACGAAACCGGGGTTGGTGATCTATCGCTTCGGCGCGGCGCTCTTTTACGCCAACGCTGGCCTGTTCGCCGAGCAGATCCGCGGCTTGATTGGGCCAACTCCTTCACCTGTGCGCTGGCTGGCCGTCGATGCGGAAGCGATCACGAATGTGGATTACACGGCGGCCCGCATGGTACGTCAGCTTCACGAGGAGTTGGTCGACCGCGGAGTTGTGTTGGCATTTGCTCGCGCGCCTCTCTCTCTGAAGGCAGACCTAAACCGGCATCACTTGACCCAGGTCATCGGCCCGGCGCAGTTTTTCGACCGCCTTCACGATGCTGCGGCTGCATTCGCGAAACTCAAAGGCCCACAACGAAGGACGTACTCATGACTCATTAACGGTTTCCTCAAGCCGCATCCGCCCCGGGAGGCGTCCGAATGCTGGGAATAGTGTCGGCGCGCGGCAAACCCCCGGGTGCGCGAGGAATGGAGAACGAGAACGCAGCTCCCGGACCATTATTCAGTGTCGCCCACAGACGGCCGTGATGACTCTCGATAATCGAGCGACTGACGGAGAGTCCGATTCCCATACCGTCATTCTTGGTGGTGTAGAACGATTCGAAGAGCCTGTCCGCAGACTGAGGGTCGAAACCGACTCCCGCATCCTGCACGGTCAGGCGCACATGATCGTCTTCGTCCCATTCAGTTCTAATCAGCAACTGCCGCGGACGATCGTCGACCGCACTCATCGCGTCGGATGCATTCCGGATCAGGTTCAAGATGACCTGCTGCAACTGGACACGATCGCCGGTAACGACAAGGAGGTCGTCGGCAAGTTCCGGCCGCAGGATCACCCGATTTCTCTGAAGTTCGCTCAATAACAGCGCAATCACCTCTCGGGTAGCCTCGCTCAGGTCCACCGATTCGGTCGTGGCTTCCTTTTTGCTAAAGAGCGCGCGCAAGCGCGCGACCACATCGGACGCGCGGTTGCCGTCACGAATCGTGCGCCGCGCCGTTTCGCGAGCGCCATCCACGTTGGGAGGATCGGCGGCGAGCATCCGTAGACACGTGCTGGCGTTGGTGACAATGCCCGAAAGCGGCTGGTTGACCTCGTGTGCGATCGACGCCGTCAGCGTTCCGAGGCTCATCACCCTGGCCACATGGGTAAGTTCCGATCGAGCCTTGTCGCGTGCCTCTTCCGCCAGCCTGCGCGCCGTGACATCCTGAACCGAGGCCATGTACTCCAGCTGACCATCCTGGTCCCGGGTCGCATGAGCGACTGCATGCATGTACTTGATCGAGTGGTCAGGCATCAGCAAGCGGAACTGCCATTCAAAGTCGCGGCCGCCCTCTCGTGCCTGGTCCACCATCTTCATTTTCTCGATCAAACTGACGTCTTCTGGATGGACTCGGCTACGGATCAGTTCAAGCGTCACGGGCACACCGATCTCAAGCTCATAGATGCGATAGAGCTCCGCCGACCACGTGATCTCGTCTGTCGCCACGCGCCAAGAAAAGCTGCCGATTTGACCGAGATGTTGACCTTCTGCGAGGAATGCCTCGCTTCGCCGCAACTTCTCCTCCGCCTGTTTGCGTTCTGTAACGTCCTCGGAGAGCGCCATGAGGAATCGCGATACTCGCTCCGTGCCCGGCACCAATGAGACATTGTCGCGCACCCACATGAGACTGCCGTTTTTTCGCCGATATCGCCTCTCGATCTGAAACTGCCGGCGCTTTCCGGCCAACAGCTCCCCGATGAAGGTCCGGTTCGGTTCAAGATCCTCTTCGTGGGTGAGGTCGAGAAAAGAAAGTTTCTGCAATTCATCCTCGGTGTAACCCACCATCTTCTGGTATACGGGATTCGCGGCAAAGAATCGACCGTTCAGGCCAGTCAGCGCAACGCCGATGGCTGAGTTCTCGAAAACGGAGCGCCACCGCTCTTCGGCTGCGGCAAGTTCGGCAGTTCGTTGCGCGACCTGCAGATCGAGTTCGTCGGCGAGACGCCTCTGTTGCCTCCTGAGCCGTGCCTCCTGCAGTCCGATGGACGCCTGATTTGCCGCTACGCTCAGAAGAAGTGCCTCCGTTTGCCGCGGAAAATCCGTCCGCTGAACCGCTGCCACGATGACGCCGAGTTCGCCCTGTAACCCCAGTGGCAGAGGCACGATCGAAACGTCTCCCTCACCCATAAGGTTCCGAAGCAGTGGAGGCCATTTCCGTGAGTCGCCTTCCAAACACTGGCTGAGCGCTTCGCAGATCTCGTGCGTCGGAGGCATCGGTCCCCGCAATTGGGTAATCCGGACGATCTCAACGGGCGGCTCGCCCCCTGGGTCTGTCAGCCTCACAGAGACGAGGTCCAGGCGCAGCATGCGCATGAGCGCATCGAGCAAGGTATGGAGAACCTGGGATGGATCGCCGCCACTCCAGATGGCGGGAAGGGCAAGCAGGCTGACAAGATCGTTAATGCACCGCTGAAGGCGCTTGATCTCGCCGGAGGCATTTTCGGGTTGCACCTCCATAATCAGGCCGCCCTGGAAGACGAGGAAGTTCGCATCGCCCGCCGTTCGCGAACTTCAGGCAGGAACTCCTCAGGCGGCACAAAGAACGGATTCCGTTGCAGGAAGCCACCGATGATGATCATCGGATGTGTCCGCATGATGTCAACCACGGTGTCGCCTCCAAATTTGCCGAGGTGGTAGGTGCAGATCACCGCGTCGTCGTGGCGGCGCCACACGTCATTCACGCGCGATTCGAACTCGACGAGATCGTCAATGTAGGATCGATCTTCAATTGCCCAGTCCATCCGGCAGCAAATACGGCTCAGCGGAAATCCTCCCTTGGCATTGCCGCTAGCCATCTGCTCGAACGCTGCCAGCATTCGATCCTGATCGAAACGGCCGTCCCGAATGTACGCTTCGGTGTTGATCCGAAGCTCTAATTGCCCACTTTGCTCAGCGACCGCTGAGTCGATTCCGACTGCAGCCAACCGTCGCAGATGGTCGCGACGTTGATCCGGATTCACGACGTGAACGGCTTTGTCGCCGCACTCGAACCCATCCTTAATGAACGGAAGCAGCACACGATACTCTTCATCGTCGCTGTTGAAAAATGCGCAGACATGACGTATTTCGCCGAGCTGGGAGCCGGCCAGGGAAATCGGTGCTGTGGTCTTCTTCATAGTGTTCTCCTGCCATCGGGCTCGCCCGCAACGCAGGTTCCTATGCTGGCCTGGCTCACCAGCCCGTTCATCGTATCCGACCGGTTTCAGCGCCAGTTCGCCCACTACTGCAGCAAATACTTGAAGGGCGGCGTCTGCGAATTCCACGTCCTCACGAATCATTAGGACGGTGAATATGGCCGTTACGCCGCCGTGATCGCTGCGGGCGCGGGGCGGAGCCTCGTGGCCATTTTCACCAGGGCAGCAAGAGAATCGGCCTTCATCTTTTGCATCACTTTGCCTCGGTGTGCCTTCACCGTGATCTCGCTGATACCAAGCTCCCCACCGACTTGTTTATTCAACAGGCCGGAGACCACCAACGCCATAACCTGTCGTTCGCGTTGGGAAAGCAACGCGTAACGGTCCCGGAGCACCTGCATCTCGGCCTCGTGACCTAGCGCAGCGTGGCTGCGTTCGAGGGCTGCCCGAATGGCCTTCAACAACACGTCATCGCTGAAGGGTTTCGTCAAGAATTCGACAGCGCCCGCCTTCATGGCTTGGACCGTCATGGGCACGTCGCCGTGGCCCGTGATGAAGATGATCGGCATGTCCGTCCGTTCGACGGCGATGCGCTTCTGCAAGTCGAGACCATTGAGTCCAGGCAGAGAAACATCAAGTATCAGGCAACTTGGACCAGGAGCTCGCGGACGGTCGAGGAATTCTTTTGCGGACGCGAATGTCTTCGGCTGCCAGCCTTCACAGCGGATCAATAATTCCAGCGACTCGCGCACGGAGACGTCGTCGTCGACAACGAAGACGATTGGTGCGACTTGTAACATTTAAGGTTGCCCCATTTCATGGCCAGTGCGTGCACCTAAACTCATACGTCACTGTGCACACTTGACTGATGACGCCCCGCCGTTGAGGGAATTTTAGAACGACAATCCGATGGAAATCAACAGGACGCGGATCGAGTGAAGTGCCGTTGAACCTGTAACGCCTTTGCCACATCCTGGGGCGTCTTGAGCTCTTGCGCGTTGCCGATTCCACTCGGCTTGTCGATTCATACCAAAGTACCGCCGATACCTTCGTCCAATTGTTTCGCCTCTGCGCGTCTGGTTTGATGGCCTGAGCGCACACGATTCAGTGGCACACGACAGGCAGTAGGAACTTACGGAGGGAAACTCTAGCGGCAAGACTTCCGAAGGGGAGATTAGTCATGAAGCACACAGAATCAACCGGGGTCTCGCGTCGTCGTCTCTTAACCATGGCCGGCGTTTCCGCGGGAGCCGCACTGCTTGCCCAACGCCCACTCTTCGCACACCGAGATCGGGATGCGCCGGAAGCATCCCATGCAACAGCCAACCTTAAGAACACGTCGTTCGCTCCCCTGAAGCAAATCGACGCCGGCCTCCTGAACGTTGGGTTCGTCACGGAACGCGGCCGGGAAGGCTACGACAAATACCGGCGCGATTTTGCCAAGCTCAGCTGGCAGATCGCTTCGCCGAAATGGGACTTCGATGATGCTACGTTCGATCGCACTGCAGCGTTCGTTCGACAACCCGGATCACACATCGTGATCCACAATTACCGCTGGCGGCTCGGCTTGGCTGAAGGCGAGCAAAAATATAACGATCTGGAAAAACGCCTTGCCGTAGGTCCGATCATCACCGTGCCAACCATTACGCTTGAAGGCGTGCCAATGGGGCGCCGCATCCGGACGACCCCAGTGCCTATGCCAACAAGTTCTCCGGCAAATATGCACACCGGACCATTATTGGAGGCATCGGGCACAACCTGCCACAAGAAGCTCCGGAGGCTTTCGCCAAGGCTGTTGTCGATGTGGACGGTTTTTGATCAACGTTAGGATTCGCCGCCTGCGCCATGGACACGGCTTTTCGCACCAGTTACACCAACGGATTCGATCGATACTATCGTCCAATTGCTTCGTCCCTAGAGTTCTGGCTTAATCGCAACGACGAATTGGGCCCGCAACAACCACCTCAACCGGCAACTCTGATCTGCAGTCTGATCAAGGAGAACTCATCATGAGCATCACCCCAATCGAAAAAGTAATCTACACCGCGAAAGCGCACACCACGGGCGGCCGCGACGGAGGAGCATCCCACACCTCCGATGGCCGCCTCGACGTTAACCTTTCTGTCCCGGGCCATCTCGGCACCGGTACCAACCCCGAGCAGTTGTTCGCTGTAGGTTGGTCGGCTTGCTTCCTGTCCGCGATCAAAATCGTGGCTGCCAGAATGAAAGTCAGGCTACCGGCGGATCTCGCCATCGATACGGAAGTGGACTTGGGCACAACCGGCGGCGGTTACCTCCTTCAAGCTCGTCTCAACGTCAACCTCCCCGGTATCGAGCGCGAAATCGCCCAGGCATTGGTGGACGGGGCGCACCTGGAGTGTCCGTATTCCAAAGCCACGCACGGCAACATCAATGTTGTGACCACGGTGAAGTCCGAACCTGTCGCCCA
>Ga0074044_10004679_pt1 | contig 11274 bp, 12 predicted proteins | sample BogForMeECP23OM1_FD_94443 | JGI IMG/M metagenome (GOLD analysis project Ga0074044, IMG submission 94443) | Bog forest soil microbial communities from Calvert Island, British Columbia, Canada - Bog Forest MetaG ECP23OM1 | ecosystem: Environmental > Terrestrial > Soil > Wetlands ...
ACCGCACAGACGCTGCACCGGGACGCAGACCTGAACTTGGCGGCGAACGCGCCGCTTGGCTCCGTGCAAACCGGGCCGGCGGCAGCGCCGGCTCCTACTGGAATTACGGTGACGTTGGGCAGCCAGGCGGTAGTGTCCGGCGACCCGATGCCGAAGCCCGAGACGCTTCCGGGCACAACGAATGGCAATCCGGCAAACCTAGCAGCGCCGCCGCCGCCCGTGGCAGCCGCGCCGGGGCCGGTGCAAATGGCGCAGATGGTGAACCGGGCCGAAACCACCGAGATGCGCATTGGCATGAATACCTCGGCCTTTGGCAGCGTTGAAGTCCGCACGGTGGTTCACGCGAGCGATGTGGGGATGACGATTGGAAGCGAAAAAGGAGATTTGCGTGGACTGCTCGCCAATGATCTGCCGGGGATCAGCAATGCGCTGCAACAGCAGAATCTGCGCTTGACTGGGGTGAATTTCACTCAGGGATTCGCATCCTCGAACAATTCCTCCGGCGGCGGCGGCGACTCGCAGCAACGTTCCTTTGTACCGGCGCGGCCGATCGCCACTCCGGTTTTATCCGAGGCAGCGGTGGACGACTCGCCGGTACCGGTGAGCGGATGGGAGCCGGGCGGCGGGATGGGTCTAAGCATTTTGGCTTGAAGGAGAAAATATCCTATGAGTACACCTCCAGTAACGACTCCCCCGACCACAGGCACGACGAACGGTCTACCCAGCGGGCAGAGCCTGAACAACATGTTTCTGCAGCTTCTGGTCGCGCAGCTGCAGAACCAGGACCCGACCAGCCCGGTCGATCCTTCGCAGTTCGTGGGACAACTGGCGCAGTTCAGCGAGCTCAGCGAAGTGACTTCGATTTATCAGCTATTACAGCAGGTCGTGCCCGGGTCGACGGGTACGGGATCCAGTGGAAGTGGAAGCGGTTCGCCGGCCAGCGGGAGTGGGGGCAACGCGACGAGCAATCCTCCGAGCATCAGCGGGAACAACGCCACCAGCGGGACGGCGAGCCTGGCGGCAAGTACAGCCAGCGGTTCTGCGCTGCTTCCTGGCGGAGTGTCGCCGACCGTACCCTTACCTAACTTCTCATCACCAACGATTTCTCAACTCACCAGCAAGATTCAAGGAGCGTTCTAAATGCCTGATTTTTCTATTCCACTCTCCGGACTCACGGCGGAATCGACAGACCTGTCGGCCATCGCCAACAACCTTGCCAACCAGAACACCACCGGCTACAAGGATACGCAGGTTCAGTTCAGCGACCTGTTCTATCAAAGTCTGGGGACCACGGGAGCGGGCGATCCCGTGCAGCTGGGCGCTGGCACCGAGGTGAGTGCCATGCCCGGGTTATTCACGCAAGGCAGCGTCAGCTCCACCGGAGTGCCCACGGACGTGGCCATTCAGGGCAACGGGTTTTTCGCGGTCCAGAACAGCAACGGCACGATCGAATACACCAGGGCAGGCGACTTTTCGGTCGATGAAAACAACTTCCTGGTGACCTCCGACGGGCAGCAGGTGCTGGGCTATCCGGCGGTGAATGGGGTCGTCAACACAGGGGCGGGACTCGTGCCGCTGCAACTCGGCGCCGGGACGATCAACCCGCCGACGGCGACCGCAAATGCGCAGCTGACCGCAAACCTGAGCGCTTCGAGCGGGCTGGGCACCACATTCTCGACCCCGGAAACCATCTTCGACTCTTTGGGTGCCGCGCACACTCTGACCTATAACTTCACCAACACCGGCCCGAACACCTGGAGCTACAGCTTGAATATTCCGCCGGGCGACCTGAACACGGTGGGGGGCGTGACGCCGACTGGAATTTTGTCCAGCGGCACGCTGACTTTCAACGGAAACGGAGTACTGATCGGCGATGCCGGAGGAGCTGGAACTCCGGTCTACGGTCCTAAAACTGGCGGGGGAGCAAACGTGGGCAACGGAACGGTTTCCGGGCTGGCGACGACCGCGGCGACGGTTGCTCAGACCATTACCGCTACGGCGACGAGCGCGACCACATTCACGGTCGTGGGCTCGGTTTCGGGCGCTCTGGGAACGGCCACGGTAGGGACTCCGTTCACCTCCGGTCAGCTCGATTTTACGATCGCGGCGGGATCCACCGCTTTTGCCACCGGCGATACCATCAACATACCTACGACGCCCCTGACGCTGGCGAACGTCAAGGCGATTCCGATCACGGGTTTCGCCGACGGCGCGACCAATCAGACTTTCAATTGGAATGTCCTCGATGGAACGACTCCGGTGCTGACGCAGGTTGCCGGCGCCAGCACGGCGACGGGGCTCTCGCAGGATGGAAGCAGCAGCGGTTCGCTGGTGAGCTTCAACATTGGCTCAGACGGTACCGTGACCGGCTCCTTCAGCAACGACAAGACGCAGGCGCTCGGTCAAGTGGCTCTGGCCAACTTCGCCAACGTCAACGGGCTGCTGCTGGATGGCACTACCAATTACTCGCCAACCCTCGCTTCTGGACCGGCAGTGGTGGGGATTCCCGGCCAGGGCGTGCTGGGAACGCTCTCGGGAGGTTCGCTGGAACTCTCGAACGTCGATATTGCCACGGAGTTCGCCAACCTGATCGTGGCCCAGCGTGGTTTTGAAGCCGACGCCAAGGCCATCACTACCTTCGACCAGATCACGCAGGACACGATCGCGCTGAAACAGTAAGTGGCGTAGTCGAACATCGCGGCAGTCTCGCCTCATATCCCCAGAGGATCCTCATGAGCGCCTTCATGAGAATCCTCTGGGGAATCCTTGGGAGCTTCGGCGGCAAACGTCGAATCAGCAAGCTTTCGCCGAGAACTGAGGACCGCTGCTTCCCGCCCGCCCCTCCCCTCAGTGCGCATCCGCGGTCTCTGGATTGCTTTTTCCCTTTCCTGGAAGCCCTCCCCAACCAAGATCGACGGGAAACTTGCCTGCGAGGTTCAGAACCGGAGGTTCGGGCGGTGGTTGCAGCGGCGTGGACGGGGCAGGCCCTGGCGGCTAATTGTCCACAGCCAGAGACGCAAGGTTGAAGCCAAGAACCGTGCGGGAACCGAAGAACTGGGAGTCAGCAACCGGGACAGGGAAGATCATGGCGGCGGCGGCGCAGATAAGGTCCACGCAGGTGGCGGAGAGTACGGAGCCGGTTGGCGGGGCGGAGGCGGATCTGCAGTGGGGACGGGTGCTCAATCTGCCCTGCCAGCTTACCGTGGAGCTGCCCTTGCCGGCTTTTACCATCGCCGATCTGCTGAAGGTGCGGGTTGGCTCGGTCATCAATGCGCACTGGCGGCTTGCCCGGGACGTTCCGCTACGCCTGAACGGAAGCCTGCTGGGCGCCGTTGAGTTTGAGGCTGCGGGCAACAAGCTGGCGGTGCGGCTGACCGAGCTGGCGTGAACCCGACGGTTGCGACAGTTCGCAGCGGAGAGTCGAAAGGGAGCGGCCGAATTTAATGGCGAGTGAAGCATTGCGGCTTTCAGGGAGCGGGATCCGACTGCGCTTTCTGGACCTGTGGGAACGGATCTGGCGGCTGGGGCGCCGCTCGCCGAAGCGTTTGCGGCTCTGTGAAAGCTTGCCCTTGGGCGAGCGCCGCTTTGTAGCCGTGGTGGAGTTTGAGGCCGAGCGCTTTCTGATAGGGGGTACGCCCACGTCGATGGTGCTGCTGTCGCGCCTGGGCGACCGATGTTGTGACCAGAGGCAGGAGACGGAAAGCGGTTTGAACCCTGCCGCGATCGCGGCCGCCGGCAATGGGCTGGGCCAGAGATAGGGATTAAGAGATAGAGATAAGAGATAGAGATAAGAGATGGAAATGATGAGCGGACTTGCCTTAGTGCGCGGGGCTCGGCTGTTGTGGGCTCTGCCATCCCAGTCCTCAAGTCCGTTTCCATTGATGGAAAACCGGGTTGTGGCGGCGCTGTGGCTGTTACGTCCGCGCCATCATCCCCCGGGCTTGAATTGGTCGGGGCCGGGTGGTGCGAGCGGCTCGGTGCCGTGGAACATCGTTGTGCTGCTGACGCTGCTGACGCTGCTGCCGGCGCTGCTGGTGGCGGTGACTCCGTTCACGCGTCTGCTGGTGGTATTTCATTTTCTGCGCCAGGCGCTGGGCACACAGACGGCGCCCAGCAATCAGACGTTGATTGGTCTGTCGCTGGTGCTGACCTACTTCCTGATGCAGCCGGTGGGCAACGCAATTTATCTGGCGGCGGTGGTGCCGTTTCAACGCGGGCAACTCGACGCGCTCGAGGCGGTCGAGCGCGGAGCGCCCCCGCTGCGGCACTTCATGTTGAAGTATGCGCGGGAAAAAGATCTGGCGCTGTTTCTCGAGCTGGCGCAGGCGCCGCGCCCGGCGCGGGTCGAGGATGTGCCCATGCGGGTGGTCGTGCCGGCCTACATTCTTTCGGAGCTGAAGACCGGATTCCAGATCGGAGTGGCTCTGTTCCTGCCCTTTCTGGTGATCGATCTGGTGGTGGCGGCGGTGACGACGTCGATCGGCATGATGCAACTGCCGCCGGTCATCATTTCGACTCCGCTGAAGATTCTGCTGTTTGTCATGGTGGATGGCTGGAACCTGCTGGTGGGGTCGCTGATGAAGAGCTTTGCCTGAGGAGTTTGTTATGGGAGCGGACCAGATCGTCGCGCTGCTGCGCCACACCATCGAGACCGCGTTGTGGATGGGAGGTCCGCTGCTGTTGGCGGCGGTCGGGGTGGGCTTGCTGATCAACGTGGTGCAGGTGCTGACTTCGCTGCAGGATATGACGGTCGCAACCGTGCCGCGTCTGGCGGCGGTGGCCGCGGCGGTTCTGCTGCTTATGCCGTGGATGGTGCGGCGGATTGGAATGTTCACGGTGCAACTGTTTTCGGATTTTCATCCGTTTGTGCGGTGAAAAGGTGCCTGATACGAAGTATCGAATGCGAGGACGAAGGCTTTCTTATAGCTGAGAGTTAAGACCCTTAAGAAACTAAAGATGGCCGATGCGCTTCATCTCGAAGAGTTGCTGGCGGGGGCGCTGTTCACCGGGGCGCGGGTCTCCGGGTTAATGGTGTTCTGTCCCTTTCTCGGCAGCGATGCGGTTCCGATTCCTTTGAAGGCTGGGCTGACGCTGCTGCTGACTCTGATCCTGCATCCGCTGCACGGGCCGGTGGCGCTACAGCTGGGGTCCTGGCAGTGGGTGCAGGTGGGGCTGAGCGAAGTGGCGATCGGGGTGGTACTGGGATTGGTGGCGAACTTTCTTTTCGAGGCAGCGCTGATGGCCGGACAGATCTTGGGGGTGCAGATCGGATATTCGCTGGCCAACGTCTTCGATCCGCAGACCCAGGCGGATACGCCGGTGCTTTCCGAGTTTCACCGGCTGGCGGCGCTGCTGATTTTTTTGCAGCTCGATGTGCACCACTGGCTGCTGCGCTCGCTCGTGCGGAGCTTCGCTTACCTGCCGCCGGGAGCGGCATCGGCGACGCTGGCGATGGCCACGGGACTGTTGCACGCGGCCGGAGGAATTTTTCTGGCCGGGGTGCAGATCGCGGCGCCGTCGCTGGTGGCCACGCTGGTCGCCGATATGGCATTGGGATTTCTGGGTAAAGCTTCGCCGCAGTTGCCGGTGCTGTTCATCGGCTTGGCGGTCAAGAATCTCGTAGGCCTCGCAGTGCTGATTGCGGCGATGGCGTATTGGCCCCGGATGTTCAACCAGGAGTTCGGCAAAGCGATTCGCGTGGCCGAAGGACTGCTACATCTGGCGCGGTGAATGAATGCCGCCCAGCGGACTTCGGACTTCGGACCTCGGACTTTGGACCTTGGACCTTGGACTTCAGGCCGAGTCATTTGGCGGGAAGTTCGTCGGCCGAGGCCTGACGTCGGGAAGAGGCAGGCGCGATCGCGAAATCGCGATTGCAAGATTTCGAGACCAGGGTGCTGATAGCTGAAAGCTAAGAGCTGGCAGCCGAATTTGAATGGCCGATCAGAACAGAACCGAGAGAGCATCTCCGCGGCGGCGGCAGAAGGCGCGCGAAGAAGGTCAGGTAGCCCGCAGCCGCGATCTGACGGCGGGTCTCGCGGCCATGACGGCGGTGCTGTTTCTGGCGGCGCAGATGCCGGCCTTTGCCGGGGCCTGGCGTGGGTTGCTGCGTCAGGAGTTGGAGATGGCGGCCACGCGTCCCGAGCAGCTAATTCCGGTGTGGCGCAACGCGTGGCCAGTGTTTTCAGGAGTGGCACTGGCGGCGGCGATGAGTTGGGTAGTGGGCACCGCCGGCGGGCTGGCGCAAGGAGGAATTGTTTTTGCGCCGAAGGCGCTGGCGCCAAATTGGAAGCGCCTCGATCCGGTCAGCCATGTCGAGCAACTGTTCTCGCTCAGCGCCTTGAGCCGCCTGCTGAAGTCGCTTCTGCCGACCGCGGTGGTGGTTTACTTCGCCGTGGGCGTGCTGGTTCGCGACTTCCGTTTCTTCCCCGCGCTGCTCCACGGCAGCCGCACCCGGCTGATGGCTTTCACCGTGAGCCGGATGTATGAGGTGGCGTGGAAAGGTTCTCTGGTGCTGCTTTTGTGGGCGGGCGCCGACTATTTTCTCGAGCGCCAGCGTCATGAGAACGATTTGAAGATGAGCAAGCAGGAGCAGAAAGATGAGTTCAAGGAGATGGAGGGACATCCTGCGATCAAGCAGCGCATCCGGCGCCTGCAGCGGCAGGCGCGGCGCCGCCGCATGTTGAAAGACGTGGAGCGGGCGGCCGTGGTGATCACCAATCCCACGGAGTACGCCATTGCTCTCGAATACCGCATGGACATGGATGCGCCGGTGGTCGTAGCCAAGGGCCGGAATCTGGTGGCGGCACAAATCCGCGAGATCGCGCGCTGGAATGGGATTCCGCTGGTCGAAAACCCTCCGCTGGCGCACGCGCTCTATCGGGCGGTCGAAGTGGGACAGGCGATTCCGGCAAAACTCTACACCGTGGTGGCGGAGATTCTGGCGGCCATTTGGCGGGCGCAAACGCGCGCGGCCCAAAGCTCCGGCTCCGCCGGCGCTGGTGCCGGCGGGAGGGGCTAAGCGATGGCTCCCGTCGCGACACCCGCGCTGGCCACGACCGTGTCCCGGCCGAAGAGCACGCTGTCGGAGTGGATTATGCCGACCGCGGCGGTGGGCCTGATCTTCGTGATGCTGGTGCCGCTGCCGAGCTTTCTGCTCGACATTTTGCTGGCGGCGAGCATGACCATCAGCGTTCTGGTGCTTTTATCGGCAATTCAGATTCTGCGGCCTTCGCAGTTCTCGGTCTTCCCCAGCCTGCTCTTGCTGCTGACGCTGTTTCGCCTGTCGCTGAATCTGGCTTCGAGCCGGCGCATTCTTCTGCACGGCAATGAAGGAGCGTCGGCGGCCGGCCACGTGATCGAAGCCTTTGGCCAGTTCGTGGTGGGCGGAAATTACGTGGTCGGCTTCGTGCTGTTCATGGCCTTGATCGCGATCCAGTATCTGGTGGTAGCGCACGGGGCGGTGCGTACCGCGGAAGTGACGGCGCGTTTCACCCTCGATGCTATGCCCGGCAAACAGATGGCGATCGACGCCGACCTGAACGCCGGGCTGATCAACGAGGCCCAGGCGCGGGCGCGCCGGGAGCAGGTGGCGCACGACGCCGAATTTTACGGCGCCATGGACGGTGCGGCGCGCTTTAATCAGCGCGATGCCATTGCGACGATCCTGATTACCGCCATCAATATTGTCGCCGGATTCCTGATTGGCGTCTTCCAGCTCGATATCCCCTTTCGCGAAGCGCTGAAGACCTACACCGTGCTCACGGTCGGCGACGGCTTGGTAACCATGATTCCGTCACTGCTCGTCTCGATGGCGGGCGGCATTGTGGTGACGCGGGCATCATCGGACGCGACTTTGTCGGTGGACGTCGGACGGCAGGTGTTGTCGAGAAGGCGTCCTCTGATCATCGCGGCGTGCGTGATGCTGGCTCTGGCGGCAATTCCGGGACTGCCCAAGTTTTCTTTCTTTCTGCTGGCGGCGGGAACCGCATTTCTGGCGTGGCGGGCGCCGAAGTTGGCCGACGAACCGGCGAGCGCCGCGGCGGCGGCAGCGACCGCAGAAAAAAAGCCGGCCAAGGATTCGGTGGAAGAGCTGTTGAAGCTCGACGAACTCAGCCTCGAAGTGGGCTATGGGCTGGTCGCGCTGGTCGATGTAAGTCAGGGCGGGCAGCTGCTGGCGCGGGTCAAGGCGCTGCGCCAGAATCTGGCGCAGCAACTGGGCTTCATCGTTCCGCCGGTGCACATCACCGACAACGTGCGGCTGAAGCCGAAGGAATATACCGTGTCGCTGCGCGGGGTCGAAATCGCGCGCTGGGAGCTCTACCAGGACAACCTGCTGGCCATCAGCTCGGAGGGTTCGCCGCGTCCGCTGGCCGGCATTGCGACCAAGGAACCCGCCTTCGGGGTGGCTGCGGTGTGGATTGCCCCGGCGCTGCAGAATCAGGCGCTGGCTTCCGGCTACGCCGTGGTCGACCAGACTTCGGTGCTGGCGACTCATCTTGCCGAGGTGGTGAAGCGGCATGCCCATGAACTGTTGACGAGGCAGGAGACCAAGCGGCTTCTCGACCGGTTGGCGGAGAGCCATCCCAAGCTGGTCGAGGAGTTGGTGCCGAAGGTATTGAGCCTCGGGGAAGTGCAGAAGACCCTGCTGCAGCTTTTGCGGGAGCAGGTTTCGGTCCGCGATCTGTCGACGATTTTAGAAACCTTGCTCGACCTGGCGCCCACGAACAAGAATCCGGTGCTGCTGGTCGAGGCGGTGCGGCAGGCTTTGGGTCGCAGCTTAGTTCGCCCGCTGCTCTCAGAAAGCGGAGGCTTGCGTGTGGTGACTCTCGATCGCGCGCTCGAGGAAGAACTGGGCCGCGCCTTCGGCGGGGCGGGAGCGACGGGGAGTGGCGGACTGCAGCCCAATTTTGCCCGCCGCATTCTCGACGGCCTGCGCCGTTTGGCCGGGGAGCAGGTCGCCGTGGCCTCTCCCGTGCTGCTCTGTGCCACGCCCGCGCGCTACTACCTGAAGCGGTTGCTGGAGCCTTTTTTGCCCAAGGTTGTCGTCCTTTCTCCGATGGAGGTGCCGCCGGTGGTGGAAGTGCAGTCGGTGGGAGTTCTGCATTGATCTGGGTTCTTAGAAAAACGGCGAATCCCGCAGCGGCTGAAGCCGCGCCCTTTCAAGACGCAGCGGCCAGAGCGAAAGTTTTCGCCGCCTGTTCAAACCGGGAACTCGGAACCAGGCAGGAACGGTAAGAACACTTAAGGGGAAACAAATCTAAAAGAAAGATCCCTGGACGCAAGCCAGCAGTTGAAATGGAAGCGAGAGAAGGCGCCATGAGCAAGAACACGGCCGCGGCCTACACCACCTGGCAGGACAAGGAAGAGCGCGACCGCATCCTGCTCGAACAATTGCCGCAGGTGCGATATCTGGCGCGCCGCATTCACGAACGGCTGCCGCGGCACGTGCCGCTCGAGGATCTGGTGCATGCCGGAGTGCTGGGGCTGATCGACGCGCTGAATAAATTCGACCGTTCGAAGCACGTGCAATTCGGCTCCTATGCCAAGTTCCGCATCCGGGGCGCGATCCTCGACAGTTTGCGGGAGATGGATTGGGGCCCGCGGGAGTTGCGGCGCAAGGCCCGGGGAGTCGAGGAGGCGCAACGCAAGCTCAGCCTGGCGCTCAGCCGTGCCCCGACCGAGAATGAGCTGGCAGCAGAGCTGCATCTGGAGTTGCGGGAATTTCAGCAGCTCCTGACCGAACTGGATGGCCTCGAAATCGGCAGCCTTCATCTCGAATCTCCCTGGGACGGCAAGGAGGAGGACATGTGTGACTACTTGCCGAACGCGCCCGAGGACACTCCGTTCTTTCGTTGTATGCGCTCTGAGATGAAGGAGCTTCTGGCCCGGGCCGTGGCCGAGCTGCCGGAAAAACAGCAGCAGGTGCTGGCGCTTTATTACTTTGAAGAACTCACGATGAAGGAAGTGGGAGCGGTGCTCGGGATCGGCGAGTCGCGGGTCTCGCAGATTCACTCTCTGGCCGTGGTCCGTTTGCGCTCCCGGCTGGACGATCTGATGCATCCGGCGAAGCCGGAGGCCCGGGCGGCGCAAGCGGGCATGCCCTGAAGGCGGCTCGGAACGAACTGAGTTCGCGCGAACGGAAAGGAAGCGGACGTGGTGCAGAACGAACTGAACCAGGAGCAGATCGATGCCATGGTGCGGGCCGCTCGCAGCGGCGGGCGCGCCGAAACGGGAGCGCCCAAGGAGCCCAAGGTCGAGCGCTGGGATGTGTACCGTGCGGGGCAGATCGGGAGAGAGCAGCTGAAAGCCATCACCCAGCTTCACGAAGGCTTTGCCCGCAGCCTGACACACTCTCTGGGGGCATATTTGCGGGTGGTGTTCTCGGCCACGCTGGTTTCGGCAGAGAACCTGACTTATCGCGAGTTCCTGGAGCGGGTGCCGGAGATCACTTACCTGGCCTCCTGCAAACTGGAGCCAATGGGGGAAATCGGAGCGCTGCAGCTGGATTTGAAGGTGGCTCTGCCCATCGTCGATCTCCTGCTCGGGGGCGAGGGCAAAGGTCTGACTGCGATCCGCGAGATCACCGAAATCGAAGAGCAGATTGTGGAGAGCGTAACCCGCATCGTGTGCCGGGAGCTGGGTGCGGCGTGGCAGGCGGTGAACCTGCAAGTGGATTTCGACAAACGGATCGAACTAGCGGACGCCTACCGCCTGATTCCTGCCGAAGAGAAGACGCTTTCGCTGAGCTTTGAAATCACCATGCTCGAGGTGCGGGGCGGATTGAATCTGGCGGTTCCGGTGTCGGTCTCGCACGCTTTGCTGCGGAAGATTTCGGCGGATTGGAGCAACCGCCGTCACCGCGGTCCCAGCCTGTGGCGGGAGCAGGTGAAGCAACTGCTGCTCGAGTGCTCTTTTCCGGTAGAGCTCGAGGTCGACGGATTGCGCGCCTCGGTGAACGAGCTGACGGAGCTCGCTCCCGGTGAGCTGCTTCCGCTGCGCCGCAGCCTGGCTTCGCCCGCGTCGCTGCGGGTGGCCGGGGTCGAAATGTTCGGGGCCTCGCCGGCCCGCCGCGGAGAACATCGCGCCGCCCAGCTCCTCGAACCCAGAGGAGAAGCTGCCGCTACTGAACCGCAGACGAGCGAAGCGAAATGATCAGGAATGAGGATTCGAAGATAACGGTTGGTTAAAAAGCTCAAAGACCAGAGACAAAGATCAGAGACTAAGGAAAACATAAAGAGGCAAGCCATCGATGACAGCCACCGCTCTTGCGCC
>Ga0074044_10004681_pt1 | contig 11270 bp, 8 predicted proteins | sample BogForMeECP23OM1_FD_94443 | JGI IMG/M metagenome (GOLD analysis project Ga0074044, IMG submission 94443) | Bog forest soil microbial communities from Calvert Island, British Columbia, Canada - Bog Forest MetaG ECP23OM1 | ecosystem: Environmental > Terrestrial > Soil > Wetlands ...
AGCACCGGCTGAACGCGCCGCGGGAACATCTCGAAACCGAGGACCATGTCGGGTCGATGGCCGAACAGCGCCGCGATCGTATGGAGCTGCCAGCGATGGTGTTCCACCTCGTCGTGCGACTCGCCGAGCAGCACGACCCCGCGCTTGGCAAGTGCCACGAGCACGTCATCTGGTTTTGCGTTGCTTCCGGGATAGACCCATGCGCCCACAGCCACGCGGCGGCCGGACGCCGTGGCGCGGACACCAAGAAGTTCGACGCTCATGAAATCCCGTCGGCTCACGTCGTCGCCGGCCGCCTCTCGAGCGGGAGGCTGAGCTCGCCGTCGATTTCTTCGATCGACCGCCCTTTCGTTTCGATTCCGAAGAAGTAATAGACGATTCCGGCCAACGCGTACCATCCGGCGAGATAGATGAAGGCCGGAACGATCATCGCGACCGAGGCTTGCGGCGTCACGATGTTCGAGGAGCCGGCGATCAGCGCCAAACCGAGAGGACCGATGATCTTGCCCAAACCGCCAAATCCGTAGGCCGACCCCATGCCACTGGTCCGCAGACCCGCAGGCCAAACCTCGGCGGCGTATGGGCCCACGATTGCAAAGCCGCCATCGGCAAAGAAGTAGGTAACAATCGTCAACAGCCAGAACACCGAGGCGGATCCAAGAAATACGTCATGCGTATAGGCGGCGAGTGGCAGCATGACTGCGGCTCCCAATCCGAGCAGGCCGCCTGAGGCGCGGCGGCCGATCCAATCCGACAGATAGGAGAAGCTGACGCGTCCGACGAACCCGCCCAGAGTGACAGAGATCATCAAGCGGGAGGCCTGCGGCGGCGAGATGCCGAGAATCTGCACGAAGAGTGTCGGCAGCCACAGCGTCAGTCCATAAATTCCCGTCTGCGTGCCGAGATTGCCGAGCCAGGACACGGCCAAGCTGCGGGGATACTTGAACAGCTCGGTCCAAGCTACCTTCTGGGGCTCGCTGCGAACGGTCGTCAGCTCGATGTCCTTGGGATCCATCTCCAGCGCCCAGGCCAGCGATTTCCGCGCCTCGTCGACCCGCCCCATGCGTATCAGCCAGCGCGGCGATTCAGGCACCCATGCACGAATGAGGAGCGTCAGTAGGGCCGGCAGCAGGCCGACGAGGAACAGCCCGCGCCATCCCACGGCCGGCGCAAGAAATGCGCCAAGCACCGCGCCAAGTCCCGTGCCCAGAGGTATGGCCGCCGTGACGATACCGCCGATGCGGCCGCGTTTCGCCGACGGCATGAATTCCTGCACCAACGGCAAGTCGACGCAATAAAGGCCGCCGACGCCGACGCCGACGAAAAAGCGGAAGATCGAAAGGAAGATCCAGCTGCCCTCCGGCGTCAATGCCAAGATGCCGCTGGCAATCGCAAAATTCAGCACCGTAGCGATGAAGACCTTGCGGCGCCCGATACGATCCGCGGCCCAGCCCCAAACGTAGGCACCGATCATGGCGCCGACGCCTGATGACAGAAAAATGACTGCGAACTGGCCGAAGGTCAGCTTCCAGGGTCCGACGATAAAGGCGAGAACAAACCCGATCACGAAGTAGTCAAAAAATTCCAACCCGTCGCCGAGGATGGCGGCAAACACGATGCGACGCTGATTTCCTGTCAGCGTCTTCTGTCGCTCCAGAAGTTCCAGCATGGCGTTTCCTCATGTGTTTTTTTATGCGTGTCCACGAGATGCCCTCTTATTCGCCAGATTGCGTGCGAGAGGCTAGCGAGCGTGGTGTGAAACGATACGGCGTAGGATTTGGTTTACGAAGCCGATCCTGTGGCGCGCGCCCACCTCGCCCTCGCCCGCCATGACTGACGATACGATACTGTCGTTGTCGTTTCCAGCGCCTTCACCGGGCGCGGCGGCGGATTTCCTCGATGATGATGCTGTTGTCCGCCTCGCCCTCGCCATGGCGCACGCAGGCTTCCAGCACGTCGGCGTGAATTTCGAGCAGTGGCAGCTTCTGGCCGGCAAGGCGAGCCTGATCGAGCATGAGGTGCGCATCCTTCAGCGTCTGGCGCACGCGGCCCTCCGGCGCAAATTCGCCGCGGACCATTTTCGGCCCTTTGATGTCCATGACCTGCGACGCCGCCGCCGAGCCGCGCGCGACCTTTAGGAATGCCGCCGGATCGAGCCCAAGGCGGGAGGCAAAGACCAGGCCCTCGGCGAGCGCCAACCGATTGAGGCCGAGGATAAGATTGACCGCGAGCTTGGCCCGGCCGCCGTCGCCGAGCTTGCCGATGTGGAAGCGTTTCGGGAACAACACGTCGAGCACCGGCGCGGCCGCGGCGGCGATTTTCGCGTCGCCGCCGATGAGACCGACGCCGTCGCCCTGGCGAACCTGCTCGCTCGTCCCCGACACCGGCGCTTCAAGAAAACGCAGCCCGTCGGCCACGCGGGCGCCGAGCGCCGCGATACGGTCCGGATCGCAGGTGCTGGTGCACAGCACGATCTTGCCCGCCGCCGCGGGGAGGAGCGCATGTTCGACGACATGCTCGACTTGATCGGTCGAGAAAACGGCGAGCACGTTCGGATCGCAGTCGCGCGCGATGTCGGCAAGCGATCCGGCGCGCGCGCCGATTTGCGCCAAGCGCTGATTCTTCGCCGGATCGATGTCGAAGCCGACCACGGCAAATCCCGCCGCGATCAGGCGGCGCGCGTAGACCTCGCCCATGAGGCCTAGGCCGATGATGCCGACCGGCGATTGATTAGACATTGATCGATTCCTTACCCGTCATTGCGGCCGAGCGAAGCGAGAGCCGGAGTCATGTGGTGATGCTCCCCGTGAATGACGAAGACTGGTTTAATGCCCCGTCACACCATAACATCAAGCGACCTCGGGAGAGCCAATATGACTACGATGACCGCCGAAAAAATCGAAACGCTTTCTGCCTGCTTCGGGACCTATCCCCAAACCCAGGCGCTGAAAAGCGGCCAAATCAAATCCGACCGCGTGGCGCTGCGCCTGACCGAGGTCAATCCGGTCTACAAAGCGTTCCTGATGATGGCGCGCGAACAAAAATTCGACGTGAGCGAGATGGCGCTCGTCACCTACCTGCAGGCCAAGGCCTACGGCAAGCCGATCACGCTGATGCCCGCCACCATGATGGGGCGGTTTCAGCACGGCACGATGCTCTACAATTCCGAGCGCGGAACGGTGACGCCGGAAAACCTGCCCGGCCGCAGGGTCGGCGTGCGGTCGTTCGCGCAGACCACGGGCGTGTGGATGCGCGGCATTCTCTGGAAGGATTACGGCCTCGATCTCGGCAAGGTGAAGTGGGTGACGTTCGAGGACGCCCACCTCGCCGAATTCCGCGATCCGCCGGGCGTCGCGCGCGCCGCCGGCGGCAAGGACATGACCAAGATGGTGCTCGAAGGCGAGCTCGACGCCGCGATCTTCGGCGGCGTCATGCCGACCGACCCGCGGCTCAAGAGCGTCATTGCCGATCCCGACGCGGCGGCGAAGGAGTGGTACAACAAGCACGGCATCGTTCCGGTCAATCACATGGTCGTGGTCAAGGACACGCTGTCGAAGTCCGATCCCGGCGCGGTGCGCGAAGTCTTCCGCATGCTGCTCGAGAGCAAGAAGGCCGCGGGCCTGCCGAAGCCCGGCGCCATCGATACGCTCCCGTTCGGCTTCGACAAGGTCAAACCGGCGCTCGATCTCATGAGCAGCTACGCGCTGGAGATGAAGATCATTCCGCGGCGCTATTCGGTCGAGGAATTGTTCGACGACACGACGCGCGCGCTGCAGGGGTAGATCCCTCGTCATTCCGGGGCGGCCCGAAAGGCCGAACCCGGAATCCATAACCACAGTCGGTGCAGTAAGTGTGAGGGCGGTGGTTATGGATTCCGGATAGCCGCTTCCGGAATGACGAGACGTAAACCATTGTGGCAAGCGCCCCAACAATACCTCACATTCCGACATAATCCGTCACGCTCCGGCCCCGGCGACCGGCTTTGGATCATGGCCGGCCGTTAGAGCATGATCCGGAAAAGTGGAAGCCGGTTTTCCGAAAAGATCATGCTCCATCGAAATGCTGGAGCGCCAATCGATTCAATCTGAAGCGATTACGCTCTCGGGGAGCTGCAAGTCATGCGTTGCCGGTGGGCAGCCGCCGTTTTCTCCGCATTCTTTTCCGGATTTCTGACGGTCGCCGCTGCGGGACCCGCGGGCGCGGCAAGCGCCGCCGATTCCACAATCGTGGTTGCCGGCAATCGGCACATCGGCGCGGCAATGATCCGGTCGTATTTTCATGCCGCACCGGATCGACCGCTTGATCCCGCCACGCTCGATGCGGCGCTGAAGAGTCTCTACGCCACCGGCCTTTTTCAGGACGTCAAAATTTCGCGCGACGGCGGCCACGTCCTGGTGAAAGTCGTCGAAAACTCAACGATTGCGCGCCTCGCCTTCGAAGGCAACAAAAAGATCAAAGACGACGATCTGAAAAAGGGCCTGCAATCGACAGCAGGCGGACCGCTCTGGCGCGCTTTCGTCCAAGGCGACGTGGAGCGCATCATTGCGCTTTATCGCCAGCGCGGCTATTTCCAGGCGCGGGTCGAGCCCAAGACGATCGATGTCAAGAACGCGCGCGTCAATCTCGTCTTCGAGATCAAGGAAGGCGACAAGCTCGCGGTCAGGCAGATCCTGTTCACCGGCAACAACGCCTACCCGCCGAACAAGCTCAAAGGCGTGATCAAGACGGGCGAGACCAATTTTCTGAGCTTTCTCCTCGACAACGACATCTACGATGCCGACCGCATCGAGAACGATCGCGACCTCCTCCGTCAGTTCTATCTTGCTCACGGTTACGCCGATGTGCGCGTGCTGTCGTCCGCCAGCTACGAGGCGGCCAAGAAAGGCGTCGTGCTGAAATTCACGCTTGCCGAAGGCCTGCAATATCGCATCGGCAAGGTCGATATCGATTCGAGCTTGAAAACCGTCGTTGCGCCGGAGCTGGGCCGGTATTTGCTCACCCGGGCCGGCGAAGTTTACGACGCCGATATGGTGAATAAGACGGTCGACGATCTCGCAATGCAACTGGCGAGAAGCGGCGCGCCGTTCGCAAGTGTCGTTGCCCGCAGCGAGCGACTGCCCGATCGGCACCTGATCAATCTCGTCTACGCCATCGATCAAGGAAGACGGCTCTATGTGGAGCGCATCGAAATTCACGGCAATAGCAAAACCCGCGACGACGTGATCCGGCGCGAATTCGAGTTCGCCGAAGGCGACGCCTACAATCGCGCGCTGATCGACCGCGGCGAGCGCCGCCTCAAGGCGCTCGGCTACTTCAAGTCGGTGAAGATCGGCACGCAACCGGGATCGGCACCGGATCGTGTCGTGCTCGACGTTGCGGTCGAGGAACAAGGCACCGGAGATTTCACGATCTCCGGCGGCTATTCCACGTCGGAAGGGATGCTGGCCGAGGTCAGCATCAGCGATAAGAACTTCTTGGGCACCGGCGATATCGCGAAGGCGTCGGTGAGCTATGGTCAATATGCCAGAGGCTTCGATCTCGCTTTCACCGATCCCTATGCGCTCGGCCGGCGGCTTTCGCTTGGCGTCGATCTGTTCGGCAAGGAAACGTTCGCCAACAGCAATCAATCCTACGACAGCACCATCTACGGCGCCAAGCTCTCGGTCGGCACCCCGTTGAACGACCAGCTCGGGGTGACGTGGAACTACGCGATCTACAATCAAGGCCTGTCGCTCGATCCGGCAAGCGGAACGGCTTCGCTTCCTATTGTGCAGGCGGCGCAGGCGGGTCCGATGTGGGTGTCTTCCATCGGCAACGGCGTCACCTACAGCACGCTCGACAACAACAAGAGCCAGACCAGCGGCATCCGCGCCCAGTTCAACAATGACTTTGCCGGCTTGGGCGGCGCCGCGAAATTCGCGCGGACCACCGAGGACGTCCGCTACTATCACCCCATCGTGGGCGACGTCGTCGGCATGGTGCGGGCGCAGGGCGGCTACGTGACGCCGTGGGGCGGGAAGCCTTTGCCGCTGCTCGACGGCTTCTTCGGCGGACCGCAACTCATTCGCGGGTTCGCGCCCAATGGCTTCGGCCCGCGCGATATCACGCCGGGAACCACCATGGATAATGTCGGCGGCAACGCCTATTGGACGACTTCGGCCGAGTTGCAGGCGCCGGTGCCCGGGATGCCGGCGGACGCGCAGCTGAAAGCGGCGTTGTTCTCCGACGTCGGCAGCTTGTGGGCCACCGGCGCATCGAGCGCTTCGAGTCTGGCAGCGTTGTCGCCGTCCCAGCAGATCGCCAATTCGCGCGCGGTGCGCGCTTCGGTCGGCGCCGGCTTGATCTGGGATTCGCCGTTCGGGCCGCTCCAGGTCGATTACGCCTTCCCGATCGCCAAACAGAGCTATGATGTCACCCAGCGCCTGCAATTCAGCGCCGGCGCGTTTTGAAAGGGTTCATCCTTGCCACAGCGTTGCGAACCGCGTGGCGACGACATCCTCGTAAGCCACCTCGCCTTCGAGTATACCCTGGGCACGGGCGAACGCTGTCATGCCGGCGACGAAGGCAGGCGAGATCGCGGCGTCGTAATAGGGCAGGTCGCGGCGGATCAGCGCGGTAATCAGGTCAGCTTGCGAAGCCGGAAATAATTTCTTGCCCACTTCGGCTGAGCGCGCCACGTTCGCCTTGAGCGCGGCCTGCGTCTTGACGACCGCGCGTACGGCAGCCGCCGCGACATCCGGTGCGCGCGCGATGAGCGCGTCGGTCGTGGCGATCGTCGCTGCCGTATAATTGAAGCACGGCTTTGGGCCGTCGCCGCGGCGCACGTCGAGCACGATGGTGCCGACGCCGCGGCGCACGGCGACCTCCGCGCCCATGCCGTTCGCCCAAAAGCCGTCGATCTTGCGCTCCTCCAGCGCCTTCGCCGCGGTGACGCCGAAATTGATCCCGGCGCCGGCAGCGCCCGGCACCGGCGCGATTTTTACCCCGTCGCGTTCGAAGTCGATGCCGGCCTCGATCAGCAAACCGCGCAAACCCTTATCCACCCATGGCGCGGCGCCGATGCTGCGGCCTTTGACGACGGAGATATCACCGCGTCGCGCGTGTAAGTCGGCGTGCATGACCAGGAACCAGTACATGCCCTGCGCCTGCGCGCAGATGAGCTTGGCGCCGCGGAATCTTGGAAACGCCGCCAGCACCGAATGCGCCGAGCCGCCGACGAAATCGACAATACCGTCGCGCAGCGCCGCATAGGCCTTGTCGACTGGGAAGATGAGCTCAAGCGAAACGTCGAGCCCTTCGGCCTTGAAGAAGCCAAGCTCGACCGCGGCCTCCGCCGGGAAATAGGAGTTCGAAATCATGTCCGGCACGGCGAGCTTCATCTTATCCGCCCCCGCGGAGCGAAGCGCAGCGGGGGAGGGGGACCACCCGAAGCTCGCGAAGCGAGCGCAGGGTGGTGGAGGGGGCATGCAGCATTGAGGGTAGCCTCACCGCCGACGCCCCTTCCACCGCGCTTCGCGCGGTCCCCCTTCCCCGCTTCGCGGGGCAGGAAAATTTCACTTCTTCCCATCCAGCAGCCAGCCGAATTTTTCCTTCGCCTTGCGCGCGACTTCGGGGCTCGGCGTGTTGGTGGGCGGAAACTTGTCGCGCCAGTGGAACGGCCGGCAGGCATCGATCACGGCGACCGAATGGGTCATGTCGCCGGTGGCGCGGCGCGACGGCGGCAGCGCCGGATCGGCCGGCGAATCCCACGAGCCGGTGATGAACTGGATCGACTGCACCGGATCGGTGCGCGTCAGCATCGCCCAGAGCAGGTGATCGAGGTCGGTCACGTCGACATCGTCGTCGACCACCACGATGTATTTCGACGCATAGGCCGAGGCGCCGCATTGCGCGGCGACATGGCCGGCCTGCACGGCATGGCCGGGGTAGCGCTGCGTGATCGAAATGCCGTGAAAAAGCCGCGCGCCGCCGATCTCGTGGCACCACACCTGCTGCACGCCGGGCACGCCGGCGTTGGTCATGTTCTGCTTGATCGTCGCCGAGCGAAGCACGGCGCGGTAGCGCGCCATTTCGTCGGGGCCGGCGCCCATCGGCGGCACGCCGACCAGGATCGGATCGTTGCGGTGATAGATCGCCTTGATGTCGAGCACGGTCGCCGGCTTGGCGCCGCCGGCATAGTGGCCGGTCCATTCGCCGAACGGGCCTTCGATCTCACGCCGGTCCGGCGTGACAAAACCTTCGAGCACGATCTCGGCGCCGGCTGGAAACGGCAGCCCGGTGATTTTTCCCCGCACCATTTTCATCGGCCGGCCGCGCAAGCCCCCGACGATGTCGATCTCGAACACGCCGTAGGGCGCTTCGAGCCCGCCGTAGAAGAAGCAGAGCGGATCGCCGCCGAGCACCATCGCCACCGGCATCGGCTCGCCGCGCTTGAAATATTTCTCGCGATGGATGTCGCCGTGATGCCCCGCGGCGATGAGGAGGCCGACGGAGGCGCGGTCGTGCAGCTGCGCGCGGTAGGCGCCGGCATTGAGCCAGTTTTCTTCCGGATCGCGGGTGATACTGTAGGTGCCGGTGCCGATATAGCGTCCGCCGTCCTTCTCGTGCCAGATCGGCGCCGGGAATTTTGTGACATCGATGTCGTCGCCGAGGAGGATGTTTTCCAGCACCGGCCCGTCCTCGACGATCTCGTGGGGAATAATCTTCTGCTCCTTGAGATAGGCTTCGCGATAGGCGTCGCTCAGCTCCCATTTGGTCAGGTGATCGGGAAAGCCGAGCGTCATGTTGCGGCGCTTGCCGGCAAACACGTTCATGAGCACACGAAAGCCCTTCGGGCAGCCGGGGATATCGTCGAACACGACGCACGGTCCGTTCTCGGCGCGCAGCACGGCCTCCGCGGCGAGCCCGATATCCTCTTGCCAGCTCGCGCCGCGCACGGACCGGACCTCGCCGAGCTGCTCGGCGAAGGCGAGCCATTCGCGTAAATCGTCGTAGGCGATCGCGGCCTTGACGTTGCTGGGCTGGTTCATCGGCTGTTCCTGGACGACGGTCAGGATGGCTGGTGTGCCGCGCTTGTCAATGCTTGGCGCGCTTGCTGCATCCGCCCCCGCTTGCGCGCGCTTGCGCGGGGGAGGAAAAGATGCGCCGATAATGCCCGCACGAACTGGCCGGCGAGCGAAAACGACGCCGTCCGTCACCGGAGGAAGCCCATGCACCGCCCCAGCCAAGGATTTCCACCCATCCTCGACAAGCGCGGCGCGCCGCAGGTGCGCCGGTTCGACGCCCAGCGCTGGCTGATCGACAATATTATTCGCGCCAACGGCATCGACTGGGATCAGCCGCGCTCGCTCTATATCAGCGCGCCGTGCGGGATCGAGGCCAACGCCGATTTCGCCGGCATCCGCGAGCGGGTGAAGAAAATGGCCGATATCGGCCCGGCCTTTGCCGCCGTCGCGCGGCGTCGCGAGGCCAAGGCCAACGCCGCCGCGCAGGCCGACCGCAAAGTCAGCGCGCGCGACAATTTCTTCATGGCCGCCGTGCATTGGGGCGCGGCGCAATGGCCGTACGACGAGAACGACGAGACCAACATCGCCTACAACGACAAGAAGCGCGAATGTTTTGCCAAATATGCCGCGCTGGCCGATCATCACGTCGAGGCGGTGTGGGTGCCGTTCAAGGACAAGGCGATACCGGCCTGGCTGCACCTGCCGCCCAATTATTCCGGCGGGCGGCTGCCGGTCGTGATCGCGGTTCCGGGCATGGACAGTTACAAGGAAATTTCGGTGGCGCTTTACGGCGACAAATTTCTCAACCGCGGCATGGCGGTGCTCGCAATCGACGGCCCGGGCCAATACGAGGCGCCGATGATCGGCCTTTACTTCACCATGGAGAACTGGATGGCGGCCGGCCCGGCGCTGGTCGACTGGATCGCCGCGCGGGGCGAGCTTGATGCGGCGCGCGTCGGCGTTTCGGGAACGAGCTTCGGCTCGCTGTTCGGCACCGTGCTCACGGCCAACGAGCCGCGCGTAAAAGCGTGCGCGGTGATGTCGGTGTGCCACGAGCCCGGCTGTCAGACGATTTTCCAGGAAGCCTCGCCGACCTTCAAGAAGCGCTTCATGTACATGTCGGGCATCACCGACGAGGACGAATTCGATGAGTTCCGCAAGACAATCACCTGGCAGGGCCATGCCGACAAAATCCGCGTGCCCTATCTCTGCATCTCCGGGGAAGCGGACGAACTGAGCCCGCTCGAACATTCGGAAGCTCTGATCGCGGCGCTCAAGGGCCCGAAGCAGATGGTGGTGTATCAGGACTCGCGCCACTCCGTCGGCAATGTTCCCGCCGCCAATCTCGGGCCGTTCCCGCCGATTCTTCTGGCCGACTGGCTCGCCGATCGTCTCGCCGGAAAACCCCTCGTCAGCGAGCGCTGGTACGTCACCGGCTCGGGCGAGATCAATAAGACGGCGTATTGAAAAGGCATGACCATGGACGTGTTCGAAGCCGTCGACTCGCGGCTCGCCTGCCGATGGTTCCTCGACAAGCCGGTCGATCCGGCCATCGTCCGCAATCTCATTGCAGGCGCTGCGCGCGCGGCCTCCGGCGGCAATCTCCAGCCGTGGCAGATCTATGCGCTCACCGGCGGACCGCTCGCCGCGATCAAGCGGCAAGTTGCAGATTTCATCGCCGCTCACGATCCGCGCCACGACGATGGCGAATATCCGATCTACCCGAAGACGATGTGGGAGCCTTATAAATCGCGCCGCCATGAGCACGGCGTTCAGCTTTACGGCGCCCTCGGAATCGCGCGCGACGATACCGAAGGTCGGCTCGAACAGTACAAGCGCAACTATGAATTCTTCAATGCGCCGGTTGCTTTGTTCATTACCATCGACCGCAACCTCGGGCCCGGCCAATGGGCCGACCTCGGCGGCTACCTCCACGCGCTGATGTTTCTTGCACGCGGCTACGGTCTCGACACCTGCCCGCAGCAAGCCTGGGCGCGCATGTATCACATCGTTGACCCGTTCCTCAAAATGCCGCCGGAGCAGATGCTGTTCTGCGCCGTCGCCATCGGCTACGGCGACCACGAGCACCCGGCCAACGGTTTCCGTTCGCCGCGGGCGGAGGTCGGGGAGTTTTGCAAGTTCATGGGGTTCGATACCGAATCCGATTGATCACTTCTGTTCATTCGCCGCTCATTCCCGTACTCGGGTCCGGCTTCGCCGGCCCGAGCACAGGCTCCAGCGGGAATCCAGTTCTGGGTCCCCGCT
>Ga0074044_10004682_pt1 | contig 11270 bp, 9 predicted proteins | sample BogForMeECP23OM1_FD_94443 | JGI IMG/M metagenome (GOLD analysis project Ga0074044, IMG submission 94443) | Bog forest soil microbial communities from Calvert Island, British Columbia, Canada - Bog Forest MetaG ECP23OM1 | ecosystem: Environmental > Terrestrial > Soil > Wetlands ...
GCCGTCTTGACGTCCGATTCCGCAATCTTCTCGCGATTCTCGCGGATCATCTTTTCCGCCTGGTACATGATGCCGTCGAGCCGGTTGCGCGATTCGACTTCTTCCATGCGGCGGCGATCGTCTTCGGAGTGGGATTCAGCCTCGGTGCGCATCTTCTCGGCTTCTTCCTTCGTCAGACCGCTCGAAGCAGTGATAGTGATCTTCTGCTCCTTGTTGGTGGCTTTATCTTTCGCGCTGACGTTCAAGATGCCGTTCGCGTCGATGTCAAAGGTCACTTCGATCTGCGGAGTGCCGCGCGGCGCCGGCGGAATGCCGTCCAGCTTGAACTTGCCAAGCGAACGGTTGTCCGAAGCGAACTTGCGCTCGCCTTGCAGCACCTGGATTTCGACGCCGGGCTGATTGTCGGCAGCCGTCGAGTACGTTTCGACTTTGCGCGTCGGAATCGTAGTGTTGCGCGGGATCTGCACGGTCATCACTCCGCCGAGCGTCTCAACGCCCAGAGAAAGCGGCGTCACGTCCAGCAGCAGGATGTCCTTTACTTCGCCTCCGAGTACCGCGCCCTGAATCGCCGCGCCTACGGCCACGACTTCGTCAGGGTTCACGCCCTTGTGCAGTTCCTTCTCGCCGAAGAATGTGCGGACGAGCGATTGCACTTTCGGGATACGTGTCGAGCCGCCGACCATCACGACTTCCTGAATGTCGTTCGGGGACATTTTCGCGTCTTCCAGCGCTTGCCGGACCGGCTTCATGGAGCGTTCGAGCAGGTCGTTCATCAATTGCTCGAGACGCGTCCGCGTCAGCTTCTGCTGCATGTGGATGGGGCCGTGCGGGCCCGCCGTGATAAAGGGCAGGTTGATCTCGGTTTCCATCATTTGAGAAAGCTCGATCTTGGCTTTTTCCGCGGCTTCCTTCAGGCGTTGCAGGGCCATGCGGTCTTTGCCGAGGTCGATGCCGTGCTCTTTCTTGAATTCGTCAATCAACCAGTCCACGATGCGCTGGTCGATGTCGTCGCCGCCGAGGTGCGTGTCACCGTTGGTGGACTTCACTTCGACGACGCCCGCGCCAACTTCCAGCACGGAGATATCGAACGTACCGCCGCCGAGGTCGTACACGGCGATGGTTTCGTCGCTCTTTTTTTCCAAGCCGTAGGCCAGTGCCGCCGCTGTGGGCTCGTTGATGATGCGGACGACTTCCAGGCCGGCAATTTCGCCTGCCTGCTTGGTCGCCTGGCGCTGCGCGTCGTTGAAGTAGGCAGGCACAGTGATTACGGCTTTCGAGACCTTCTCGCCGAGAAAATCTTCCGCGGCGGATTTCAGTTTGCCGAGAATCATCGCTGAAATCTGCGGCGGACTATAAACCTTGCCGAAAATCTCGATGCGCGCATCATCGTGCTCACCCTTGACGACTTTGTAGGGGATGCGCTTCATCTCTTCGCCAACTTCATCGTGGCGGCGGCCCATAAAGCGCTTGATCGAATACACCGTGTTCTCGGGATTCGTCACGGCCTGGCGTTTCGCTACTTGCCCCACGAGGCGCTCTCCACCTTTGGTTATGGCGACAACCGAAGGTGTGGTGCGCGCGCCTTCTTGGTTCGGGATCACTACTGGTTCGCCGCCTTGCATGACGGCTACAACCGAGTTGGTGGTGCCCAGGTCAATTCCTATAATCTTGCTCATCTGTTGTTTTCCTTCCGGAACCCGTCTACATCACTGGCCGTCCGGAAGGTAAGGGTTCCGGAGCGGGCCGAGGTCAAAGGCGTGCTCCTTGGTCCAGTTCGGGCGGCAGTATATAACTTGAGTGCGTCTTTGTCAAGTTTTCTTTTTTCCCATCTAAAGTGTTGTATTTAAACATCTTACAATACATGCCGCGCATCTACTGGCCCACCTAATCTGATGCTGCGATCCAGGTGCTTGGTTACTGGAAATATGCGCCCTAGTGGTCGAAGGATTCTGGAGCAGAAACCTGTGATAATCTGACCTAGAGATTGCATCTCACCCTATCGTGGGCATTTCAGGAGGGTCGCGTGAGTCGTCGCGCTGTGATTGCTGTAGGTCTGGTTTTGGTTGTGATTTGTGGGCGGCTTCTGGTTAGCCGGGACATCCACCCCGTAGCCGCGGCGCGCTACAACGCTGAACCGCATGTCGCGTCTTCGCCTGAGGTAACGCCTACGGCCGCGGTGAGGGAAGCGAGCGGCGTGCGGCAGCCGGCCGCGCCCGATTCCGTAGAAGGCGTGAACGATATCGATCCTCACAAGGCCTTCGGCTCGAAGAGTGCGCCTATCGTAATGGAAGTGTTCAGCGACTTTCAGTGCCCGGCCTGCAAGACGCTCTTTACGACCACGAACCGCCAGCTCATGGACAATTACGTGACCACTGGCAAAGTCTATCTGGTTCATCGCGATTTCCCGCTGCCCATGCATGCTTATTCTCGCATTGCGGCTCGTTATGCGCGAGCTGCGGCAGAGCTCGGGAAGATTGAAGTCGTTGAGAAAGCTCTGTTTGATAATCAGGAGAAATGGGAGCAGACCGGCGACGTCGATGGAACGGTTGCCGCCGTGCTTTCTTCCGCGGAAATGACGAAGGTGCGGGCATTGGTAAAGGGCGGAACGCTCGAACTTCTGATTGACAAGGATTACGCTCTCGGACAAATGTACCGCGTGACTTCCACGCCGACTTCGGTGTTTCATTCCAAGGGGCAGACCTATCCGTATTCGGGAATCATGAACTACGAGATACTGCACCAATTTCTGGACCAATTGCTCAGCCAGAGGTAAGAGGGTTTTTTGCCGGGAGGCATGAGAAGCATTCCATGATGCAATCCAGCCCGCTCAATTTTCGCCGCGTGGTTATCTGGATTGGGCGCCTCGTTCTCGGCTGCATTTTCATTTACGCGGGCTACTCGAAGATTTTTCTCCCCAACAGCAATCTGTGGCCTTTCTTCATTCTGAAATTTTCCGTGACCATGAATCTGTCGAATTTCGCGACGCAAGTGGAAGCTTTCAAAATGTTGCCGGCCTGGGGGGTTCAATTCGTGGCCCACGCGCTGCCTTTCACGGAAATTGTTCTCGGGCTGCTGCTTCTGATTGGCTGGCGGCTGCGCATTTGGGCTCCCGTGCTCACGGCTATCATGCTTGGTTTCTTCGTTGTTGTTTTGCGTGCGTATCTCTTGCACATGAACATCAATTGCGGCTGTTTTGCGACTCCTGAAATCATCGGTCTCAAGAAGGTGCTGGAAGACGCTGCGCTTTCGGTGCTTGCAGTCCTGATGACTCTCTTCGCCTTTAAGGAAGCGCGCCAGCCGCATCCATGGACGGCGACGGAAAAGGCGTAGTGCTCATTTCGGAGGCTTCGTTGGTGTCGAGTTTCCGTAGTCTCAGAGCAAGGGCTTCCGTTTTGATGCTGGGACTCTGCCTTAGTCCAGCTTTTTCACCTGGGCAGAAGCAACCGCCGGATTCAAATTTGCGACTCGCTGAAGAGGATATTCGCCTTGCGGCTTTCCTGTATCTTTTGGATGTTGACAGGGGGCCGGACCCGGACTACTCCATTTATTGCCTGACGGTGGATTCCAATGCGCCCGGTGATCACCACGATCCGTCGGATTCGCTCCTGAAGCGTTTTCCGCAGTCACATCGCACAATCCGAAAGTTTTCAGAATGCGAGGTCGTCAAAAAACCCAAGGACCTCTTCCACGCAGTGAAGGACAGACAGTCCGGCAAGCCGGCATGGATGATTTCCTTGTCTTCGATTGAATGGGTGGATGAGCAGAAAGTTCGTCTGAAGGCTAGCCGCTATTGCGGCGGCTTGTGCGGATGGTGGTCGACAGTGGAGTTGACCTTCAACGACGGAAATTGGAAAGCTGCCATAGCGCCTGGAGCAGACATTTTCGTCTCCTAGGCAAGGTTGCGGGATGTCAGCGGTATAGAATCGAAATCCAGTGAAAACCCTCATCCAATATTTGGAGCTTGCGGCCGTAGCGCACGGGCATTTATGTGCTGGGCAAGTTTTAGGTGTGCGGCTGGCGATGCTTGGGCTGCGAGAGCTGGGGATTGAAGATCCGATCGCAGAGCGGAAGCGCATCGTTACGTACGTGGAGATCGACCGTTGCGTGACGGATGCCGTGGCGTTGGTCTCCAACTGCAGGCTGGGCAAGCGGGCGCTGAAGTTTCGCGACTGGGGAAAAGTGGCCGCGACGTTCGTCGATTTGCAGACGGGCCGCGCCGTGCGTATCGCCGCAAAGGAATCGTCGAAGCAGGTGGCCCGCGACATGTTTCCGGAGATGGCGAAAGATGCAGGGCAGCAAAAAGCTTACGCCGCGCTCTCGGACGACGTCCTCTTTGACAAGCAGTGGGTAAAAGTCGAAGTGCAACCCGAGGATCTGCCCGGCTTTAAAGGTCCGCGTGTGGTGTGCGCCGAGTGTGGCGAAGGCATCAATTTCAAGCGCGAAGTCATAGTAGAAGGCAAAACCGTCTGTCGCGCTTGCGGCGGTGAACGTTATTACGAAGAGCTATAGCAGGCACTGCGTTGCGGAAGTTCTAAGCAAGATGTGCTCGGCGCGGAGGCGCAGCCTATTTATTGCCACGCGTTGACCGGCTTGCCGCCCACGTCACCAAGCCACTGCCCGCCAAACACGCATTTGCCCCACGAGCCGCTGTCACAACAAGTCAGGTAGGCCACCATCTTGATTTGCGCCGACTTCAAAAATTTCTTACACGGATTTGGATCCGGAGAAGGATACATCCACTTAACCCCCCGATCAGCCGTCACGAGTGCTCCGGTGTACAGTTTTTGAATGGCCTCGTTCCTTTGTGGTCCTCCGGCATACTTCAAGACATCTTTGTTTGTTCGACCATCGATCACTTCACAGGACTGGACGGTGATGGTGATGTTCCGTCCATCGGATGAGAACGAACAATCCGCCGCCGCGGGGAATGGAACCGCCGCGTTTGAAACAGTGAGTGCAACCAGCAAGGCCACCCTGGTTAGAGCGTTTCCGATGCTCATGAGGCGACTCCCCTTTCGACAAATCCAGCAACAGGGTTAGAACGGCGGGCATGCGATTTCTTGCAGAGCAACGTTGCAAGGTCTCAGTCTGCGGGACCGCTCATTCTGCGATAGAATTGTCTTTCGATGTTAAGCCTACCTCCCATCACACTCCGGTTGCGCGGATGGAAACTGATTGACCGCGTTGCGCTCGCCTTTTTGCTGCTTTGTTCGATCGCCCTGGGCGCGGCTTGCGGATTGTTGTTTGTCTACGCTAGCGATTTGCCGGAAATTCGGGCGCTCGAAACGTACCGTCCTACCGTTGTCACCGAGGTCTACGCCGACGACGGGCAACTTGTGGGTAGCTTCGCGCTGCAGCGGCGCATCTTGATGACGTACGAGCAGTGCCCCAAAGTTCTCTACAACGCCGTAACGGCTATCGAGGATCAGCACTTTGAAGAGCACTGGGGCATCGACTTTCCGCGCATCGCCGGTGCCGCGTGGCGAAAGATATTGCATGGCGGCAAGGCGCAAGGCGCCAGCACAATCAGCATGCAGCTCGCCGGCAACCTCTTTCTCGACCGCAGCGAGATCAGCTTCCGCCGCAAGATGCAGGAGATTCTGCTGGCTCTGCAAATCGAGCGGCGGTATACGAAACCGCAAATTTTCACCATGTACGCCAATCAGGTCTATCTGGCGCATGGCAATTATGGTTTCGCCGCCGCCGCGCAATTTTATTTTGGTAAGTCCGTTTCCGACCTGAAACTGCAAGAAGCCGCGCTGCTCGCCGGAATGATCCGCGGGCCGATTTACTCACCATTGGCCGACCCCGCGCGCGCCCTGGCACGTCGCAATCTGGTGATCCATCGCATGGAAGAGGAAGGCAAGATCACTCCAGTCGAAGAAGAAGCCGCGAAGAAAACGCCGCTGGGCCTGCACCTGCAATATCCGCGAAACGACCTGGCGCCCTATTTCTTCGAGGAAATTCGCAAGTATCTGGAATCTACCTACGGCACGGAAGCGGTACATGAGCGCGGCCTGCGCGTTTACACCACGCTGAACATCAAGATGCAACAAGCCGCCAATCAATCGCTGCGCGACGGCCTGCACAGCTACGACCGGCGCCACGGTTGGCGCGGCGAGCCTGCCAACATTCTGCGCGACAATCTCGGCAGCCTCGATAACTATGACGACGACGACTGGCGGCATCCGATTGAAAAAGGCTCGTACGTCACCGGTTTGGTCCTGTCCGTGGACGAGAAGTACGCCACCATCAAGATCGGCTCCTACCGCGCGATTCTTTCGCCTCCAGATTTTGCCTGGACCGGCCGGAAGAAACCCAGCGAGCTTCTGAAAGTGGGCGACCTCGCCCAGTTTTCGATTCAGGAACTGCATGAAGCCACGGCTCGCGTGCAGCTTGAGCAGCAACCCGCCCCGCAGGCCGCCATTCTCGCGATCGATAATTCGACCGGCGAAATCAAAGCCATGGTCGGCGGCTATAGTTTTGAAGATTCGAAATTCAATCGGGCCACGCAGGCGTACCGGCAGGTTGGCAGTTCCTTCAAGGTCTATCTCTATGCCGACGCCATTGAAAAAGGCGCTTCGCCGTTCGACACCATCGTCGATACGCCGTTTACCACGATCAGCGGTGGACAGCCCTACTCCCCGCACAATTACGATGAAAAGTTCGAGGGCACGATTACACTGAGGCGCGCTCTCGCTGGCTCGCGCAATGTTCCCGCCGTCAAACTTGCGGAAAAAGTCGGCATCAATTCCGTGGTGGAAATGACCAAGCGATTCGGCATTACCACTTCGCTGCCCCCCTATCTCCCACTGGTCTTAGGCGCGGCCGATATGAAGCTGATCGAGCACGTCTCCGCCTTCACGGTTTTTCCGAACGATGGCATTCGCATCGACCCCCACATGATCCGGCGCGTGACAAGTTACGACGGCGCGCTGCTGGAAGAGGCGCATCCCGAAGTGCATGACGTTATCTCGCCCGACGTCGCGCGGACAATGACGGCCATGCTCGAAGAGGTCATTCAATTCGGCACAGGCGTGCAGGCAAAGGCGATTGGCCGGCCTGCCGCGGGAAAAACAGGCACGACGCAGGATTACACGGACGCCTGGTTCATGGGCTTTACTCCGCAGCTCACCTGCGGCGTCTGGGTGGGCTTTGATGACAAGCAGATTTCGCTGGGAAAAAAGGAAACCGGCGCCCGCGCGGCGCTTCCTATCTGGCTGGAGTTCATGAAGACCGCGCTGGAAGGCCAGCCTGCGCTAGATTTCGCGAATGTTGTTACGCTCGAGCAGCAAGCGCTAGACCATAAAGTGAACGTAGACACGCCCGACACCGCTCCTGAATCGGACGAACCCGGCGCTCCAAGAGAGAAGCCTCCGGTACCAACGCCGCCAACCAAAACGACAGCGACGCCGACAACGCCCGGCGTATCACCCGGGCGCTAGCGCCAGCCTGCAGTACTTCTTCGTTCCTAATGAGCTTTGGGGAAGACTCGTATTGAACCAGGCGGTCAAATAGCAGTTGTCGCTTTTCATCGATGATTACGGAACGGGTCCCACCCGCGGTTTGGCAGCGGGATTCCGCGGCCAGCCTTGTCGATGAGTAGCAAGGTGCGTTCCTTGGTGATCACCCCAATCGCTGTGAGGAGAGTTCCATACTGGGAACGCGGAATGTGCTGCAACTTGCTCCGCGGCACAGTGAAGAGCAATTCGTAGTCATCGCCGCCGTGCAAAGCCAAATCCAGCGCGGTCGCACCGCCTCTTCGCCCACCCTTGGGAAGCCGCACTCCGGGAATCTTCGCGGCTTCGACCTGCGCACCTACCCTGCTTGCAGCGCACAGCCGACGCAGGTCGGAGGAAAGACCGTCGGAGAGGTCCATCATCGCCGAGACTAGACGTTTTTCGGCTAGCCAGTGGCCCAACGCCAGCCGGGGTTCCGGGTAGAGATGTTTCCTAAAGACAGGATCGCGGCTGTTTGGCCGCCCTTTGCTGTTGCGGAACAGCCGGAGACCCCGCTCTGCCTCGCCCAGCCGGCCGCTTACGAACACTGCATCCCCTGGCCGGGCTCCGGGCCGCAGAACGGCCTCGCCAAAGCGCACCTCACCCATCACTGTGACATTAATAAGAATGTCCTGTCTTCGGGTCGTGTCACCGCCAGCTAGGGCGCAGCCAAATCGCAGGGCTGCCCGCCGCAGTCCCCGTAGGAACTGATCGAGCCAGAGGCCGGTGTGCGAGGTGGGCAGGGCAAGGCTCAACAAGAAACAACGGGGCACACCTCCCATTGCGGCAACGTCGCTGACGGCCCGCGCCAGACATTTCCAACCCACCGCATCCGGCGGATGCTTGTCTCGGAGGAAGTGTGAACCCTCCAGGAACCAGTCACAGGTAAGAATCTGGTCGAATCCGCTTCTGACTTTGAAGAGCGCCGCATCATCCCCTATTCCCAAATGTAATCCAGAGCTGCGGGTTCGCGTCTGGGCGGCGAACTCTTCGATCCGGCACAAAACGTCACTCTCCGTGATCCCTTGGCGCTTGGCGAGTAGGTGCTTTGTTTTCTTCATAGCGGCGTTGAGTATAGCTCTCGGCACTCTTTCGCGGGCGTAGATGACCAAGTTCGCGAACGCAGCCGATGCTTAGGCTGAGGCCTTGCGCCCCTGTCCTTCTGGACAGGATGGACGGTTTTTCACACCCTGTTCTTAATACCGCAAAATACAGGGTTGACGGGCAGCGCTACAAATTTTAGTATTGGCCAGGTCGCGAACCGAGACTTACGGTTCAGATTTAGATGCTTGCAGTTCCGAAGTGGTTCTCTTCCGCGGGCGCCAGGGTATGTAGCCCGCATATGGCAAGTTAAAGGCCTGAGGGGCCAAGCTTGTGATCACGAGCAAGAACTATACATTTTACATTGCGACGACGCCTGGCAAGCTGCAAAAGCTTGTCGTTCCGGCGTACGTGCTGCATAGTCTCGCCGTTCTGGCCATCATCGGCGCGGTTACTGTGGCTGTCGCAATCGGTTCTTACTCCAGGATGCTTTGGAAAGTTGGGAACTACAACGCCCTCCGGCACGATCAGGAAACTCTCAAGAAGCAGTACCAGCAACTCCAGAGCACGGTCAACGACACCAATCAGCGCCTTGACTCTCTCCAGTCTCTGGCCACGGAAGTGGCCATGACTTACGGGGTGCTTCGTTATCACCCCGCGGCTTTCGACACGACGGAAAGCCAAGTCACGCCCGAAGACGCTTTCGACCGCTCCATTGAGCAATACACCTTTTTGAAGAGGAACGCGGCAGTCATCGCCATCTCCTCCGGCGGAATGCAATTGATGCCGGCTATGAGCTTTGCGGATTCAACGTACACGCCATCGATCTGGCCGGTGATGGGGCACATCACGGATGCATTCGGAGAGCGGCTGGACCCGTTCAACGGTGAGGGTGCATTCCACACAGGCGTTGATGTGGCTTCGGATTACGGAGCGCCGGTTCACGCAACGGCGGATGGCATTGTGACCATTGCGGAAAACCACTCCGGGTATGGCCGGCTGGTTGTACTCGACCACGGTTTCGGCATCAGCACCTGGTATGCGCATCTCTCCTCCTTCTCGGCGGTGCCCGGCACACGGGTTAAGCGCGGCGAGGTGATTGGCTACACGGGCATTAGCGGCCGTTCGACGGGCCCGCATGTGCACTATGAAGTTCGCGTGAACAACGCGCCGGTCAATCCTTGGCGCTACATGAAGGGAAGCACCGTAGGCGATTAAGCAGTGCCGCTTGCTTCCGTGAGTTTCTCGCGCCCCGGTTCCTTCGGGGCTTTTTTATTGCGCGTGGTTAGTTCCGGATGGTGCCCTTGTTTGACAGGGCTTTGTTTGGTGGAGCCGCGGGCGCAACTGGCATTGTGGTGCGTGCTGCCTCGAGAAACCTGGGAGTCAAATCAAACATCAGCCGTATTGATTTTGTGTCGCCTCGGTCAATCTGCGAGACATCCGCGCTCTTTAGCAGTTCCAGGTACGCTTCTCGAACGTCTGGTTGAAGCTGTTGCCGCATTTTCTGATTGTAGAGCCCCGCCTGCGCCAGCACGAGCAATCCGTTGATCACGTCGGACAACTGCCGGGTGGTCGCATCCGAAGTGCCCTCGCCTTCAAAAACGACACGCAGGTGGTCGGCTTCCGGCTTTCCCGCGACGGTGATCCACTGGAGCTGGTCAATCAAGGCCGAGAGTTGGGGCGATTGCAGTCCACCGGGAGCTTGCGCGCTCAATGCCGCACCCGCGCCGGCATCCTGCCGGACAACAGCAAATAGCGGTGATCCCGCGAGCCGCCGGAATCGCTCGCGCCAGGCCAGCGAGTCAGAGTCGGCGTGTGGCAGAGAGAGAGATGATTCGAGAGTCGAGGCGTTGGTCAACGCGATACGGTCGTTGCGCAAGAACGTGAACGTGATTCGCCGTGTGCCGCCGGTCACCGGAACAGAAAAAATCTCCCTGCCGCCACGGGATTCGCGCGTCCCTGTTTGCGAAGCGTACGCGGAAATTTTTTTTCGATCGAATCGCCCCTCGGCCACGGCAAAAAGTGTGCTCTCTTGACCGTGCTTTAAAAGTGCGATGCTCACGAGGTTCAAATCGGTCTCATAATTGAATCCCGTGGATTGCAGGAACTGAGCGTAGTCTGTGTCTGTCTTGGGCGGCGGCGCCCATTTGTACAATTCGGCGAGAAATGGCGATTGCCGCAGCGCATCCAAGTCGAGGAAGAGAACCGCGCCTGCGTCGGCAGGCATCTGCGCGAGAAGTTCGTCGCGGGGACTGGATCTTGTGCCGGCCCAGCGCTGGTAGCCATAGAGCACGATCGCGCCAACCACGAGTACGGCCACAGCCGTTACAACAATCCTTTGCTTACTCATCGGGTTGGTGCCGACCCCTCGGTGTCTCGACAATAGCTATTTACCGCGCTTCTACCTAAACAGAGAGTGTTTGAGAGAGGCCAAATTTCACTTAAGAAATGGGGCCTTCGGGCTCTGCCCTGTTTGCACTGTGCAGAAACGCGGCGTTTATGCTAAACTATAGAGGAATCGAAAGATAGAGCCGCTAGGAGTGCGACACAGGGAAACAGGTTTTCCACAGACTTGGTCCCCGACGTGCTCCAAAATTGAATGACCCTCTTGCAATTTACTTGCCCCTTCTGCTATTCTTACTCGGTTTGAGCGACGCTGGCGTAGCTCAGCTGGTAGAGCATCTGATTTGTAATCAGAGGGTCGGGGGTTCAATTCCCTCCGCCAGCTCC
>Ga0074044_10004683_pt1 | contig 11269 bp, 9 predicted proteins | sample BogForMeECP23OM1_FD_94443 | JGI IMG/M metagenome (GOLD analysis project Ga0074044, IMG submission 94443) | Bog forest soil microbial communities from Calvert Island, British Columbia, Canada - Bog Forest MetaG ECP23OM1 | ecosystem: Environmental > Terrestrial > Soil > Wetlands ...
ACGGTGACCAAGAGCGGCGTGATGGTTGGCATCGGCGAAGAGACGGATGAACTGATCGAAGTCTTCCGCGACCTGGGCGAGCGCGGCGTCGATATTCTGACCATCGGGCAATATCTGCGCCCGTCAAAAGACCACCTTCCGATGACGCGCTACTACACGCCCGCTGAATTTGTTTCGCTGAAAGAAGAAGCGCTGAAGTTTGGATTCAGGCACGTCGAATCCGGGCCGCTGGTGCGGTCGAGCTATCACGCGCATGAACAGGCGGAAGTAGCTAGTCGATAGTCGCTGGTCGTTGGTCGTTAGCCCCCATCGCTGCGTACAGACAGTGACTCTTCCCTGGCACCCAGAGAAACATCACAATTTTCATGTTCGGCCGTCATAGCCTCATCTGTGCGCTCCGAGCTACCTTGTGCTTGGAGCTGACAGATGACCACCAATTCCTCATTTCAGGACTTACGGATTTGGCAGCAATCGATGGACCTGACGTTGGAGATTTACCGGGTCACAAGTGGCTTTCCAAAGCATGAGGCTTATGGCCTGATGTCGCAGATGCGGCGCGCCGCGGTTTCGGTGCCCAGCAATATCGCCGAAGGAAAGGGGCATCGATCGGATCCTGAGTTCGTGCGCTTCCTTTTTCATGCCAGGGGATCTCTTTTGGAACTCCAAACCCAGCTCTTGATAGCCCGACGTCTAAAGTATCTGTCAGAGGAGAAGGCGGATGAGCTTGTTTGCAGCAGTGACGGCATCGCCCGCGGATTGAATGCCCTCATCAACAAATTCCGCGAGAGAGCGGCCTAACGACCAGCGACCAGCGACCAACGACCGCCTTACCAGACCCGGCAAGCATTCTGATTCACCATCGGCGCCGTTGCGGCGCAGTGGTAGGCTTCGCGGAACTCCGGCATATTGGAAACGGTTCCGTTCACGCGGTTCGTTCCCGGCGAGTGCGGATCGACGGTGACCAGCATCCGCGCGAGGGCATCGGTGCGATTCTGGCACCACACGTTGGCCCATCCCAGAAAGAAGCGCTGTTCGGCGGAAAGACCTTCGACCGGCGCCGGTTCCTTGCCGGCAAACGTGTTCAGCAGGGCCATGTAGGCGATGTGCAGGCCGCCGTTATCGGCCGTATTTTCGCCCAAGGTCAGCTTCCCGTTCAGTTTCAAGTCGTCGACTGCAACGAACTTCGCGTATTGGTCCCTGATGCAGCCGGTGCGTTCTTCGAATTGCTTCTTATCGCTCGCGGTCCACCAGTCGCGGAGATTCCCGTCGGCGTCGAACTGGCTGCCCTCGTCGTCGAAGCCGTGCGTGAGCTCATGGCCGATCACGGCGCCGATTCCGCCGAAATTCATCGCGTCGTCGGCGCGGTTGTCATAGAAGGGGGGCTGCAGAATTCCGGCGGGAAACGTGATGTTGTTCTGGTTCGGGTCGTAGTTCGCGTTCACCGTCATCGGCGGATAATCCCAATCCCTCTTATCCAGCGGCTTGCCAATCTTGTTCAACCTGCGCTGCAGGTCGTTTTGATTCGCGCGCTGCGAGTTGCCCAGGGCGTCGCCGCGCACGATCTGGAGCGTCGAGTAGTCGCGCCACCGGTCGGGATAGCCGATGCGGTTGGTGATGGCCTGCAGTTTCACCAGCGCTTGAGTTTTCGTGTCCGCGCCCATCCAAGGCGAGCTCTTGATGTCTTCGCCCAGGGCCTTTTCGAGAGCTCCGACCATCGCCAGCGTGCGCTCCTTGCCCTCAGCGCCGAACGTCTGCTGGACATAAAGCTGGCCGACCAGTTCGCCGAGGTCACCGTTCGTGTAGCCTACGCAGCGCTTCCAGCGCGGACGCAATTCCTTGGTGCCGGTCATCGTCTTGCCGAAGAAATCGAAGTTCTCGTTGACGAACGCCGCCGGCAGCATCGGCGCGTTGGCGTGCACCGTGTGCCAGCGCAAATACGTCTTCCAATCGTCGAGCGAGTGCGCGCCGATTACTTCCTGCATGTTCTTGATGAACTCAGGTTCCACCACGTTGAGCGAGTCGAACCGGGGCGCGCCCACGCTTTCAAAGTAGGTGTTCCAGTTGAACGCCGGACTCAGGGCCGCGAGTTCCTGATTGGACAGCTTGTGGTAGATCTTCTGCGGATCGCGCCGGCTGGTCTGGTCGAGCGCGCCCTTGGCTAAGCCGGTTTCAATCTCCATGACGACTTTGGCTTCTGCCGCGGCTTTCGCTTCATCGTCGCCCAGCAGCGCGAACATCCTGGCCACATGCGCAACGTACTTCTTGCGCAGCTCAACCGACTTCGGGTCGTCTTTGAAATAGTAATCGCGGTCGGGCATGCCCATTCCACCCTGGTCCACCTGGGCAATGATCTGGCTCGCGTTCTTGAAGTCGGATCCCGAGTCGAAACCGAATAACACCCCGGTGCCCTCGCGATGCAGCCTCACGATCTCCTGGGTTAGCTCTTCTTTGGATTTTATGGCCGTAATGCTATGGAAGTCCTGCTCCAGGGGCTTGATGCCCGCTTTTTCCACCGCTGCCTCGTCCATGCAACTGGCGTAGTAATCGCCGATCTTCTGCTCGCTGGCGCTGCGGCCCGGCCGGTCGGCCGCCGCCTTCTCGAGAATGTCGCGCACAATGTATTCGCCGCGCTGCTGCAATTCGTTGAAGCGTCCCCAGGACGAGCGATCGGCGGGAATCGGGTTCTGTGCCGTCCACTTGCTGCATGCGTAGGCGTAGAAATCGTTGCAGGGATCGATGCTCTTATCGAGCATGTTGACGGAGAAGCGCACATCGGCGGGCGGTTTATCCTGCGACAACAACGCAGGCACGAACAGCATGAAAACGATCAACAGCTTCAGGAAATTGCGCATGAGATCCTCGAATCGAGATTTGGAGGCCAGCAGCAAAACAAGCCTTATTATTTGGACGAACGTCGCCTGCAATCGTTAGAGGCGACCGGCTCAGAAAATTTTCATGTGGATCGTCAGATACTTCTTGGGGTTTGCCCGGATCGCCTTGACCAGTTCCCGCGACTCCACCAGCAACTGGTTGCTGTTGTTGTAAAGCGTGGGATCCTTAAAGAACATTCCCGCCGTGCCCTCGCCTTTCTCCAGGCGATCGGAGAGTGCCGCCAGGTTATCCACCAGCGTCTGCAGCTTGGCGGCGAATTCCTGATCGTGGGTCATCTTGCCCACCGCGCCCTTGCCGGCATTGATGTCGTCGGTTAACTGGCGAACGTTGGCAACCGTCTTGTTCAGGTTGTTATACAGCTCCTGATCGTTAAGCAGTTTGCCGGCCGTGCCCTTCCCTTGTTGCAAGTCGTCCACCACCACGTTCAGCTTGTCGAGGGCGGCAATCGCCTTCTTGTAGGCCTCGTCGCTGGTAAGCAGTGGGCCGAGCGAGCCCTTCCCTTTCTGGATGTCATCCATCAATCCCTTGAACTCAATCACCGTGGCGTTGAGTTGGTCATACAAGGCCGGACTGTAAATAACCTTGCCGATCGATCCCTGGCCGCTTTCGACAAAGGCCACAATGCGGTCCAGACGCTTGAGCAGCGCGTCCATGTTCTGCAGCGTGCCCTGGCTGGCGCGCACCACATCCTGGATATCGGGTTGGTCCCGGGCCGCCAGCGTGTCTCCGTCGGTTGCCACCGGACCCTTGGCCGTCGAACTGTCAATGTCCACGTAGGTTTCGCCAAGAACCCCCGCCGTAGTCAACAAAGTTACCGAGTCTTTGAGCAGATTCCGACGGTACTTGGTGGTGACCTTCATCGTGACTTCGACCGGCGTGGCGGGCTTGCCGTCCACGATCCGGACGGTCTCGACGTTACCGATGTCCACGCCCGCCAACCGTACTGGCGCGCCTTCGCGCAGACCGCCTGCATTATCGAAGTACGATCGCAGCGTGATCTTGCTGGCGAACCACCCGGCCGTACCGCTCATCAAGAAAATCAGGACGGCGAGCGTGGCGCTCGCAATCAGGACGGTGAGTCCCACGCGCAGTTGCGACCATTTCAGCTGTTTCTGGCTAGGCAAGTGAGTCAGTAAACGACAGGAGCATCATAGCAAACGGGGAACGATTTCAGCGTTCGAGATTCCTTGGAGGCGGGAAAAGAGTGGGATTTGCGCTAAAACGAAGGCTCCCACTCTCCGGCGTGGAGAGTGGGAGCCTTTTCTTGCCTGTAAACGTTCTTAACGATGCTGTTCGCGGGAATTGTGCTTCTGTTCAGCTTTCTCCTGTGCCCGTTGCTGTTTCTCCATTTTCTTCTGAGCCGCCTTGTCCGGCTTCGGGTTGTTGTGGGATGACATCTGTCCCTGGTTTCCCGTTCCATTGTTGCCCGGACGTGGCGCCGCGTGAGAGGGCTCTCCAGCCGCGCTGGCTCTCTGCACGTGAGGTCCGCTGAACTCGCCCGGTCTGGCCGTAGCCGCAATCGCCGGACGCCCGTGATTCTCAGATGCGAACAGCTGCCGGTTCTGGCTGGCGGCATGTTCGTGTTCGGTTTGCGCTGCCAAGGCCGCGGTGTGCGGCTCTCGCCCGTACGCTTCCTCTTGCGGAGTCGGCCGCGCTTCGATGCCGCCGGCGCCGTTGAAGCTAGTGTGCACGTTATTCACGACGACCGTCCGGTTGTAGACGTTGGTCACATTGGTCACGTTCACGTTGACCACCGAACGGTTGTAGAAGAAGGCGCCGCCTCTCCACTCGCCGCCACCGAAGCCTACGCCGCCGTATCCGAAGCCGTAATTGATTCCGCCGTAGAAGCCAACATGCGGTCCCCAATAGCCCGCGTGCCAGCCGTAGAAGCCGCCCGCGAAACCCCAATAGCCGGGAGTCCAGAGCATGCCTACTGGCGCAACTACCCAGGTGCCGGGGACCCAATAGTAGCCGCCTGCGTCATTCCACGCCCAATAGCCCGGGGTCCAGAAATATCCCGGACCGGGGCACATGGGCTGCGGATACACCGGCAGCGCGGGTGGGCCGATTCGCACCGAGATCCCAATCCCGATCTGCGCCGACGATGTCGTCGAAAGCGACAACACCGAAACCGTCAACATCAAAATTCCGAATACGAACCAGCGAACGGAGCGTTTCATTTTCATTGCCTTTCCTTTGGCCTAGCCTGACCATTTTGGCTCAAAATCGGTTACCCAGCCTCATTACGTTCCGCCCATGTAAACACTGAACTATTGCGCATGTTGCGAGGGCGATGGAAGTTACGTTGAATCAACAGGTTAACGGACCGTGGTCCGTAGTGATGGCCGGACGTGCCGAAGGGGCATCCGGCCCCTACCTGATTTGTGCTGAGAGCTGACAGCTGAGAGCTATGAGCTAGTTCTCTAGAATGACGTGAGCTAGGGCTTGCTCGGAGGTGTGGGTGAGCGAAAGCGCGATATTTCTTGTGCCGAGCTTGGCCGCGATGGCTGCTGCCTCGCCATGAAACTGAATGGTCGGACGCTGCCCTTTCGGGCGCACCACTTCGATGTCGCGCCAGCGGACACCCCGGCTCCATCCTGTGCCCAGAGCCTTCATTCCGGCCTCCTTGGCGGCGAAGCGCGCGGCATAGCTTTCAAAGCGGGTGGCTTTCTGCTCGCAGTAACGGATTTCGCCGTCGGTGAAAATGCGATGAAGAAAACGGTCGCCGAAGCGCTCAATGCTTTCGCGGATGCGAGGAACTTCGGCGATGTCCACTCCGGTGCCGAGAATCATAGAATCATTGTCAATCGGTAATTTGTAATTGGCAATTTGGATCTTGCAAAACTCCATTCCCGCGGGTTGCACTTGATTTTGGGTGGCGCAGCGGTTCACCGCTGCGATCACTGCACTTATTTCGAATGCGGCTTTAGCCGCTGAGGGCACGGTCCCCGCCCAGGAACGGCTTTTCCCGCAGCCTGCTACAGGGAACTCAGCATCTGTACAAGAACCGCATCCTGCTCGGGGAACACCGTGCGCAGGTCGATCAGCACTCGGCCTTCTTCGACTCGCGCGATTATCGGCGGAGCGTTGGCGCGAAGACGGGCGCTGAGTTCGTCGGCGCTGAGATCGGCATGGGTCAGCGCGATCAGGCGGGTGGGCAAGACCGCCGATGGCGCGGCGCCACCGCCGACGACGGTTTCACCATCGAGCAGTTCCAGCTTTAGGCGCGCCGATTTTGCCCGAGAAGATTCAACCCCAGAAATGACTTTTTCAGCGCGGCGCGCGATCTCGTCCTTCGACAGGCGCATCATGCGCAGCACGGGCACGGCGTCGTGGTCGCGTTTGACGTAGGCGAGCAGCGTGGCTTCGAGCGCGGCGTAGGTGAGCTTGTCGACGCGCAGCGCACGGAACAGCGAGTTCGAGCGCATGCGCGCGACCAGATCGGCGCGGCCGCTGACCAATCCAGCTTGTGGGCCGCCGAGAAGTTTATCGCCACTATAGGTGACGACGTCGACGCCGGAGCGCAGGCTGTCGAGCACTCCCGGCTCGCCGTTGATTCCTACCGAGCGCAGGTCGAACAACGCGCCGCTGCCTAGATCTTCCATGAGCGGAAGATTGCGTCGGTGCGCCAGAGCGACTAGTTCGTCGAGCCCGGGCTGTTCGGTGAAGCCGGTGATTTCGAAGTTGGAACGATGCACGCGGAGCAGGAGGCGGGTGCGGTCGTTGATGGCGCGTTCGTAATCAGCGATGCGGGTGCGGTTGGTGGTACCAACTTCGCACAGGGTGGCGCTCGATTTCGACATCACATCGGGAATACGGAAGGAGCCGCCGATTTCGACCAACTCTCCGCGCGAGACGATGACTTCGCCGCCCTCGGCCAGCGAGTTCAAGGAGAGCAGAACCGCGGCAGCGTTGTTGTTGACCACAATGGTCGAGATGGCGGTCGAGGCCGCTACCGCGCTGTTCCCCTCCGCCGTATCGTCGAGCAGCTTGCGGAACAGCCGGTCAACATGCACGTCGCGCTTTCCGCGCTCGCCAGTTTCAAGATCGAATTCGAGATTGGAATAGGCGCTGGCGGTGGCCCGGACGTGATCGAGCGCAGCGGCAGCCAGCGGCGCGCGGCCCAGATTGGTGTGGAGGATCACGCCGGTGGCATTGATCAGCGGCAGCAGCGAGTAAGCGAGCGACTGGCGAAGTTGACGTTCGACCGCTTCCGAGAGGCCGCCCAGCGCGAGGTCCAGTGACTTCTCGCCGAACTCTCTGCCAGCGATTTCGTGGCGAAGGCGTGCCAGCACGACGCGGATACTTTCGGCAACGGCGGAATGGCCGTCGCGCTCGATCAGCGCCTGCATGTCAGGCTGGCGGAGAAGTTCGTCGGTTGAAGGCAGTTTCTGAAAGAGCGCGGATTTGTTGGCGGTAGACACTGGGGGAGATTATGCCACAGGACCAGTGGCCAGTTGCCAGTTGCCAGCAGAAAAACCAAGGCCAAACACCGACGCCAGGTAAATAGCAGGTTTTCTGGCAACTGGTTACTGGCAACTGGCAACTGGTTACAGCGTGTGCAGATACGCGAGCAGATCTTTGATCTGCTGGTCAGTCATAACCTGGCCGAAGCCGTCCATTTTGGCGCGGCCATACTTGACGATATCGGCCATGCGGTCGTCGTTGGCTGGCAGTCCGCTCATCGACAGGTACTGCTTCTTGAAGACGCCTTTCAGGCTCGGCCCCTTCTTGCCTCGCGACGAGTAAGGTTCATGGCAGCGGTCGCAATAGTTGTCGTAGAGTCTTCGGCCTTCGGCTTGTTGCGGATTGAGGCCGAGTTCGGCATCGGACTTACGGCGTTCGACATCGCAGCCGCCGAGCGCCAGAAGCGCGAGACTCACCACAGAGACACAGAGGCATAGAAAAATGCGGTTCGGGAAGCTCATGATGGTCGCGGCATCGCTATCAAGGGCGCAGACGTAGGATAATACGAAAGCGATGGCTATCGTCCTCAAACGCGTTTACGAGGCTGCTTCTCCGTCCGACGGAGTACGCGTGCTGGTGGATCGTTTGTGGCCGCGCGGCTTGACCAAACAAGGCGTGGCGGCCAAGTTCTGGCTGCGTGAGCTGGCGCCTTCGAATGAGTTGCGGCAGTGGTTCCATGCGAATCCCGAGGCGTGGCGCATGTTCCGGAAGCGCTATCTCAAAGAGCTGGTGAGCGAAGAAGCTTCCGCGGCGGTGGAGAAGTTGCATCACCTCGCAGAAGGCAAGCGGCGGGTCACGCTGCTGTATGCGTCGCGAATTGTCGAGCGTAACAATGCAACCGTGCTGAAGGAATTGCTGGAAGGGATGCCCAAGCCTCCGTCGAGCGTGGGCCGCAGCGCCATCGGTCGCGGACGGATTCGGAAAGCAAAGAGACAGTAGAAGCCGCCCGGTATCCTATCGCCGAGCCTTCGCCCTGCGTGAATGCATCTAACTGACTGAGCTTCTCGTTCTCATTTAGGAGTGTTGCCCTGATTCTCAACCGAGTTCTTTTCTTGGCGCTGTTTTTATTGGTGGTTTACGCCGTCCAGCGATTTTGGTTTATGCGGGCGTGGTCGTGGATTGGCTCGTTTTCGAACGCCAACTGGCGCTTCGGGCTTCATGCCTTACTGATCGCGCTCGCCGCCGCGCTTCTCGCGACGCTGCTCGATCCGCTATTTGGCCACGGGACTTCGCGGCTCAGCTTGGGCAGCTTCAACCTCGGTAAAGCAATCGCCACAGTTGTCCGCTTGTGGATGGTCGCTTCCTTCTTTGGATTCCTGGCGGTTGAATCGGTGGGAGCAATCGAGTGGGTCACCGACGTCGCGGCTCGGCTTCTGCATCATCCTGGAGCAGTCGCGGGTGGGTTCAGTTCCTCGCGCCGAACTTTCTTTCAATATGCGGCCGTGCTTGCCGGAGGCTTTCCATTTCTTGCCGCCACCTACGGATTTGCCGCCGGGCGCTTGCGTTTTACGATCGTGCGCGTCGATGTTCCCCTAGCCAATCTTCCTCCGCAGTTGGATGGACTGCGCATCGCTCAGCTTAGCGACATCCACATCGGCGACTACATGCCGCCGCGCGAAATTGCTCGCGCCGTTGCCATGGCGAACGATCTGCGACCCGATATTTCCTTTGTTACAGGAGACTTTATCAGCGGCGAAGGCGATCCGCTGGACGCCTGCATCACCGAGTTGAGCCGACTGCGCGCTCCGCTCGGCGTCTGGGGCTGCAATGGCAATCACGAAATCTATGCCGGAGTGGAAGATGATGCGGAACGCCTCTGCCACGAAAAAGGAATGCAGTTGCTGCGCGCCGCCTCCGCGGTGGTTGAGTACAATGGCGGGCGCTTCAATCTGATTGGAGTTGACTATCAGCGCGACCACATGACCAGCGGCGAACCGACTGGGCCAATGTTGCACGAGATTGAGCACCTCATTCGCCGCGATATGCCGAACGTATTGCTTTCGCACAATCCGAATTCGTTTCACCGCGCCGCCGAGCTTGGCATCGAGCTCAGCCTTGCCGGACACACGCACGGCGGCCAGGTTAAGTTTGAGATCGTGGATCACAGCATCAGCCCGGCTCGACTGATCTCGCCATTCATTGCCGGACTTTATCACCTGCCGATGAACGGCGGCGCCTCGCAGAAAGCTGCGCTCTACGTGAACCGCGGGCTCGGAACCCTCGGCTTCCCGGTGCGGCTCGGCGTCCCGCCAGAGATCACGCTGCTGACCTTGAGGAGAGCCTAAAAAGCTCAACGTTCGCCCACTCTTTGGGAGCCCGAACGTGGTATAATTGTCTTGTAATTCCAGCCAGATAAGCACCTGTAAATGCAAGAACTTAGCGACATTTCTAGGGTGAGACAGAACGGGCCGAGCTTTGCTCGCCTGTACGGGCGAGGCGCCCGTCCCCACACAAGATCATGCAAGCTTACACGAGCCTTTACTGAGAGCTGACAACTGAGAGCTGAGAGCTAATTCATGGCTGACGATCAGAATCCTGAACTTCCTTTAACTCCTCCTCCGGGCGGCGACGGTCCTTCTTCAGGGGGTCCGGGCGCCCTCAACATGCAGCCCGTCAACATTGAAGAGGAGATGAAGCGGTCGTATCTCGACTATTCCCTGTCGGTGATTATTGGCCGCGCGCTGCCCGACGTTCGCGACGGATTGAAGCCGGTGCATCGCCGCATTCTGTACACCATGCAGCAGATGGGCCTCGCTCCGGGACGCGCCACGCGCAAGTGCGCCCGCATCGTCGGCGAAGTGATGGGCAAGTACCATCCCCACGGGAACCTCGCCGTGTATGACGCGTTGGTGCGTTTGGCTCAGCCCTTCGCCATGCGCGCGCCGCTAGTCGATGGACAAGGCAACTTTGGCTCGGTCGATGGCGATCCGCCCGCGGCCGATCGTTACACCGAAGCGCGTTTGACGCGCGTCTCTACCGCGCTGCTCGAAGATCTCGACAAGGAGGCGGTCGATTTCTACCCGAACTACGATGGCACGGAAACTCAGCCCTCGGTGTTGCCTGCGCGTTACCCGAATCTTCTCGTTAACGGCTCTGACGGCATCGCCGTTGGCATGGCTACAAAGATTCCGCCGCACAATCTTGCCGAGATCGTCGATGCCACGATCACGCTGGTGAATAATCCCGCGGCACAACTGCCGGAAATTCTGAAATATGTGCAGGGCCCTGACTTTCCGACAGCGGCCATCATCCACGGCCGCGCTGGAATCTTTGAAGCGTACCGCACGGGCCGCGGCCGTTTCATGATGCGCGCCCGCGCCGCCATTGAGAACGTCACCAAGGAAAAACAGGCAATCATCGTCACCGAGATTCCCTACCAGGTGAACAAGGCGCGCCTGATCGAGCGCATCGCCGACCTGGTCAATCAGAAAACCATCGACGACATTTCCGACATCCGCGACGAGAGTGATCGCGACGGCATGCGCATCGTGATCGAACTCAAGCGCGGAGCCGAACCGCAGATCGTGCTCAACCAGCTCTTCAAGCACACCTCGATGCAGGAAGGGTTCAGCATGATTCTGCTGGCCGTGGTCAACGGCCAGCCCAAGGAAATGGGGCTGATCCAGGCGATCAAGCACTTCATCGACCATCGCGTCGATGTAGTGCGCCGCCGCACTTCGTATCTGCTCAACAAAGCCCGCGATCGCGAACACATTCTGGAAGGCTACCTGACCGCGCTCGATCACCTCGACAACGTGATTGCCATCATACGCGGCAGCGCTAATCGTGCCGATGCCAGAGAGAACCTGGTCGCGTACTTTGGCGGCAAGAAGATCGACATCAACACCACCGGACGCGCTCCGAAGCTTCCCGCCGAAAAGCCGTTCACCGCGAAGCAGGCCGACGCCAT
>Ga0074044_10004684_pt1 | contig 11267 bp, 7 predicted proteins | sample BogForMeECP23OM1_FD_94443 | JGI IMG/M metagenome (GOLD analysis project Ga0074044, IMG submission 94443) | Bog forest soil microbial communities from Calvert Island, British Columbia, Canada - Bog Forest MetaG ECP23OM1 | ecosystem: Environmental > Terrestrial > Soil > Wetlands ...
GCGGAATACGAAATGGTAAGCACCGGCGACACTGGCCACGCAGAATCCGTGAAGATTACCTACGATCCCTCGCAGATTACTTATGGCCAACTGCTGCGGGTGTTTCTCTCCGTGGCGCATGATCCCACGCAGTTGAACCGGCAGGGACCCGATTCAGGCACTCAGTATCGTTCCGTCATTTTCTACAATAGCGATGAACAAAAGCGGATTGCTGAGGCTTATATCGGGCAACTTGATAAGGCCAGCGTGTTCCCGCGCCCGATTGTGACTCAGGTGGTTCCATTGAGCGCCTTTTATCCGGCCGAGGCTTACCACCAGGACTACGCCGCGAATCATCCAACCAATCCCTACATTGTTTACAACGATGCCCCAAAGGTCACTCATCTTCACCAGCAATTTCCTGAGCTCTACACCGGCAAGTAGCATTCGAGGATGGTTTCGATATGTTCGAGTCTGAAATTAAACCGGATGACCGGTCAGTCAATTTGAAGCGGCGAGCTTTCCTTGTGACTTCAACTTCAGCGATCGCTGGATTGGCAGTGTGGTCACTGAGAAAGCCGCGGCTTGCCCAAGCGACTGCATCCAAAGAGACGCCTCAAGAAGTCACGATTGTTCAGTTTTCCGATGCTGGAGAGCGGCTGAGAACGGTTCAGGTGACGAAGATCGTCAAAACCGAAGATGAGTGGCGGAGGCAGTTACCTGCCGGCGTGTTTGACATAACGCGTCACGCGGACACCGAGATTGCCTACACGGGAAAGTACTGGAACCTGCACGATCAGGGCGTCTACCGTTGCATCTGCTGTGACAACGCCTTGTTCAGCTCAGAAACCAAGTTTGATTCGGGGACGGGCTGGCCGAGCTTCTGGGCTCCGATCGCGCGCGAGAATGTTCGCAGTACCACAGACAAGAGCTATGGCATGGTCAGGACCGCAGTGTCGTGCACGGAATGCGATGCGCATCTGGGCCACCTCTTCGATGACGGCCCAGAGCCTACGCACCTGCGATATTGTATGAACTCGGCTTCGCTGAGATTCGTGGCACACAAGACCGCGTAGGGACATTGGTTAAGCCCTCGCGAGCGGAGTGTTGCGATTGGCGGAACTCCGATTTCACGCCGCACGGGCGTGGACGCCCGCGCCCACATAACCGAGCCTAGGTCCAGCGAAACCAGCGCAACGCGAGCACGAAGGAAATCCCTCCCCACAGCAGCAGGACGAGCAGGCGCCCGGCCTGACTTGTTAGCGAAGCACCTTCCAGAATGGTGGCACGAAGGGCATCATTGAGCGCGGTCAGTGGCAGCGCCTTGATGAAGGGATGGATCACCGCGGGAAAACGCTCATAGGAGAAGAAGACGCCAGAGAAGATCCACATAGGCATCATGATCAGATTGATTAGCCCGCTGACGCTTTCAATCTTTTGGGCGCGGCTGGCCGTAAGCAGGCCCAATCCGGCAAATCCCACCGCGCCAATCGCACTCAGTAGCAGAATCGAGAGCAAAGACCCGGACACGCGGATACGGAAAATCAGCGCCCCAAATCCGAGCAGCAGCCCTACTTCGGCGACCATCAGCACCAGGCGGCCACTGGCCAGGGCCAGCAGAAAATCGCTTCTCCGCATGGGCGTGGCTACGAAGCGCTTGAGTAGTTTGCGCTGGCGCATATCCACCAGAGCAAATCCAATGCTCCACATGCCGGAGTTCATCAGGTTCATCCCAATCAATCCGGGGATGAGAAAGTCAATGTAGCGCGATCCAGGCTCGTTTGAGATGACAGCGGAAGTAGGCAACGGATTTTTGCGGCCGGCTGAGATTTGCAGCGCGTCATCCACCTCAGCACGCGACATTACACTCTCGGGACGCGCCGGATCGTACAGATACTGAAAGCCCCCCTTGCCGTCGGATTCAACCACAAGATCGTATTTTCCGAGACGGAATCCTTTGAGTGCTGGCAGCTTGTCGAGCACTTCAGCGCGGATAGAGGACTTTTGCGGCGAGCGCTCGATCAGGGACATTACATCCTGCGCTTCAGCGCCCTGGACGATGGCAATCGATGTCACGTCAGCCGGCTTGTTGCGAAACGCAATCCCGAGTCCCAACGCCAGCAACAGCGGAAATCCGAACACCCAGAATACAACCTCCGGCTCGCGCCTGAGTTCTTTCATTCGTACCATCACGAGGTGCGTAAAGGCCGACCAGCGGCCGTTGCGGGGCGCCCGGAGCCGGGTCGGCATTGCCGGAGTTTTCTGGGCAAGAGTCATTGACGCAGCTCTGGTCTGCAACGAATCCTTACTGCTCCCTCAAGTGGCGGCCGGTCAAGTTGACGAACACATCCTCCAGGCTGGCCTGCCGCGTGGTGAGGTGTAAAAGTTGCGAGCCCTGCTTTTCGACGACGTCGAGCAGCGCCGGGATGGTCATGTGCGGCTCGCGCACCGTGAGGCTGACCAGGCCATCGTCGTGGCGGACCAACTCCACACTAGGCAGCGCTCGCCAAGCGTCTAGAGCTGTACTGCTAGCAGAGTTGCCGCTGGCCTCGAACTCTACTACGTGATGACCGCCAAGGCGATCGATCAACTCAGATGGCGTTCCCTCGGCAATTATCTGGCCGTGATCAACGATTGCAAGCCGGTCGCACAAGCGCTCGGCCTCGTCCATGTAATGCGTGGTCAGCATAACCGTGCCTCCGCCCTGCTGAAAGTTGCGAATGATCTCCCAGAGTTGGCGGCGGCTCTGGGGATCGAGTCCAGTCGTGGGTTCGTCAAGAAAAAGGATTCTGGGATTCCCCACCAGTGCGGTGGCCACGGCTAGACGTTGCCGTTGTCCGCCCGAAAGCTTACCCACAAAGGCGTCAGCCTTCTCGCCGAGTTGCAAATCGTCGAGCACTTCGTCCGCAGATCGCGGCTCACGATAGAAACTGGCAAACAGCTCGATGGTTTCGCGGACGGTCAATTTTTCCGAAAGCCGAGTCTCCTGCAGCGAAATACCCAGCCACTCGCGTACTTCGCGTGAATTCTTTTCCCAGTTATGACCAAGAATCGTGACCGCGCCCGACGTGGGATCCAGCAGCCCTTCAAGGATTTCGATCGTGGTGGTCTTCCCCGCCCCATTCGGCCCGAGGAGCCCGAAGCATTCTCCGGGCTGAATCTCGAGGCTCAGCCCTCGAACCGCTTCGACTTTACCGTCGTAGGTCTTTCGCAAATCGCGGCATTCAATGGCGGCAGGCACGCGAAGATTCTAACTTAAGCGGGATAAGTTTTTTCGACAGCGGTCAATGCAACCTTCAATTTCTTTTGCGAGGCAGTGTCAGATCACGCCCGTAAAGCTCCTGTCTTGGAATGTGCATCCAAACCTCAAGAGCTCGCAGTCTCACAATTGGACGCAACGAAGAAATCGTACTGGGCCATTTGTTTTCCGGCCTTGAATCCCAAGCTGGTTTTCTGCTAAAACCATGCTAGGGTCATTGAGTGGGGTCTTGCACTTATAGCGCTCCGGCTTGCGAAAGCCGGAGTAGAATTTTTTGCCGCTTGTCCTGCGCCCGAGATCGTTGCTGAACGGTTCTCGCAGGCGTAAACCTCGAACCTCCTGTAGCTCGATGGTAGGAGTTTCTGGTGGCTTTACATCGCGGATTCCAAGTACTCGAGCCAAGTTCCGGAAGAGGACTGCGCCCTTCTTCTGCCGCTTCAATTTCTGCCTTTCCAACAATTGCCGCTCTAAAGCGAGTAGCATCGTACTCACACGAAAAATTCAAAACACTGAATACGCCGGAGGAAGATAATGGCGACTTTTGTGCAAATCAATACTGATGAGGAAATCAAGCAGCGCCTGGAAGCCGAACGCCTGCGCTTGCGCAAGATCGCTGGTTTGGACCAGCCCACCCATTTCCACCGCCCCCTAGAAAGGGCGTTTACGGCCGATGAACGCAATAAGGTGACCATTCTGTTCGGCGGCTTCACCTGGAAACATGAAGACCTGATTCGCGCCGTGTTTCAGGGCTGCGGATATCGGTGCGAGAAACTGCCGGTGCCGGATGTACCTGCGTTTCAAATTGGCAAGGAATACGGCAACAATGGGCAGTGCAACCCGACCTATTTCACCGTGGGCAACCTGGTGCAGTATCTGCAGTTTCTTGAGAAGGAAGGCATCCCCCGCAAGGACATTCTGGACAACTATGTTTTCTTTACTGCTGGTTCGTGCGGTCCGTGCCGGTTCGGCATGTATGAGGCGGAATATCGTTTCGCCCTGAAGAATGCCGGCTTCGATGGTTTCCGCGTGCTGCTGTTCAAGGACAGCGATGGAATCAAAGCAGCATCGGGCGAGCCGGGGTTGAAGTTCACAATCGATTTCGGATTCGGCATGCTGAACGCGATGCACATGGGCGATGTGTTCAACGATCTGATCTACCAGATTCGTCCGTTTGAAGTAAATAAGGGGGAGACCGATCGCGTATTTCGTGAGACGGTGGATGGGCTGTGCGACGACCTCCGGAATCGGGATTCGTTTGAGATCGAAGAGCGCGCGCCGGAGTGGGCCAAGCCGAAATTCAAGAGTAACAAGATTCTACGAAACACTTTCAACGTGTTCGGCAAGATGCACGAGCATCTGTGGGGAAAAGATTATCTTGATGCTCTGGCAGCGGCTCGAGACAAGATGAACGGGATTGAAGTGGATCGCCTTAAGGTAAAACCGGTGGTCAAGATCACGGGCGAATTCTGGGCGCAGATCACCGAGGGCGATGGCAATTTCCATATGTTCGATTTTCTTGAACGGGAAGGCGCGCAGGTGCTGGTCGAGCCGATCGCAACCTGGGTGGCGTACCTGATGTACCAGGCCAAGGCGCACGCTAAGGCGAAATGGCCGGTGAACCGTCCGCACAGGAATCCGCAGTGGTGGGAATTGAAAAAGCATCTGGCAAATGACCTGGGATTACGGAAGAAGTTGATGGGTATCGGCGCCGGGGAACGGATGTGGAACTATCTGTATCACCGGAGCATCAAGAATCTCGGCGGGATCACGCATCACCTGGTGCCGCAAACGGAACTGGCCGAGATGGCCCACCCTTTCTACAACCAGTTTGCGCGCGGCGGAGAAGGGCATCTTGAGGTCGGGAAGAACGTTTACTACACCGTTCATCATCTCTGCCACATGGTGCTGGCTCTGAAACCGTTCGGGTGCATGCCGTCATCGCAATCCGACGGCGTACAATCGGCGGTAGTGAACAAATTCAAAGACATGATTTTTCTGCCGATCGAGACTTCGGGCGAGGGCGAGGTAAATGCGCACAGCCGCGTGCAGATGGCTCTAGGTGAAGCCAAGGTTAAGGCCAAGACCGAGTTTGAACAATGCCTGAAGTCTACAGGTAAAAGCCTGGATGAAATTCGCGAATACATCGCGGAGCATCCCGAGCTGAAGCAGCCGTTCTATCACGTGCCGCACCGCGAAGGGATTGCGGGCACGGCGGCGCAGTTCATTCTGCACGTGAACGATCGCATGGACAAAGGCACGCGGCTCCTGCGTCGTGCTCGTGTGCCGGGAATCGCTCTTCCCGACGCCGCTTAACCGATCTAGCCGGCGGTGCGGCTGCCGGCCCCTTACTTTTTCTGGCTCGAACCTGATCGGAGAGATTGAATGCACGACCATTCGAATGGACATGAAAAGCAGGCGCCCCAGTTATTTCAGATTGCGCCGGCTCCGTACAAAAAGCCGCACGATCATCAGACGCAATTTTTGGTAGGGCTCGACGTTGGTTCGACCACTGTGAAAGCAACAGTGGTGGACGCCGCGAGCGACCAGATTCTGTGGCAGGACTACCAGCGGCACGAAACGAAACAACCGGAGAAAACTTTGGAATTCCTGCGCCGCATGGAGGCCGAAGTCGGAATCAACCGGCATAACACGCGGATGTTCATGACCGGCTCCGGCGGCGGTGGAATCGCGGAACAGATTGGCGCGAAGTTTGTGCAGGAAGTGACGGCGGTGTCGCTGGCGGTCGAGAAGCTTCATCCTGAAGTGTATTCCGTGATCGAGCTGGGTGGACAGGATGCGAAGATCATCGTATTCAAAGACGACGATGAGACGGGGCGTAAGAAAAAAATCCCCTCGATGAATGATAAGTGCGCCGGGGGCACTGGGGCGGTCATCGACAAAATCAACGCGAAGCTGAGAATCCCCACGGCCGAGCTTGCCCTGCAGGGATACCACGGGATCAAACTGCATAAGGTGGCCGGCAAGTGCGGTGTCTTCGCCGAGACCGATATCAACAGTCTGCAGAAAGTGGGAACTCCGCCGGACGAACTAATGGCTTCGCTGTTCGAGGCAATCGTGCTGCAGAACCTGAGCGTACTAACCCGCGGCCACACGCTGCGGCCACACGTTTTGCTGTTGGGCGGGCCGAACAGCTTCATCAAGGGTATGCGCGAAGCTTGGCAGGCGAACATTCCGCGGATGTGGCAGGAGCGCAAAGTCACGGTCCCCGACGGCGCCAAGCCGGAAGATCTGATCAAGGTTCCCAGCAACGCGCAGTACTTCGCGGCCATGGGTGCGATTGAATTCGGTAAGAGCGAAGACGATTGCGTCGGCTGTTACCAGGGCTATGAAAAGCTCTTGTACTACATCGAGTTCGGCCGCCAGGAAGAGAAAGCAAAGGCGGGCGCGAAAGGCCTGGTTTCTAAAGATGGCGAGCTCGACGGGTTTAAGGAAACCTACCGCCAGAAGAAGTTCACGCCTGCGGCATTCCAGAAAGGGCAGACCGTCGGCGGCTTTATCGGCATCGATGGAGGCTCGACGTCGACCAAAGCCGTTCTGCTGGACGATCGCGGCGACATCATGTGCAAGGCCTACCAACTCTCGAACGGAAACCCGATCCAGGATACGATTGAAATGTTCGAGAATCTGCGCGGGCAGGTGGAAGCGCAGAACGCCAAGCTGGAAGTCCTGGGCGTGGCAACGACTGGCTACGCGAAGGATATTCTTAAAGATGTCTTGCATGCTGACGTTGCTCTAGTCGAAACAGTGGCCCACACCGAGTCAGCGTTGAAATTTTATGAGGATCCGCACGTTATCGTCGACGTGGGCGGACAGGATATCAAGATAATAATTCTGCACAACGGACGGGTGAAAGACTTCAAGCTGAATACGCAATGTTCCGCGGGCAATGGATATTTTCTGCAGTCTACCGCCGAAGGCTTTGGGCTCGGCGTTGAACAATATGCCGATCTGGCTTTCTCGGCCCAATCCATGCCCGTTTTCGGCTACGGGTGTGCGGTCTTCATGCAATCCGACATCGTGAACTTCCAGCGTCAAGGCTGGAGAGCAGAAGAAATTCTTGCCGGGCTGGCGGCGGTGCTTCCCAAGAACGTCTTCCTGTACGTGGCCAGCATCCCGAATCTCGCCGCGTTGGGCACGCGCTTTGTGCTGCAGGGTGGAACCCAGAACAACATGGCGGTGGTGAAAGCGGAAGTGGATTTCATTCACAACAGCTTCCGCGCCGCCGGCAAGAAGCCCGAGATTATCGTCCACGAGTTCTGCGGAGAATCAGGCGCGATTGGCGCCGCGGCTGAATCTTTGCGCCTGTGGCGAAATGGCCTGCAGACTTCGTTCGTCGGCCTCGATGCGGTGCGAAAAATTCAGTACCGCACCACCCGCAATGAATCCACGCGCTGCAATTTCTGCAAGAACAATTGTCTGCGCACGTTCATCGACATCCGAACCTCTCCCAAAGACGAGATGAGCGTCGTTCCCATTCAGAAGGTCACCAAGGTTCCGCTGATGCATGGAGAACAGCGGCTGATCATCGCCACTTGCGAAAAGGGGTTGGTCGAAGACGTCAACGAGATGAAGGACATTAAGGCCGGCATCGACGAGATCAAAGAAAAATATGTGAACTTCGTGGATATCGCTGCCCGCGAGGTTTTCCGGCCAGTTAATCCAAAGAGCGTAGCAGACCCCATCCCGGCGGCGAAATTCTGGAACAAGTCGGCAAAAGAGCGTGTCCAGCTAATGGAGAACCGCAAGAAGCTGCGCGTGGGCATTCCTCGCGTGCTGAACATTTATACCTATGCCCCGCTCTTCAACGGATATCTGGAGAGCCTGGGCGTTCAGCCGGAAAACATTATTTATTCCGACTACACCAGTTCCGATCTTTACCGCGCCGGCGCCAGCCGCGGCGCGATAGACCCCTGCTTCCCGGCAAAGATCGGCATCTCGCACGTCTACAATCTGATTCAGGAAAAACATCGCAAGAAGCCGCTGAACGTAATCTTCTTCCCCATGTACGACGTGCTCACCTCGCCACTGGTGAAGATTGTCGCCGCCAATGCATGTCCAACCGTGACCGCAACCCCCGAAACCGTGAAGGCCGCATTCACCAAGGAAAACGACGTCTTCACCGAGCACAATGTGAAGTATCTGGATCCGGTGCTCAACTTTGCGGATCGAAAGCTGTTTGCGCACCAAATGCTGCAGGCGTGGCAGCCGATTCTTGGACTGTCACAAGAAGAAAACGATCGCGCGGTCGAAGTGGGCTACAAGGCACTGGCCGACTATGAAAGCAGCATCCGTCGCCGCGCGCGCGAAGTTCTCGACCAACTTGAGCGCGAAGATCGCATAGGGATTGTCATGCTGGGCCGTCCGTATCACCATGATCCCGGACTCAATCACGAGATCATGGATGAGTTCCAGAAGTTAGGCTATCCAATCTTTTCACAGAACACGCTGCCCTTGGATGAGGACATGCTGGAGCGCCTGTTCGGCGATGAGGTTCGCGCCGGCATGATCAGCCATCCGCTCGATATTTCGGACGCGTGGAAAAACTCATACTCCTGCAGCACGAACCATAAAGTGTGGGCGGCGAAGTTTACTGCCCGGCATCCAAACCTGGTGGCGCTGGAGGTGTCGAGTTTCAAGTGCGGGCACGACGCACCAATCTACGGCGTGGTCGAAGGCATCATCGAGCAGTCCGGAACGCCCTACTTCTGCTTCAAGGATCTGGACGAAAACAAACCTTCGGGCTCAATCAAGATTCGCGTCGAGACCATCGACTACTTCCTGCGACGGTATCGTGAAGAGGTCATCAGGAAACGCAAGGCGGAGCAGGACATCGAGGCGCAACTCGCCGATTACGAGAACCAACTGCGCGCCCAACTGGAACCGGAGGTCCGAGAAGTAGCCGCCGATTGATTGGCCGTTAGCTGCGGGGAAATTGCGCCCCGCAGACGGCGAAGTGGGAACTAAAAGCGAGGCGAATAGTGTCGCCCGCGAGCATCCGCAATCTCCGACCCGCAATCCCCAAGGAGAAACAGGCGATCTTCTCTCGCCCTGCAAAGCGCGCATGCCCGGGACGCAGCTCCATGTGCGCAGCCATAAGATTCGCGGCACTTTTGCCCATTTGTGCCGTCTGACCTTGAAGAATCGTGAGCAGGGTTAATGTTGTTGTTGACCTCGGCATCCGAGGCTCCAGTCTTGCTCGTCGGCGGGCTGCGGGCTGCGGGCGTCGAGAGGACCAAGCCTGATGGGGGGGCCCCGTACCTCACCACCGATCCGTTTGCTGGGCCCAATAACGGTAAGGAACCCGAATTTGGAGAGATCCTGAACATGTCACATCGGCGCTATCAGGCATTCAGAGAAAGGTTCTTCTAAGGTAAATCCGTCTGCCAGGCCCAACGCAGACACATGGCGAATCAGGGACTGTTTCAATAGCAGTATCGGCAGTTGGGTTTAAGTCGCAGGCCATCCGTTTATCTTCCCAGTCAAATCGGAACTCGCACGGCTTTCGATTGTCAATTTGCTTCTTCCCCGACGTTGCGGCGGCGATTTCGGCGGGAGTCTATACCGACCTCGATTCGCTCTGCTACAATTTGTTCTCAGGGCAGGGACAGATGCCCTGGAGCGCGGCTGTCTGCGGTTCAGGATGGAAACTGGTTGAGCCTGCGGTCAATGGTGTCTATCCTCCCCGAAATTTCAACCCATCGGGTGGAAAAGTAGACGGAGGCGAATTGATTGACCGCAAGAATAAACAGCAAACATGCGGTAGCCGCATGAACGGCGAGTGGGGACGTAGTTCAGTTGGTTAGAACGCTGCCCTGTCACCGACGACTCCCAGCACGGCGCCGATCAGGCGTGCGCTGCTTCCGTGCATCGCACACACTTAGCCACCGGTAATTCTCTCCTGCATTTGCACAGGTTGCTGCACTCAAAAGGCAGGCCTGGTGATGTCTTTCGCGGGTCACAACTAGTCATCACTCATAAGCATGAAGGAGGCCGCGGGTTCGAGTTCCGTTGGTTCCGCCATGTCATCTATCGGATACGCTTCAGCTGTCAACACGTGTCCTCGGATTACTTCCGTTATACCCGTTCGCCGTTCGGGATGGCTTCCCGATGACCGACAAATCCGTCAACAGTGGGACCCCTTGGGCTGGAGTTAGGCCCTTAAAGTCGGCCTATCGTTTTGTTGTTGTCGAATCGGAGGCGACGAACGGAAGGTTAGTGAAACAGCCCCGACTTCTCGCCGTACAGTGAGTGGATCGTGCGCACGATGGCGACGGCGCTCAGGTACGCCACGAGCACGCCGATACCGGCGCGCACGCCAGCCGCCAAGAGCATGAACTGTAGCCCGCTTCCCACGAGGTAGTGCAATGGGCTCAATATCCACCGATGAAGTTGCACACGAAACAGATCTTTAATGCCGCGGGCTCGGTTCGCGTAAGTGTGCAAGCCCGCAAACACGGCGAGGCTAATCGTTCCATCCACAATCGCGGTTACCGTCACGATGGCCAAATGGGTCGGGAGCTTTGACTGAAGCAACTGGATAATCAGCGCCGTGGCCGCCGTGGAGACGATGTCCGCCAGCACGATGTTGGCGTTGATGTTCCAGAGGCGGCTGGTCTTGTAGCGGTTCAGTGGCTGCATCGGAAACCGGACCGGTCTGGTCCGCATACAATCAGTGTACGGTGAGCTGCGGAGACGAGGCAGCGTGCAGGAGAGAGTTAGTGGACTTTGTCGGATTGATCGTCGCGCATGGCTACTGGATCGTGTTGGCGGTGGCCTTCGTGGATCAGTTTGGGACACCCGTCCCGGCAATTGCAATCTTGCTGACCGCGGGCGCTGTCGCGGGACAAGGCCATCTCAGCCTTGCCGGCGTCTTGGCGGCGGCGTGGGCGGGCACAGTGGCGGGCGACGCAGTCCTCTACCAATGCGGGCGATGGCGCGGGGGCCCGCTCATGCGCCGCCTGTGCTCCTTTTCTCTGGCGCCCGATACCTGCGTCCGCAAGACAGAAAC
>Ga0074044_10004685_pt1 | contig 11264 bp, 12 predicted proteins | sample BogForMeECP23OM1_FD_94443 | JGI IMG/M metagenome (GOLD analysis project Ga0074044, IMG submission 94443) | Bog forest soil microbial communities from Calvert Island, British Columbia, Canada - Bog Forest MetaG ECP23OM1 | ecosystem: Environmental > Terrestrial > Soil > Wetlands ...
CGGCGCGATGTCCTGCGCAAACGCAGGGGCTGCAATTGCCACCGCCGCCAATAGCGAGACCGCCGCTGTCATGCGCCATGCGAACCGGGCCGGTACCCGCTTGTTGTCCCTTCTCATCTGCTCTCTCCTGCGCATTACCGGCAATTAAAGCTCTTGGTAAGGCGCTCAGCCGCTCGAATCACATTAGGCTACCATGACCGCGATTTCTCGCAAGCGACTTGTCATCAATTTCCCATCGAGGCGGCAAGGCCGGCTTCCTTGCTTTTCAGATCTGCGATGAGCGTCGAATAACCCTTATTGTTCATAACCCGGTTAAACTGATTGCGATAGTTCGCGATGATGCTGATCGCATCGACGGCCACATCGTAGACCTTCCATTGCCCGCTTTGATCGAGCAGCAGCCGGAAATCGAGTGTGATCGGATCCTTGCCCGCCTGTACCAGACTCGTTTTGACTACCGAGTACTGCGCGCCGTCATTCCGCTGGCCCAGATATTGGACCTGCCAGCCTGGATATTCGTTGAGCTTGGCCAGGTAGGAATTTTCGATGAAGGTTATGAAGACCTTGGTAAATTCCTGTTGCTGGTCGGGCGTGATCTCCTTCCAATGGTAGCCGAGCGCCGACCGCGCCATCTCGGCGAAATCGAACGATGCTGCAATGATGTCGCGCAGCTTCTGCTGCCGATCCGCGAGCGGCGTTTGCTTGTTGCGCAGAATCGGCAACGCCGAGTTTACCGACTGCTTAACCACCGTCATCGGATCGTCGGCCGCCGATGCGACGCGGACTGCGGTGCCTGAAGCCAGGAAAGCTGCAGCCAAAATGACAGCCGCGAAGATGCCCCGCAGCGCGCGGCAATGAACGAGATTTTTCGAATTTACGTTTCGCATGCCAATCTACTATTTCTGCTTGCCTCCCTGATGGTTTTTGTCCGAGCCGTCTGAGCCGCCACCCGAGCTGTCGGAGTGCTGGCCAATGCTGTTGATGAACTGGCCGATGGCACCCTCAAGGCTGAATGCGGACTGAGTCTGCCTGATTGTGTCGCCGTTATGAAGTATTTTGTCGCTTGGCCCGAGCGCGATCGCCACATACTTTCCACCAATAATTCCGCTGCTCAGGACGGACGCGATAGCGTCAGCATCAATCGCGACTCCCTGATTGATAAACAGCGCTAGATGCGCCCGGTTGTTCAGCAGAGAGGCTCCCTGCACCTTGCCGATTTGTACGCCGGCTATATCGACGTCGTCGCCGCTTTTCAGTCCGCCGATGTCGTCGAAATCTGCATAAAGTACGTATCCGGGCTGGGGAAGGATCGAAATATTTCCCAACCGGAAGGACAGAATCCCGAGCGCGGCTATCCCGAGCAGCGCAAACAAACCGACGATGAATTGTGTTCCTCGACTCGCGTACATCTTCACGAACTCACTTGACTGTTTTCCAAATCGTCACCCGATGCCCTGCCGGCGAGAAAGCGCTTGAAGTCGTCGTCGCTCGACGCCATCACCTCGTCGACGGTGCCGACAAGTTGCATCTTGCCGCGATGCATAAATGCAACGCGATCGGAAATCGAAAAGACCTGCGGGACATCGTGACTCACGACCACGGCAGTCAGGCTGAAATTTTGTTGCGTGCGCCGCACCAGTTCGTGAATTGCGCCGGTGCGGGTCGGGTCGAGGCCGGTGGTCGGTTCATCCAGCATCAGAATCTTCGGCTTTGTCACCAGGGCGCGCGCCAGCGCTGCGCGCTTCTGCATCCCGCCGCTCATTTCCGAAGGAAACTTATGTCCCACTCCTTCCAGACCGACCGCAGCCAGCGACTCGTGCACGCGGGTTTCTATCTCACTGAGTGAAAGACGGGTCTTTTCGACCAGGGGGAATGCCACGTTGTCGTAAACGGTCATCGAGTCGAACAGCGCGCCCGCCTGAAACAACATCCCGAACTTCTCGCGAACGGCGTTGAGGGCCCGACTTCCCAGCTGCGTCACATTAACGCCGTCGATCGTTATCGAACCGGAATCGGGCCTGAGCAGCAGGTTGAGATGCTTAAGGAAGACCGTCTTGCCGCATCCGCTGGGACCCACGATGGTCGTTATCGTGCCGGCGGGCACGACCAGGTCGACGCCATTGAGCACCTGTTGATGGTCGAAGCGGCGCATGAGTCCCCGAACTTCAATCGCCTTCGTCACCGACTTGCCGTTGCCTTCTGACTTCATCGCAAACAGCACATGCTACAGAAGAATTGAACCGATGAAATAGTCCCAGGCCAGTACTAAAACGCTCGACAGAACCACTGCTTCCGTGGTCGCCCGGCTGACTCCCGTTGCCATCCGCCGCGCGTGATAGCCCTTATAACAGCAGACCGACATCACCACGACGCCAAACACCAGCGCTTTATAGACTGTCAGCGCCACATCGTGGCTGGTCAGGTTGGTGGCCAGATTGTTGAAGTAGGCACCGCCAGACACGCCCATCAAGCCGCATCCGACGACATAGCCGCCCCAAATTCCAATCACATTGAAGACGACGGTCAAAACAGGAAAGCTGATGACTCCCGCAATGATCCGGGGCGACACGAGGTATTGCACCGGATTGATCGCCATCACGGTGAGCGCATCGATCTGCTCGCTTGCCTGCATCGAGCCCAGCTCCGCTGCCATGGCCGAGCCGGCTCGGGCCGCGATCATCAGCGCGGCAAGCACGGGCCCAAGCTCACGCACAAGGGCCACCCCGACAAGGGTGCCCAGCGCATTGTCCGCGCCAAAAATATGCAGCGTGTGATAGCCCTGAAGTCCCAAGACCATGCCGGTAAAAGTCGAAATGAACGCGATGAGCATGAGCGATTGGGCGCCGATAATCCGTATTTGCCGCAGCATGAGGCGCAACTTATAGGGCGGCAGCAGCGCGTAGAAAACTGAGCTCGCAAGGAACGTTACGAAGTTCCCCAGCGCGGCGATGCTGTCGAGAATGTAGGCGCCGAGACGCGCGATGGTTTCAACTAGCGGCATTGGTGTGCGGACACTTCAGTGATGAGAGATACCGAGCCGGACCAGCTGGTTCAGCGTGTGGGTGGTGGAAGAGGCCCGGACGAACTCGTAGAGATCGTTCGGCAAGTCGAGATCCAGCGCCGGACGCGGCAGCCGCAGCACCTGGCTGGCTACTCCGCGGCTCCGGCAGTCATCGAGATGGCGCACGAGGCTCAGGCGCCCGAATTGCGTTGGAATGACATCGGCGGGCGAGCGTGCGATCACGTTGGTGCCGCTGAAATCGCGCGACGGCACCATGACCGCCGCCTTCCCGGAAGGCACTGCCGCTAAGACCTCATCGATATCGCTACCAGCGATCATGGGAATGTCGGAAAGCACCGTACACACCACCGACGCTCCGCGCGCGATCAACTGCCCGGTCGCAAGCGCCACGGCAACGTTGAGGCCGCGCGGAAATCCTTCGTCGATCGCAAGCGCGCCGCGCGTGCGGGCCAGATCCAGCAATGCCGTATCGGAAGTGACCACCGCGACTGCGTCCGCGTTCCGAGCCGAGAGCGCAGCCGCGAGCACATCGCGATACATCGCCTCCGCCAGAGCCGCGCGCTCCGCGGGTGGGAGCACGGACGCCAGCCGCGTCTTGGCAAAGGTCAGCGCCTTGGCTGCGACTAGAACTACTCGCACGGCGTCACTTTATAACGCACGGAATGTGCGTAGCCAATGGTAGGACGAAAAAAGAATATTGTGCTGAAACGGAGCTTTTTCAGGATTTTACTTGACACTGTTTTCGGGCGCGCCAACATAGGGACGTGAGTCGGTCACCGGCAGCGTTGTGCCGGCGTCCATTTCGCTTGTCTTATCGAAAGGAACCGGCAATGCGTAGAGCGACCCGAACCCAGCCCCTTCTTATCGCAGCGTTGGTGTGTTTAGGCGCCGCCGCGCCGATCTCCGGATGCCATAGGAAGTCGGTAGATGACCACCTGCAGGCCGGTGATGCGGCGATGCAATCAAGCAAGCTCGCGGATGCGGAACAGAGTTACTCGGAGGCCGTAAAGCTCGCGCCTGACGATCCACGGGTGCACATCGCACTCGGCAACTTGTATGTGTTCGAACACAAGCCTCAGCCCGCACAGACCGAGTACATGAAGGTGCTGGATCTCGACCCCCGGAATCCGGCGGCACACGTCGCGCTCGGCAATCTGTATCTCGACCAGCAGCAGTTCCCGCAAGCGGAGGAGCAGTATCGGGCCGCGATCGCGCTCGACCCGGGCCGCTCGAACTACTATCTGCAGTTGGCGGATGCTCTGAATCGGCTGGGCAAGCCGGCCGATGCCGAAGCCCAGATTCGAACGGCGATCGGATTGGACCCCAGGAATGCGCAAGCGCACGTGGCGCTCGCCAACCTCATTCGCAACCAGCCCGGTCGTGAGGCCGAGGCCGATGCGGAGATGGCGACGGCGCGAATTTTGGACCCCAAGCTCGCCGCGGAAGCATCGCCCGCAGGCTCTCCGGCGCCGGCCCCCTCGGCGACCGCAGCGTCGGGCGCGCCAAAGATCAAACCGCTCAACAAAGTATTCCTGCTCACCAGGAACTCTCCCGTCTATCAGAACCCGGACCAATCGAGCGCCGTGGTCGGAGAAGTACGCCGCAAGAAGTACGTTCACGTCATCGGGCTTGCCGGCGACTATCTTGAAATCAAGCTGCGCAACGGAACCGTAGGCTTCGTTCCGGAGACTGCGGCCGAGTAGCGGAACGGCGGCGATTGGATTATCTGAAGGGCACCGGGGGTGAGAGGCGATGGCGAGCCAGCAGATTTCCGATCATGACGTGAACTTTCAGGGCAAGGCCTGCATGATCAATGCGTTCGTGGCCGAGCCAGCCGACGGCGCATCGGTTCCCGCCGTAATCGTGGTTCAGGAATGGTGGGGGCTCAACGACAATATCCAGGACATTGCGCGCCGCTTCGCGCGCGAAGGCTATATTGCAATCGCGCCGGACTTGTATTCGCGCCAAGGCCACAAAGTCGCCAAAGATCCAAACACCGCGGCGCAACTGATGGGTGGTTTGAAGAAAGAGGACGGAATCGAAGACCTCAAGACGACAATCGCCTGGATTCGGAATCAAAAGCGGACCCGCTCATCGAAGATTGGCGTAATCGGTTTCTGCATGGGCGGCAGCTATGCGCTGCTGCTCCCCTGCGAGTCGAAGGAAATCTCCGCGGCGGCGCCTTTCTACGGAGAAATTCCGGCCGACCCCACAATTCGCAAACTCGGCTGCCCCATCTTTTATGCTTACGGCGAGAACGACGGATGGATCCGGCGCTCGGACGTCGATCGCGTGGCGGACGACCTGAAGAAATTCGACAAGCAGGGCGAGGTGAAGATCTACCAGGGCTGCTCGCACGGATTTTTCAACGACACCAGGCTCGACGTATACAGCGCCAACGACGCGAAGGACGCCTGGGAGCGCACGCTGAAACTGTTCGCAGCGAATTTGAAGGGCTGAGGCCACGCCAGGAAGGTAAGCGCGGCGAGGATGCCGCGAATCGATCGAGACTGTCGAAAAACACCCATTGCTACGAGTCTGGAGAGCGCGATGCTGTTGGCGAAGGTCGCGCAGAGTAGCGGAGTGAGATTCCCCGTCGTCGCTTCGCTCCTCAGTGCAGGTGTGCGTCCGCAACCCAAAGAAGCTGTCTCGGCGATCGAGTTCAAACGGACTCCCATCCACGGGATTCCTCGGAAAAGAACCTCGGAATGACACGACTTTCCGACAGTGGCTGAGTGATCTCCCATGCGAGTTGTTCCACTGATGAAGAACGTCACAGGAAGGCAAAATCCGCGCGCCATGCGACCAAATTCGTAGTTAGCTAGCACTTGGAAAGAATCGCACTCACGGGCTGGAATCCGGGGAACCGGGGCCTTTCTCCGGTCCCACTCTGGCGGTAAGAGACGCGCAAAAACGGTGTTTTGCGCGATTGCGCATGGAATCTTCCCAGCTGAAAAGACTGTATGGCGGATGACGCACTCGGATGGAACTGCTCTCCCCGTCAACCTGTACGACGGTTGACACCCATACGGCGGTTGACAAGCGGCGGTTGACAAGCGGCGCTTGACGGATGGTGTTTGACGCACAATACCTAGAACAATGTTATTGTCCGGACCGGATGGGCCATTTGCCTTCGCGCCCGCGCGGATCGGGTGGTGAGAAGGGGCACGCGTTCTAGCGCTCCATCGGCCGTTCGTACCGCAACCGCGGCAATGTTCAAACCTGACAGTAGGTTCGCGCCATCACGTCGAGCGACCACCCGAACCGTCAGGCTAGCTCGTCGAGCACCCGCGAGACTACGCGGAAATCGTCGATACTTTTGCACCGGAAATTAGCTAGTAGATCAGAGCTTCGGCTCGGAGCAGACTGCGCTCCGAATGACAAAAAGGACTTGCGTTCTTATGTCATTCTGAAACTTTTTCCTGAGGAATCCCGGGTCAGCGAGGTTCGTTTCGCCGTTGCCCTCAGCAGTCAGCACCGAACAGTTTGCAGAAAATGTCCGAAACGTTTCTTGTCGCCGCACTTGCCGAAGTGCGCCGTTTCATGAAATTGGATTATGAGATTTCAGGGAGTTGGCGCGAGTTGTCGTCAACCACATCTTCCCAGCGAATCGCCGGTCCCGTCAAAGCGATCACCCGCCCCTCGTCCGGGGCACGTTCGCGTAGCCATCGTGCCACGATCTGCATCGGCTCCAGTTCGCTTCGTACGACCGGCCGAGCCTTATAGCCTTCGAAATTGTCGGCCACGAAACGACTGACCTCGGCCGCGGCGCCGGGCGAGTTCAGTTCATGCGACATCGCCAGGCGCCCAGAGAGGACCAGGTGCGCCATACGGTCGCCGGCGACGCCGGTGACGATGATCAGATTGTTCTCCATCACCACCTGGCTTAGGCGGGACGCGCGATGCGCCAGCGTCGCCAGCGCCTCCAGATCGCGCCTCAGGCGCGCCGCTTCTTCATAGCGCAGGGCCGAGGCCGCCTGATCCCGTGCGCGGGCCAGTTCACCCATCAACGGTCCGCTGCGTCCGCGCAGAAAAGCGATCGCCTTGTGCACGCGCGCGGCGTAGTCGTCCTCGCTGATACTCGCCTTGCACGGAGCGCAGCAATGTCCCATCTGGCCGTATATGCACGGTGAGAAGTCGGGATCCGGCGCCAGTTTTCCTGCGCAGGTGCGCAATCCAAGAATCCGCGAAAGCGCGCGGACCGAATGGTCGAGGCTACGCCGCCCCAGGAACGGCCCCAGATACATCACGCCGCGCCGCGCGCTCATCTTCTGCGCGACGACCACACGCGGAAACTCGTCCATCATGTCAAGCTTGATGAAATATGCGGGCGCGACCGACTTGAGCATCCGGTTGTACGGGGGCTTCAGATCGCGGATCAGCTCCGCCTCCAGCAAGGCGGCCTCCAGGGCAGACCGCGCAACCCTGGTTTCGACCTTGTAGACGTGGCTGATGAGTTCGGCGGTCTTGGCGTTCACCGAGGCAGTGAAATAGGACCCCACCCGATCGCGAAGCCGCCGCGCCTTGCCGACGTACAAAAGATCACCGCGCTCATTGCGCATCAGGTAGACGCCGGGCGCGAGCGGCAGCGCCGCGATGTCTTCGGGCGGCACATGATGCTCGATCCGGCGGCCCGACGGGCCGCGTCCATCGAGATCGAGCAGGCGGTCGAGCCGCGCGATTCCCATCTTCGCCGCGATGTCGAGAAAGATGGAGAGAATCTCAGCGGCCATCCGTGCGTCGCCAAGTCCGCGATGCCGCCCCGCCGTGGAAAGCCCGAAATGCTCGGCAACCAAGTCGAGACGCCGGCGTTTGAGCGAAGGCACGAAGCGCCGCGTAGCCCGCAACGTGCACAGAAGGGGATTGCGCAGCCCCATTCCGAAAATGCGGCGGAATTCGAAATCCAGAAACGAGTGATCGAAGCGCGCATTGTGCGCGACGATGACAGAGTCGCCCAGAAAGTCGCGGAAGGCCGGCAGCACCGTTTCGATCGGCGGCGCATCGGCAACCATCTCGTTGGTAATCGAAGTGAGTCCGCTGATGAAACGCGGAATTCCGCCGCGCGGCCGCACCAGGCTCTCGAACGATTCCGCAATCCTGCGCCCGATCATCCGGTACGCGCCGATTTCGATGATGGTACCGGGACCGGGCCGTCCGCCCGTCGTCTCGAGATCGACGACGCAGAACGGGGCTTCATCGAGCGGGACGCGCAGGCCAGCGCGCGCGCGCAATGACCACAGGCCGGTCGCCGAGTCGAAAACGAAGTTGGGATCCTCTGCGAGAAGTGTGCGAACAATTCGCGCGGCGAGGTCAGGATCGGATCCGGTTCCGGAAAGCAGCAGGCCGACCAGTTCCTGCGCGTCGGCGCCCGCCGGCCGCAACTCCAGGAAGGCGCACAACTTTTCCTTGGTTGTCGCGCGCGGATCGCGCGCGGTCTCACCTGCCGATGATTCCTCCACCTGCCCGCCCTCGCATGGATGGGTTTAGCAAGCGACAGCCGGGGTAGGCAACGCATGATGATCTGGGCTGGCAGGCCGGGCTGGCAGCGCGATATACGAATGCGCATGCGCGCCGACACTCAAAGCCTGCCCGCCTTGGTCCAATCGCGCCTTAAGGAACTTGCCGATCCGGCAAGGGCGCGCGCCATGGCGGCGTACATGAAGACCGATCAGCCGTTCTACGGCGTGCCGACTCCCGATCGCGCGCCGATCGTGAAGGAGCTCAAGACGCGATTCGTACCCGACAACCGCACCGCGTACGAGCGCGCAGTTCTTTCTCTGTGGAAACTGCCTCATCGCGAGGAGCGCTACGTCGCAATCGCATATGCGCGGTCGCAGCCGCGTTTCGTCACGATCGAGTCGATACCGCTTTACGAACGAATGATTCGTGAAGGCGCCTGGTGGGACTTTGTGGACGAAATTGCGGTTCATCTTGCCGGCGCGGTGCTTCTCGCCAATCGCGCGGAGATGGGCCCGATTGTCGAGCGATGGATTGGCGACGCGGATATGTGGATTCGGCGCAGCGCCCTGATAGCGCAGACGCGCCACAAAGCCGCGACCGATCGCGAAGTGCTTTTCGATCACTGCCTGCGCCGGGCGGCCGAAAAGGATTTCTTCATCCGCAAGGCGATAGGATGGGCCTTGCGCGAGTACGGCAAGACCAATCCAGCGGCGGTCAGGTCGTTCCTGAAGCGCTATCGCGCGCGCCTGTCACCACTGAGTTTCAAGGAAGGTTCGAAGCATCTCGGGCCCGCGGTATAGACGCGGCGAGTAGCGCCAATCATTGCCACGGTTTACAATGAATGTTCAGCACATCGAGGGAAAAGCTATGGAACGAGTCGAACTTTCGCGCGAGGTTGAGGCGATCCAGATTCCTGCGGGCGTCAAGACGACCCTCGAGAAGGGCACGGAAGTCCACCTGACGCAGTCGCTGGGCGGGACCTTCACGGTTCAGGTTCCCGCATACGGCGGACTGTTTCGCATCGCCGGCAAAGATGCCGACGTGCTGGGCAAAAAACCCGAAGACGCGGTCTCGGTGCAGGCCGGCCCGGCGAACGATCTCGAAGGGATGGTTTGGGAGCAGTTGAAGACCTGCTACGACCCTGAGATTCCGGTCAATATCGTGGACCTCGGACTGGTCTACGGAATGGAAGTCAAGGACCAGACGGACGGCACGCGCAAGGTCGAGGTCAAGATGACGCTGACCGCCCAGGGCTGCGGCATGGGCGCATCGATCGCGCTGGACGCGCGGCAGAAGCTGCTGGGATTGCCCGGAGTATCGGAAGCCGACGTCGACCTGGTGTGGGATCCGCCATGGAATCCGCAGATGATCTCGCCCGAGGGTCGCGAACGTCTGGGCTTGGATTAGGCAGGCTCCGCCGGTATCGCCGCCGACAAAGGGTCCGCCTCGCCCGCAAGCTAGCCGGCACGGAATCCATACACCGAGAATTGATGCCGGGTAATCGGCGCCGCGCCATCGTAAGCAGTATCGGCATCCCTTCCGGCGCCGCAGCTACAGGCAATTCGATGGGCGCAAGCCGGGGTATCGAACGATCCTGCTTCACCGTTGCGATGGCTGCCAGACGGAAGCGAAGACCCAGGGCAAGCGTGGCGATCATCGCCACGCCCGCGTATCGCAGGGCGTGTGACGTACCGTAGTACGAAGCGACCAGTCCCCACGACGCACTGCCGGCGGCAACCGAGCCGTTGAGAACCAGAAGGTAGATCGCGGAAATTCTGGCGCGCACCCAATCCGGCGCAGCCATCTGGACCGCCGTCTCGAGGTTAATCATCCCGGCCGACCAAGCGAAGCCGCCAAAGAAGAGCATCAGTGCCAGCGAGAAGGGATCGCGCATCCGCGTGATCAGGAATAAATTCAGCGCGAAGGCGATAGTCGCGGCTGCCAGAACAACCTCCTCGGAAGCGCTGCGGTTGATGCTGAACGCCATCACGCTGCCGAGCATCCCGCCAAGTCCGAAGCAGCCGAACAGTATTCCGTACTGCAGTGCGTCGAGTTTCAAATAGTGGTGCACGTAGACCGGCAGCAATCCCCACATCGCGCTTCCGACCCCGATGAATGCAACCACGCGAATCATCACCGCGGTGAGCTGCGGCGCATAGCGCACGTACCGGATTCCCGCTCGTAACGCGGCAGTCACTCGCTCGGCGGGGAACGCGGCCGCCTCGCGAGTGGGATGCCAAATCCATAGAAATGCGAGCGTGCCGAACGGGGCCACCGAAGCCATCAGGAAGGCGTGGCCTATGCTGGCGTAGGCAATCAGGACTCCGCCGAGAAGCGGGCCGATCGCGCGCGAAAACTGATAACGGAACCCCATCAGCGCAATCGCGGCGCTGAAGTCACCGCGCTCGACGATCTGGGGCAAAATCGCGTCGGAGGTGGTCGCGCTGATGGTGGAGAACGCTCCGCACAACACCGAAGCGATCAGCAACACCACCGGCCCGACCAGCCCCTTGAGGGTGAGCATCGCGATCAGGGCAATCGTTATCGCGGTGGCACTCTGTGAGCAGAATAGGAGCCGCCGCCGGTCGAAGATGTCGCCGAGCGCACCGGCGGGCATGGCAAGCAAAAACCCAGGCACGCTGAATGCGGTGGTCACCAGCGAAGCGACTTCGTCAGTTCGGTCATGAACCAGACCGACGTAATCTCACCCATCCGGCCGCCCAGACTCCCGACCAGCGAGCTTGCGAGAAAAACTTGAAACAGCGGCGTCCGGAGCGGACTA
>Ga0074044_10004686_pt1 | contig 11264 bp, 6 predicted proteins | sample BogForMeECP23OM1_FD_94443 | JGI IMG/M metagenome (GOLD analysis project Ga0074044, IMG submission 94443) | Bog forest soil microbial communities from Calvert Island, British Columbia, Canada - Bog Forest MetaG ECP23OM1 | ecosystem: Environmental > Terrestrial > Soil > Wetlands ...
CGCCGCGACTGGAAAACATGGAAAAAATCCTGAGCACCAGGTAGTGCGGGCCCGCCGCAGCGGGCCTGCGCCGGTCTTGCACCCTGAACGGCCGAAGTGACGATGAACAAACGCGGCGCATTGCGGCTCGGAACGTCCGCCTTTACGGCGGCGGGCTGGGAGAGCGCGTTCTACCCGGAGGGAATGAAGCCCGCAGACTACCTTACCTTTTACGCGCAGCACTTCGACACGGTCGAAATCGACAGCACCTACTACCGCACGCCGTCGGAGAGCACCGTGCGCGGCTGGGAGGCAAAAACTCCGCGGGGATTCCTGTTTGCGGCCAAGGTCCCGCAGACCATCACCCACGAGAATGTGCTGGTGGACTGCGACAAGGAGTTTCTGGAGTTCGTGGAGCGCATGCAGCTTCTGGGCGACAAGCTGGGCGTGCTGCTGCTGCAATTCCCCTACTTCAACAAAATGGCCTTCGCGTCAGCCGACGCATTTCTGGCCCGGCTGTCGCCTTTTCTCAAGCGGCTTCCGGAGGGCGTGCGGTTCGCGCTGGAAGTGCGCAACAAGGCGTGGCTCGGTGCAAAGCTCTTCGACCTGCTCCGCGGCCATGCCGTGGCCCTGGCACTGATCGACCATCCCTGGATGCCGCGGCCATCGCAGCTTTTCCGCAGCGCTGATCCCATCACCGCTGATTTCGCCTACATCCGCTGGCTGGGCGACCGCAAAGGAATCGAAGCAATGACCAAGACGTGGGACAAGACTATCGTGGACCGCACCAGCGAGCTGACGGAATGGGCCAATGTGTGCTGGAAAATTTCTGGCCGCGGCGTTCCCATTTTTGCCTACGCCAACAACCATTACGCCGGCTACGCGCCGGCCACGGTGCGGATGTTCCTGGAGCTGTGGAAAAAACAGGACCGGTGAGTTTTCCACAGGCCATTTGACCTCCCTGTCCCGGAGCGTACAATTATTCCTTCGTTTCTTCTGCCAGGGGCCCACATGGAAGTGCTGTCCGAGCACGCGCAACAGAGGCGCGTGGGTTTGCGGTATTGGATGCAACGCGTCCTGCGCGAAGCGCGCCTTGCTGCGCGTGACGCCTCCCCCGAAGTCGTCCACGATCTGCGCGTGGCGTTGCGCCGCTGCCGCTCCATGGCTGCCGGTCTCGCCCAAGTGGATTCCGATAGGTCCTGGGACGAAATGCGCCGGGCCAGCCGCAAACTTTTCCGCCGCCTGGGGGAATTGCGCGATCTGCAAGTGCTCCAGGAGTGGGTGACGCGGTTGGCCGACGAAGGCGACCCCGTGCGCCAGGCGCTCACGGAACTGTTTTCAGCGCGCGAGCCGGAATTGAAGGACGAAGTAGCGAAAGCGCTGGAGGCCTTCGACCGGAGACAATGGCTGCTGTGGTCGCGGGCGCTTCCGGAGCGGGCGCGGCGCCTGGCGCCCGATGGGCTGGTGGCGCAGCACCTGGCGCTGGAGAGCTGGGAACAGGCCCGCGCGCTGCACCGGCGCGCCCTGCGCAACCGAAGTCCCGCCTCGTGGCACGAACTGCGCATCGGCGTGAAGCGGTTCCGCTACACCGTGGAAAACTTCCTGCCGGAGCGGCACGAGGCCTGGGGCGCGGACCTGAAGCGCATCCAGGACCTGCTGGGGGAAGTCCACGACCTGGACGTGCTGGCGGAGACGCTGCCGGAAACCGGACCGGTCTACGATGATGCGGCCGCGGCGCGCTGGCACGCGGCCATCGAGCGCGAGCGAACCTCCCGGCTGGACGAGTATCGCGCCAGGATGGCCGGGCGGAACTCTCTCTGGTCCGTCTGGCGCGCCGGGCTGCCCGAGGGCGAACGGCTGGAAGCAGCGGCGCTGGCGAAGTTGACACAGTGGGCTGCGGGGCTGGACCCCGACACGGCGCATTCCCGCCAGGTGGCGCGCATTGCCCTGGAGCTCTTCGACGGGCTCGCCGCGGCAGGATTCAACGGAACTTTGGGCCATCCGCGGGCGCGTGTGCTGCTGCACGCCGCGGCGCTGCTGCACAACACAGGACGCGCGGAGGCTGCGAAGGGCCATCACAAAGCTGCCTATCGGCTCATTTCCCGGCTGGCGCCCCCCCTGGGATGGTCGAAGGAAGAAATCGAACGCGTGGCCGTGATCGCGCGCTACCACTGCGGCACCGAGCCGCGGCAAAAACACAGAGCCTATGGCGCTCTGGAGCCCGACGGGCGCAGCGTCGTACGCACCCTCGCGGGCGTCCTGCGCATTGCGGACGCGCTCGACGAGGCCCACGACGGCGCCGTGCGCCGCGTGGAAGTGCGCAGCAGCGCGGAGTATCTGCTCATCCGCGCCGCCGGCTGGCAGGAGACGGAACAGACCGCGGGCACCCTGGGCGGGAGGAAGCACCTGCTGGAAGCGGCGCTGGGGCGTCCTATTATCGTGCGCTCCGCGCCCGTTCGCGACGCGACTGTGCTCACACGAATGGCGCCGCGTGGCGTAGCCGTGGTCGCGGATTAGGAATGCGTCCGGAAGGGCACGGCTCCAGCCGTGCCGACAAGTGTGCGTAGTTCAGGGGCTTCTGCCACTGAGGTCGGAAGCCGCAGCGTCTACAGCATTTTCGAGAACCCTTCTCACCTACTGCCCACTATTTGCAGCGGAAATGGCGGTTAATTTGTCGATGCGCGCACCCAGCAGCTCAGCCTGGAAAATAGGCGGCGAGCACGTCCGGCTGGTGCAGATGAACGCGGCGGCCTGCCTCAGTTCGGGGTACTGCACGTCGGGATTCGGCAGGCGGCCCTCGCGCGTGTCCCACCATTCCAGCCGCTTGTACGCCACCGGATAGCGCAGCGCGGCCTGGAAGAGCGCCTGCGCCGCGGGATCGTCCTTGTGACCGACGATGGTGAGGTGCAGCGGGGAACGGGAAAGCTCGTAATCTACGAGCAGCGTGCTGGCCACCGGCAGCCGCCGCGCGATGGGGCCGGCGGCCAGGTAGCGCATGGCCTCCTGGGCCATCTTCTCGTAGTCGGCATTTCCGGTGAAATAGAAAAGCAAGTTGGCGCAGCGCGCGACCTCCACGTTTTCGTCGCGCTGCGCATGGACAGCGTACGCGTGATCCGTAGACGTCTTCGAAGTGAGATAGCCCGCGCCGGACGCGGAGGACGGCGCGCGGAACGTGCGGTCAATGAACCGCATGGTCTGCTCCGCGTGGACCAGCGTGGGGCGATCCCCGGTCGAGCCATAGAGCGCGAGATACGCCCGCACCATGGCTACGGAATCTCCCAGATAAGGCCCGGCTGCGTCCTTCGCGTCGTGGCGGAAGCCGCCATCGGGAAGCGCGCGATTCGCCTCCGCCCAGGCGACGGCGCGGCGCGCCTCGTCGAGCGCCTTGGCGTCGCCTGTAGCCGAATAGAACGTGGCGAGCGCTGCGGCGGCCCAGCCGTTCTCCCGCGCGTAGGTGTGCGTGTCCACGCGGGGCACGCCCTGCTTGCGCCGCGCTGCATCGGACAGGCGGAAATACGCGGCGCTGTGCCTCCCGTCCACCACGTCGGCGTCCTGGCTGGTATAGAACGCGCCGGCAGGACTCAGGAGAAACTTCTCCAGAAATCGATGAATGTCTTTTGCCGCCTGGAGCGCGGCGGGATCTTGGAACTGCGCGTAGCCCAGCGAGAAAATGCGCAGGTTTTCGGCCTGCATAGACATGATTTTCTCGAAGTGCGGGTTGGACCACACCCCGTCGGTGGAATATTGATAGACGCCGCCCCACACGGGATCGATCAGATGCTCTTCTCCCGCCAGGGTCTGGCGCACCATGCGCGCGGCGCGGGCATCGCCGCCCTTGGCGCGGATCATGGCCAGCTCCACGGAATCCCAGTCGAGGAATTTGTGCCCGAAGCCCCAGCCTCCTTCCTTGGTGTCGTAGCCGTCCAGATAGTCCTTTTCGAGTTCGGCGCGCAGCGAGGCGGAGATGGCGGCGCTCGAGTATTCGATGTGTTCTTCCGGGACCACGGAGGGGCCTGGCGTGGGATCGTCAATAATGGCCTGGAGCATGGAAGCCATGTCGCCGGGCGGCAGGTAGCCCTGGCGCTTCACGATTTCGTTGCCTTTGCCGTCGAAGACCACCGTGGCGGGCCAACCGTAGTCTTCATAGCGATTCGAGAGATCGGGACGCGCGTCCTGGTCCACGCGTACGGTGATGTAGCGCGCGCGCAGCAGCCGGATCACCTCCGGGTCGCGATACGTCGTATCCGCCATCACGTGGCACCAGTGGCACCACACCGCTTCGAGATCCAGCAGCACGAACCGGTTCTCTCGCCTCGCCTGCTCGAACACGCCGTCCGACCAGCCCACCCAGGTGAGCGGCGCCTTGGAGCTATCCTGCGCCCTCTGCGCGGGCGAGGCCTTGCGAGCAGAGGGGACCTTTGGAGCGTCCTGCGCGAAGCAGCGCATAGCGACGCACGACGCCAGCACCAACGCAGCCCCTGACGCCAAACGCATCGCCCGTTTCATGTTGCTCGCCTCCGCCGCTTTCGATTGTACGCCGATCAGCCAGGGACCGGATTGAGTGGCCGCCCGCCATCCTCGCGAGGGCGTTTGGCCCTCCGGTAGCGGAAGGAATCGCTCTCGTTGATAATGGCAGCGCGAAGTCACAAGGAGGGCGGCCATGCGGATGATGGCAGCGGCGGCTGTGATGATGTTTGCAGCCGGAGCGGTCGCGCTGGGTGGTCCAGCACCAGCTCGGGCGCAGGACCACCAGGCTCTCCCCGCTGCCGAGCCGGAAGCGTTGGGCATTGCGCTGGAGGGCTATCCGTACCCCTGGCCGGTGCATTTCCTGCCGCTGACCATCGAGCGACAGGACGTGCGCATGGCTTACATGGACGTGCCCCCGGCGCCGCAGACGGCGGGAACCGCGGAGAGCACGGAAAGCCAGAGCGAGCGCGTCGCCGTGCTGCTGCATGGGAAGAATTTTGGCGGCTATTACTGGGCGGAGACGGCACGCGCGCTGGCCGCGGCGGGCTTTCGCGTGGTGATTCCGGACCAGATTGGGTGGGGAAAATCGTCGAAGCCGGAGATCGGCTACAGCTTTCAGTTGCTGGCGGCCAACACACTGCGCCTGCTGGACGCGCTGGGAATCCGGAGAGCAGCCGTTATCGGACATTCCACCGGAGGCATGCTGGCCGTGCGGTTTGCTCTGACGTATCCGGAACGCGTAACGCGGCTCGTCCTGGAAGATCCGATCGGGATGGAAGATTACCGCGTAAACATTCCGCCGCAGACGGACGAAACGCTGTATCAGGCCGAACTGGCGTATACGGACCCGGCAAAAATCCGCGCGTTCTATGCGCGATACTTTGCGCATCCGCGGCCGGAAGTATACGAGCCGCTCGCCGAGGTGCAGATTCGCGTGACCCGCAGCGGGGAGTATGCCCGCTGGGCCCGCGCGTCGGCGCTCGCCTACCAGATGATTTACCAGCAGCCGGTCCGCTACGAATACGGCCTGCTCCGACCGCCGGTACTGGTGATTGTGGGCGGCCAGGACCATACGGTGCCGCTGGGAAGCTACGCCGCGCCGGAAGCGCGGGCGCGCATGGGCAACTTTGTGGAGCTGGGGCACGCGGCGGCTCGCGACATTCCACACGCCACCCTCGTGGTGATTGCAGCCGCGGGGCATATTCCGCATATCGAGCAGGCGGAGGAATTTCAGCGTGCGTTGCTGGCGTTTCTGGGCGGGCAGCAATGACTCCCGGGCAAACGCTGCCGCCCGCGAGGGCCTGAGCGATTAGTCCTGTCCCACTCCGCTGGCGAGACTGTCAGTTTTGACAGTACCGTGCATTCTTCCCCGCCAATTAGGATTCACTGCGTCGCTGGCCATCAAGTGGTATTATTTGCTGCCATTGGGACGCGGAAATCAGGATCAGATGCAAGCTGGCCCTGCGACTCCCAGGTCATGCAGGGAAAGTGGGGGAGAGCTCGGCCGCAGGCGACGCCAGCCTTGGCGTTTACGGACCAACGAGAATCGCAGCGAGCCCTTCGTACCTGAACCCGATTCTGCTGCGGATCGCAGAAGGCGCCGGTCGCCAGGAGCAGACGCAATGCCCACGAAGCAGCTGAGAATCGCGCCGGCTCTCCTAGCCCTTGCCGCGGTGCTGCCCGCCGGGTGCGGCAAAATGGGGCTGCCTCCCGCGGGTCCTCCCGACGTTGAAGTGGTCGAAGTTATCCAAAAAGATGTCCCCATCACCAAGGAATGGGTGGCTACCCTGAATGGACTGGTCAACGCCCAGATTCGCGCCCAGGTGACCGGCATACTTCTCAAGCAGGAATACACCAACGGCGCCGTAGTGAAAAAAGGCTCACCGCTCTTTCTGATAGACCCCAGACCCTTCCAGGCCACTCTCGATCAAGCCACTGCAAATCTCCAACAGGCCAAGGCGAGTTTGGATAAAGCAAAGGCACAGTTGGGGAAGACGCAATTGGACGTCGATCGTTACACCCCTCTCGCCAAAGAAAGCGCCATCAGCCAGCAGGAGCTGGACGATGCCGTTCAGGCAAACCTGGCCGCCAAGGCGCAGGTGGAGGAGGCGAAAGCGGCCATTGAAGCGGCACAGGCCGCCGTGGAGTCGGCCCGATTGAATCTCGGTTTCACCAGCATCACTTCGCCGATCGACGGGGTAACCGCCATCTCCACCGCCCAGGTGGGCGACTATGTTGGTCCCCAGAGCGGCACTCTGACTACTGTCTCTACCTTGAACCCCATTCTCGTCAATTTTACGCCCAGCGAACAGGAATACCTGACTGCAATGAGGGAAGCAATGAAGTTCGGGCTCTCCGAAGACCAAGCCATGCACAAGTTCGAATGGAAATTGCAACTCACCGATGGCTCCATCTATCCCCAGACGGGGCGCTTTTATGCCCTTGACCGTCAGGTGGACGTGAGAACAGGAGCGGTCCTGGTTCAAGTTGAGTTCCCCAATCCGGGCAATTTCCTTCGCCCCGGTGGGTTCGGCCGCATCAGCTCGGTGGTGCGGATGCAGCAGGGAGCCTTGCTCGTTCCGCAACGTGCGGTGAGTGAATCGCAGGGAGGCTATCTCGTAGCATTCGTGGGCAGCGACAATAAGGCCAGCATCCGCTCCGTCAAAATGGGCGAGAAGACCGGCGGTATGTGGATTGTCACTGAAGGACTCAAGGCTGGCGAGCGTGTGGTTGCGGAGGGAGTCCAAAAAGTTCAGGACGGCGAACTGGTGAATCCCAAGCCCTACAAGCCGGCCGTTGCCCCCGGCACAGACTCCGGCAAAACCGGCGGCGGTTCCTAGACCGGCGCCATGTCCAAGTTCTTCATCGAACGCCCCATCGTGGCCATGGTGATCTCCATCGTGATGGTCATCGTGGGCTCCGTTGCCATCCTGAGTTTGCCGACCGCCCAATTCCCCAACATCGCCGACCCTCAAATCCAGGTGACCGCCACGTACCCGGGCGCCGACGCCATCACCCTGGACCAGTCCGTGGCCACACCCATCGAGCAGCAGATGAGCGGCGTGGACAACATGGAGTACATGTATTCGCTCAATGCCAACAATGGCCAATCCAAGCTGACCGTGGATTTTGACGTAAAGACCGACCCCAACACGGACCTGATTCTCACCCAGATGCGGCAGTCGCAGGCGGCCTCGCAGCTCCCTTCGGAAGTCAACGCGCAGGGCGTCACGGTGCAGAAATCCACCTCCGCCCCGCTCATGCTCTTCGATCTGTACTCCCCGGATGGCCGCTACGACGCCCAGTTTCTGGCCAACTATGCCTACATCAATCTTCTCAGCCCGCTGACGCGTTCCTACGGAATCGCCAGCGTCTCCATTTTTGGCGCCGGACAGTACGCCATGCGGTTCTGGGTGAATCCCGACCAACTGGCCAAGCTCCAGATCACCGTTCCGGAGATCATCAACGCCGTCAAAGCACAGAACAACGTGAACCCGTCGGGCCAAATCGGCGGCGAGCCCGTGCCTCCCGGGCAGGAATTTACTTTGGCCGTCATTGCCCAGGGCCGGTTGGTTTCCGAAGAGCAATTCGGTCAGATCGTCGTGCGCGCCAATCCCGATGGCTCACTCGTCCGGCTCAAGGACGTGGCCCGGATCGAATTGGGCACCCAGGTTTATAACCTTTCCGGCCGCCTGGATGGCAAGCCGGCCGCCATCGTCGCGATTTACCAGCTTCCCGGCTCCAATGCTATTCAGGCTGCCCAAGGCGCCAAGAATCTGATGGCCGCGGCGAAAAAGAACTTCCCGCCGGGCCTCGACTACGTCACGGCCCTCGACACCACTCTCCCGGTCACCGAAGGCATCCGCGAGATCGTCCACACGCTCGTTGAGGCCCTCGTGCTCGTCATTATTGTGGTGTTCATCTTCCTCCAGGGCTGGCGGGCCACGTTGATTCCGCTGTTGGCCGTGCCCGTCTCCCTCGTGGGCACCTTCATAATTTTCCCCGTGCTCGGATTTTCCATCAACACGCTCTCCCTTTTCGGCCTAGTGCTGGCCATCGGCTTGGTGGTGGACGACGCCATCGTCGTGGTCGAAGCGATTGAACATCACATCGAGCATGGGCTCTCCCCCAAGGAAGCGGCGCTCAAGGCCATGGACGAAGTCACCGCCCCGGTCATTGGCATCGCCATCGTGCTGTCCGCGGTCTTCATCCCCACCGCTTTCATCCCCGGCATCACCGGACGCCTGTATCAGCAGTTCGCCGTGACCATCGCCGTCTCCGTCATCATCTCCGCTTTCAATGCGCTTTCGCTGAGCCCCGCACTGGGCGCCTTGCTGCTTCGTCCCAAGACGGAATCCCGCGGCCCCCTGGCGGCGTTTTTCGGCTGGTTCAACAGGAGCTTTGCCCGCGCAACAGAAGGATATGTGCGTTGGTGCTCCACGCTGGTGCACAAACTCGGCTTTATGATCGTCCTGCTGCTCGTCTTCACCGTTCTCGCTGGAATCTTTGGCGACAAGCTTCCCAAGAGCTTCCTGCCGGAAGAAGACCAGGGCTACCTCTACGTTTCCTTGCAGCTCCCCGACGCTTCTTCCCTGCAACGATCCAGTTCGGCCGGGAAAATAATCGAAGACATTCTGGCCAAGACGCCGGGCGTCGCTCATGTAACGAATGTCATCGGCTACAACATGTTGAGCGGCGTGCAGAATACCTATAGCTCCTTCTTTTGGGTGACCCTCAAGGAGTGGAAAGAACGTACGGCCCCCGACGAACAATACTGGGCCATCAAAATCCATTTGCTGGAAAAGCTCCGCGAAGTGGCCCAGGGCTTCAGTATCGCCTTCCCGCCCCCTTCCATTCCCGGCGTGGGAGCGTCAGGCGGCGTCACCTTTATCCTGGAAGACCGCTCCGCCAAGGGCCTCGACTTCCTGAGAGACAACCAGGAGAAGTTCATGGCCGCGGCGAAAAAGCGGCCGGAGTTTTCCTTCATTTTCACCACCGCTCTGCCCTCCGTCCCGCAGCTCGCCGTTGACGTGGATCGCGACAAGGTGCTCAAACAAGGGGTACCCCTCAGCGACGTCTACCAGACCCTGCAGGCCTTCATGGGCGGGGCATTTATCAACTTCTTCAACCGCTTCGGGCGCGTGTGGCAGGTTTACGTCCAGGCCGAAGGCGACTTTCGAACGCGGGCCGAAAACGTCGGCCGGTTTTACGTGCGCAATAACTCCGGCCAGATGGTCCCACTCTCCGCGGTTACTTCCATCCGCCCCCGGCTGGGTCCCGAGTTCACTATGCATTACAACATGTACCAGTGCGTGCAGATCAACGGCATCACCAAGCCCGGCTTCAGTTCCGATCAGGCCATGAAGGCCCTGGAAGAAGTTTTCGCGCAGACCATGCCGCCGGGCATGGGCTTCGATTACATGGGTATGTCCTTTCAGGAGCAAAAGGCGGCGCAGGGCGTGTCGCCGGCGGTCATCTTTGGATTCTCCATCCTTTTCGTTTTCCTGATCCTGGCGGCGCTCTACGAGAGCTGGACGCTGCCCTTCAGCGTGCTCTTGAGCACGCCCATTGCGGTGTGTGGCGCCTTTGGCGCTCTTTTCTTGCGCCGCATCATCGGCCTCCTGGTCTTCAAGGAATACACTTCTCTGGCCCTGGAGGATAATGTCTACGCGCAAATCGGTCTGGTCATGCTGATCGGCCTCGCCGCCAAAAACGCCATCTTGATTGTCGAATTTGCCAAAGCGGAATTCGAGAAGGGCCGGCCGATCGTGGAGGCCGCCCTGGAAGGCGCCAAGCTGCGCCTGCGTCCCATCCTGATGACTTCCTTTGCTTTCATCCTGGGCTGCGTGCCCCTCTGGAGAGCCACCGGCGCGGGTGCAGCGTCCAGACAGGTGATGGGGACCACTGTGATCGGTGGCATGTCCGCAGCCAGCGCCATTGCCATCTTCTTCGTTCCGGCTTTGTTCTTCATGATTGAAAAGCTTGGCGGCGCCGAACACAAGAGCGAAGGGTCGGGAACTCCCGGGCCCGCTGCGGGCGGGCCGAAAGGCGGGCATTAGGCCGCGCGGCGTGAACCGGAGAGATGAACCGGACCAGATGACGACGAGAACTTCATTCACGGCTCATCGGAACTTCTTTCCCTTCCGTGACTCTGCGCGGTGGACCGGGCGCGAGAAGGAGCGAACAGCGCGACTGGTGTCCGCTCGGTCCGCGCTTCTCGTTCTCCTTCTGCCTCTGCTCCTGTCCGCCTGCGCGCTTGGCCCGAATTACAAGCGGCCTGTGGTGAACTCTCCGGCGGATTTCCGAGGGACCGAAGGGGTCGCGCAGCAGGCCTCCATCGCCGACCTGCCCTGGTGGCAGGTCTTCAAAGACGAGACGCTCGGAAACCTCATCCGTACGGCGCTTCAGAACAATTACGACCTGCGCATCGCGGTGGCGCGCGTGGAGCAGTCGCGCCAGATCGCCTTGCAATTCCACGCGCAATTTCTTCCCACCGTCAATTACTCTGCGACCGGCAGCGACGGCAGAAACGAGTTCGCAGGCACCGTCGCTCCTAACGGAGGCCAGACCCGGGGTGCATTCGTGGGCATCGCCAGCGCGGCCTGGGAAGCCGACGTCTGGGGTCGCATCCGGCGATTGAACGAGGCGGCCCGCGCGCAGTATCTCTCCACCGAAGAGGCCCGCCGCGGCGTCATGCTCTCGCTGGTCAGCGGCGTCGCGCAAGCCTATTTCGAGCTGCTGGAACTCAAACTCGAGCTGGAAATCGCGGTACGCACCACGGACTCGTTCCAACAAACCATGAAGCTGTTCAATCAGCG
>Ga0074044_10004687_pt1 | contig 11264 bp, 12 predicted proteins | sample BogForMeECP23OM1_FD_94443 | JGI IMG/M metagenome (GOLD analysis project Ga0074044, IMG submission 94443) | Bog forest soil microbial communities from Calvert Island, British Columbia, Canada - Bog Forest MetaG ECP23OM1 | ecosystem: Environmental > Terrestrial > Soil > Wetlands ...
TCTTGTGATTCTATGCCTCTTTGTGTTAGCTCGTAATATACTCGGCCAGATGCGGTGTCCTTGTGTGAGCGTATCATTCCATCTCGCTCCATACGTCGCAAAAATGGGTAAATCGTGCCGTAGCTTACCTATATGTGGTCGCCAGTCATTTTTCGGAATCGCGCAGCAAGCTGGTATCCGTAAGCAGGACCGTCTTTCATGGCCAAGTAAAACATCACTTCATACGGGCCAGTCTGGAATCCTTTCGGCAACTTACCCAATCCCAGTAGATGATGTATCGTATCGATATATTAAATAGTTGGACTATATCGACGCGATACTATCGAATCGCGGTGCGAGGATCGATCAGACTCGTACCATAACGGAAAAAACGTGCCTCTGACGAGATCTTACCTGTTACGGCTAACTCAATGAGATCTGCGTCGATTCCTTGACGCAAACTCTTTTTCCAGTGCTCTGACGTATTTATCCCAAACTATACTTGTCTGCTTAGTTTCTTCAGCCTTAGTCGGCGCGCCGCGGATTTTGTATTTTACCTTGAACTGCATATCTAGTTTAGTTTTTTGGGGTCCCTGTCTTGTTAGGCGATATTCTCCGATCTCATCGGCCTCCTGACCGACGTAGTCTAAGTGCCATCGCATAGGTCGCTTAAGAGAAACGATGTTCACCGCGCACATTGGTTTACCCTTTCGACGAAATGTCTCCAAATAGATCGCTTGACGAGGTGTCTTGTTCAGAATTATCCTTCTCGTTTTAGAACGAGTTAGCTTGCTATCATCTGGACTATAGTCTGTGCACCAATCATACACATACGAAAGTGGTGCATTGATCACTTTCGAAACGGAGATCACGTTAGTTTTCGTTATTCTACTATTACCCAATGCTTGATCCTGACTCACACACGATATTCACATAATAAGCGTTCAGATTCTCCAAATATGTGATTCCGACGAGCGGATCACGTGCACCACAATCGTCTCCTCACATTTTTTTCTCCTAGTAAACCAGTCCACAACAAGATGGTTCTCAAGTTGCGCGGCATCCATTATGACCCGAAATCCCTTCTCAATCTTATCTGCAATCGAAGCCAATTAGAAAATCGTACCATGATCGGTTAAGCAGTAAAAGATTCGGCAAAGTTAATCGGCCCAAAAAGACGAGAGATTTCTTGCTTCGATAGCGCGGTAACTTCGATTTGAAGCGACCCTGACGGGGTTGCTCGAGCTCATAGACCACTACCGGACAGCTACTCTCAGTTCCCATCATCGTTAGCAGAGATACCACGATTCGTCTACCCCTCTCCGGAGACTCTGTGCACATCTTCATCCATGAGATTGCACTAAAGTTTCGACAATGCCATCAATTTATACATCTCCTTTCTCCTATTAATTTAACCCATACCACAAATCCGAAGATTGCATAAAGCAGAAGTGTCCTCAGGAAATGAGGCCGTCAGTTAGATGAACGAATTCGATGTGATAATTATCGGAGCCGGGCACAACGGATTGATTTGTGCGTCATATCTAGCTAAGGCCGGATTGAAAGTAAGCGTTCTCGAGAGAAGGCCCCTAATCGGAGGGGCGACTGTAACTGAAGAGCTATGGCCTGGCTTCAAGGTCTCACGGGCAAGCTATGTTCCCGCAATCTTGAGAGAAATCAGTGACGACTTAGAATTAACGAAATTTGGGCTCACAACACGTCCAATAGATCCGCAGATTTTCATTCCTTTTCCAAACGGCAAGTTCATGTTTACCTACGCATCGCATGAGAGAACCGCGAAAGAGATAGAGAAATTTTCAAGGAAAGACGCGGAGGCGTTCTTACGGTTCGCAAAATTTGCAGCGACGTTTGTCGAGACCATTGAGCCACTGCTCTTATCGCCTCCCCCATCGATGAGCGACCTGCTAATGTTGATGAAAGATAATAGAGAGATGGATGAAGTTATCAGGCAAATTTTGATGACCAGTTGCAAGGATCTGTTGAATGAGTTATTCGAATCTGAGGAGGTAAAGGCAGAGTTTTGTATGCATGGTGTGCTCAACACGAGCATGGGAATTGATACGGTAGGCACTTCTTACATTCTCGCCAATTCAATAGGCAAAACCGGATACCGATATGCCATAGGAGGAACCGGAGCCGTAGCTCTCGCGGCAGCATCCTGTCTTCAAAATTACGGCGGCTCGATTCGAACTAATTGCGAGATCAAACGCATCTCAGTGAAGGATCAAAAAGCAACCGGTGTTGAGCTAACGTCAGGTGAGAAGATTGCGGCCAAAGTGGTTGTGTCGAACGCGGACCCGAAGCGAACGTTTCTCAAGTTAATAGAGAGGGATGAGTTAGATGGAACGTTCGTTAGGCGTGTTGAATCGTTACGTTCGAAGGGAACATCGGTAAAGATCAACATGGCGTTACGTGAGCCGTTGAATTTCAGAGCTAAACCCGGAGTCGAGATCGGCCCTCAACATACGGCGCTTACAGATATTGCGCCATCGATGGCGTATGTGGAGCAGGCGTCTGATGAGTGTAAATGGGGGCGTCTCCCAAAGGAACCGCCACTGAGCATGTTTTGTCAGACCGCGTCCGATTCTAGTTGTGCACCTGCAGGTAAACATACGCTCAGCATAATCGCAAAATATAATCCCTATACACTCACGAATGGAAACTGGGACAGCCGAAAAGAAGAGGCACAGGAAAACGCGTTGAACGTGTTGGAAAAATACGCGCCGAATGTGAAGAACTCCATCTTACACATTGAAACCCTTACTCCGCTTGACATCGAAACGATCTTCGGAATGACTGAGGGAAACGTTACCCACTTAGATCAAACCTTAAACCAGATGCTTTCGTTCAGACCGATGTTGGGTTGGGGAAATTATCGAACACCAATTAGAGCGCTGTATCTATGCGGATCTGGAGTGCATCCCGGGGGCGGTGTCACGGGCGCGCCCGGACATAATGCAGCACATGCCGTTCTCGAAGATTGGAGCTCGCTCAAAGAGTGAGAGCGTTCAGCTTCTCTTCGAAATTTCTTCCAACCTTCTGTATGTCGTCCCGAAGCTTCTTTCGCATGTAGTTATCGATAACTGCCTTCAACGGACCCTTACCTTCGATAGCCAGAGCTAGAATGAGTTCGCTTTTTCCTCCGTCAATCGGTTTGATCAAAACGGACCCGTTGATCGCTGTCTCCGACCCTTCTGCTCTAAAACCGATTTCACTTTCCGTTGACTTCGTAACTTCGCTTTCCAGAGCAATGGTTTTCTCAATGAATCCAAACTTCACTTGGGCGTTCCAAATTGCTTTGGTTTCAGTTAATTTTTCCACTGATTTCAGATCGGGAACCGCTGACGCTATGAAACTGAGATCTGACAAGGCTGATTTAACGCGGGAAGGGCTCTGATCACATGTTATTGTGACCGATGCACTGGGCAACCTAGGTGAACTCCTATGTCTAACCTGAAAATTTGTTGGTACCTCTAATCGTATGTGTGATCGATTTCTCCATCTTCTTCCATCTCTTGCTCAAGATAGCAATCGAGACAATCGTCACAGCACGGTTCCAGATTGCTCGAACCATACCCGCGCTCGGAGATACAGGGACGTCGGCACATCTCACACAACGCATACCACACAATACCGCAAGGCTAATTGCGCAAATATAAGACGCCTTTCTTTCATATGAGCGTGTTGATGTCAGAGATCATGAGTGATTACAGTGCATTTTGAAAAGATGATTACTGCAGTGGATTCACACACCGAAGGAATGCCCACGCGTGTCGTGACGAGCGGTTTCAACTCAATCCCCGGAAAAACTATGTTTGAGAAGAAACAGTATGTTGAGGAACACTTGGATCATCTCCGCACGTTATTGATGTTCGAACCTCGCGGACACGGGTCCATGTCCGGATCAATCCTTCTCCCACCCACCAATCCTGCTGCTGACTTGGGAGTCGTTTTCATCGAAGTGAGCGGCTGTCTCCCTATGTGTGGACATGGAACTATCGGAACATGTACAGTGGCAATCGAGACAGGGCTAGTCAAGATGACAGAACCAATCACTAAAGTCACATTAGACACTCCGGCTGGTCTTGTTTCAGCAGAAGCTAAAGTGCAAGACGGTAGAGTGAAGAGCGTAAAAATCCGGAATGTTCCATCTTTTCTTTACCGCAAGGATGTCGAAGTGAAAGTAGATGGATTCGGGGAGGTAATATTAGACATCGCGTTCGGCGGCAATTTCTACGGCATACTGCCGGCGGAGAATGTGAGGTTATCGCTTGATAAACGGAATAGCCAAGCACTCATTGATTGCGGAATGAAAATCATGAAAGCGGTACAACAACAGATCCCTTTAGCTCATCCGTTGAACCCTGCAATAAATGAAATCAAGCATACAATGTTCACCGGTCCGCCTAACGCTAAAGGTGCGGACGCGAAGAATACCGTTGTCCTTTACCCTGGAACATTAGATCGCTCGCCATGTGGCACAGGCACTAGTGCAAGAATGGCCCAACTATACGCTCGAGGCGAATTAACACTAAACCAAGACTTCGTTCACGAGGGTATCATCGGCTCGTTATTCACGGGACGGCTCGAGAAACGAGAGCAATTAACCGCGGAAATAGCCGCGGTTGTACCTACCATAGAAGGGCGAGCATGGATCACTGGATTTCAACAGTTCGTTCTCGACCCAGAAGATCCGTTCCCAGCCGGGTTCTTACTTAGCGATCAAACAAGTTAGTCGAACTCACTGCATATTAGAACTGAGCGCGAAAATGGTAGGTTCGCCTATTGAAAAGGTAATTCCTGGTCGATGAAATTGCTTGAGTGACAATTATATCGTACGCTTTTAGACTTGGTCAAGCGAGGGTTTGTGAATTGCGTGCGGCAGTTGTCCCAAAGCTTGGTGCTAAATGGGAAGTAAGAGATCTTCCAACTCCGAAGCCAAGCACTAACCAAGTTCTAATCAGAATCAGAGCTAGCGGCCTTTGTTACACCGATGTTCATATCACTAACGGGCACTTGCCAACAGAATTTCCTCGCACTCTTGGACATGAACCAGCAGGCGAAATTGTTGAGATCGGTCAAGGAGTAACGCGCCGCAAAATCGGCGACCGAGTCGGGGTGCCATGGGTGCAAACTTCATGCGGTAGATGTGAATGGTGTATGCGAGGTAAGCCTATGTTCTGCGCGGAGCACTTGGGGACGGGGATCCAAACTCAGGGTAGTCATGCAGAATATATGTTGGCTTACGCAGATTCTACCATGCTGCTTCCTGAAGGCCTCTCTTACGAACACGCAGCACCAATCTTCTGCGCTGGATACACTGTTTGGGGCGGTCTCAGATTTGCTGATCCGAAACCACACGAAAGTATAGCGATAGTGGGTGTAGGCGGATTAGGACACTTAGCTGTACAATACTCCAAGGCTGCTGGTTTCAAGACAATCGCTGTAACCCATTCACCAGACAAGAAAGAATTGGCGAGTAAGCTTGGCTCCGATATAGTCGTCTCGAACGGTGAAGAACTCAAATCAGCAGGTGGTGCTGACGTGATTCTGGCGACAAGTAACTCATACCAATCCGTCGCTGACGCATTGAAAGGTCTTCGACCGGATGGACGCGCTGTTATTATGGGGGTATCGACGGACCCTCTCCAACTCACCGGGGGCGATCTTATAGGCAAACGCATCCGAATCATAGGCTCACAGCAGAACGGGAGTGAATACCTATACGAAGCCCTAGACTACGTCGCGAAGGGAAAAGTCAAACCTATCGTAGAGACATTTCCATTAAGCGGAATTACACAAGCCTACGATAAGGTGGCGAATGGATCGGTTAGATTCCGTGCCGTAATCAAAACCTAATCCATGCCTTCAATTAGACTACTCTAAGAATCACCAACGGCACCCATGTATACCCTTTAGACCACTTCCAATACGCATCAATATTAGAAACAGAGAATCAAGTGCCTTGATGGCCCACTGTAGGCAAACAATTATCACGACGACCGATGCATAAGGAATAGAAGAATTGCTTTGAAGATATTGCACACTTGTCTCAATGTTTCCAATATGGAGAAGTCAATAGGCTTCTACACCAATCGCATCGGGCTAACATTTGTTAACCGTCGAGAGATCAAGGAGAACAATGCTGAGATCGCCTTCCTGAAAGACGAGGCGGGAAACGCAATCGAGTTAACCCATTGGCGCGATAAGAAAACACTTGCTGAAGGCGACAACTTTGATCATATCGCCTTCCAAGTCGAAGGCGACATCCAGGACACAATTAACAGTCTTCGAGACCATGGAGTTACGATTGCCATGGAACCATACTCGCTTAGCGGATCATCTTCAAAAATAGCCTTCATAAAAGATCCTGACGGAAACTGGCTAGAACTCATCCAGAAAACCTCCTAGTTGAGTGTGATCCGTATCTTTACGGATGCGAATGTTCCTGCTACAATAATCTGAGTCTTCACTTCGCTCTTCTTAGCGAGTATTGGTAGAGTACCAAAGCTTTTTATGTCATACGTCATATACCGGCGCCGATATTGCCATAACGCGAACAAAGTTTGATCGAAGATGGACAAAAAAATCGTAGGTCTAATAGTTATTGTGATCGCACTGATTTCCGCGGGGTCTTACTATTACTACACCTCTAACACGTCGCAGAGCACAACCTCTACTCCGATTCCTGAATCATCGCTAAGTTCGGTGCAATTGGCTCAGACCACGACAGGAGATCAACCTTCAGGCCAATCCTCAATCTTTGTTGACGGAGCGTTCGCGCTGTATCCATTAATGGTTACTTGGGCTCAGGAATACGAGTCGATTAATCCCAACGTCAAGATTCAAGTCTCAGCCGGAGGAGCCGGGAAGGGTATGTCCGATGTGTTAGCGGGCCAAGTTGATATCGGTATGGTATCCAGAAGCGCCACACAATCAGAGATCAATTCTGGCGCGTATCCGATCCGCGTCGCTCGAGCTGGCGCAGTTGCTATAGTCAACGCGAATAACCCTGTCCTCACAAGCCTACTAGCCAACGGATTGAGCCGATCCACTTTACAAGGCATTTTCATTTATGGAAATGTGACGACCTGGGGGCAGGCAACAAATAATCCCCTTTTACCCGTTGACAAAATTGACGTTTACACTCGGTCGGATTCGTCGGGGCTTGCTGACACATGGGCAAAGTTCCTAGGCAAGACGCAGGACGACCTGTTAGGGGTCGGGGTTTATGGAGATCCAGGCATGATACAGGCCGTCCAAAGCGATCCAACAGGAATCGGTTACGCTAATCTCGCATTCGCTTACGATAACTCAACCGGCAAGCAAGTAAACGGAATTGCCGTAGTTCCAATCGACTTCAATAACAATGGCAGAATAGATGCGAACGAGAACTTCTACGGTAATCTAAGCTCAATAGATAACGCCATAAACACAGGTGCTTATCCAACTCCACCCGCGATGGATCTCTTTCTAGTGACGAAGGGCATACCTACTGGTGCGACACTAGCCTTCATAGTGTGGGTTCTTACAGACGGACAGCAATACGTACCTAAGGCCGGTCTGATCACCATTCCGAGCTCTGCGCTTTCACAGGAATTAGCTCAACTGCAAAACTCGAGTACGAGCACAGCAACTACAACTTCGACAGACGAATCTTCAAAGCCTCAGCCGTAAAAGTGACGTAGCTATCACGCGAGACGTTAGGTGCCAGGTAGTACTCGATGATGTGAAAGCAATTTAATCAGATGCATCATAGCAATTATTCCATTGTTCTCTATCGGGACTGTAAGACGTTGGAACACGTGAAATTCTTCGAATATAGCTTTCGACTTTACCTGAACGCGGACGGTAAAAGAGTGTTGGGGAAAGGAGGAGCACAAATCCTAGACGCCATTGAAGAGTGCGGCTCGATCAGTGATGCCGCTAAAAAGCTTGGAATGTCATACAAGTTTATGTGGGATTATCTCACCCGAATTCGAAGAATCGTAAAGACACCGATCGTTGTAACCTACCGCGGTGGAGCAGAAAGACATCGAAAAGGAGGTGGAGGAACTACCCTCACGCCATTCGCTAGAAAGATGCTTGAAGAATTCCACTCGACAGAGGCAAACCTGACGAAAATGCTGAATCGGCGACGGGTTATTCTATCAAACGCGTCATCCACCAAACGGAAGAAGCCAAGGCGTTAGTTGTCAAGATTAAGAGTGTATCTGGCAATTGGACGAGATCCCATCGTGGTCTAATTTTCGTTGAGGCTTGATTCCAAAAATCAGAAGTGCCCCAATTAGCTGCGCTACTGAGCCGACCGCAAAAATTGCGACAGGGCTCAATGCTGTCCAAACCAACCCAAAAACGAGAGGACCAAAGATGCCTCCTAAATCCTCAAATGCTCCATATACGCCGACTGCAGTCCCGTAGAATTTATCTGATGTAACCTCTGGAATCACACCGAGGAGAAGGAGCGAACTCGCAGAAATACCTACTGAGACAATACAAGAAACCAGCAATAGTTGCGACGATGTTTTGACTAGGAGAAACCATAGAAAAACGATTGCAGACGTTGTGAACCCAATAATCGCCATCCTTCTTCTGCCGTATTTGTCAGCCAACAATCCAACCAAAGGCACCGTTACCAACTGGACAGCAAATGTCGCACTGATCAAAACTCCAACTTGAACAGTCGACATCTTGATCAGTTGCGATGCATAGAGCGGTAAAAATGATCGCATCAACGAAATCGTCATGAAAGCGAAAGCCGTTGACATGAAAAGGCATCCGGACGAACGTGAGTACAAAATCGATTTCAGACTCTGTCTTTTCTGCGGAATCGTACTACGCTTCAGTTTCGGAAAAGTGAATATTACAAGACATCCTAAAACTAGAGCCAAAACCGTGGACGCGTAAAACGCACAGTTGAACGAGCATGAGTTGGCAAGATAAGTGCCCACCAACGGGCCCACTATGCCGCCTACACTATAGAATGCCCACCACACACTCGTGAAGAGACCAATGTATTTCGGCGGCGCCTCATCTAGCACGTACACTCTTGTCGTAGGCCCTAAAATTACGCCAATTGCACCCGCAAAGAATTGCATCACAACGAAATACGAAACGAGAAAATGAAAGGTATACAGCGGGAAAAGAAGGCTCATCACGAGCATAGCAAAAAATATCAGGAATCGACGATCGACACGATCAGATAATGTCCCCCAGGAAGATTCAAAGAAAAACATTCCTAAAGCGAGCGAAGTAGCCAGAATACTCCAACCAGCGATGCCAACACCAAGAGACTGGACGTAAAGCGGCATTACTGGTCCGCCGACTGACGCAGTCCATAAAATCATCCAGAGCAGGAATACAAGGTAGATTGGCAAGATGCGAAGAAAATTTGAGCGCAATAATTAGCATATCCGAAGAATACTATTCGACGATAGTGCAAAGACTTTCATTACATAACATTTTGGTTCTCTTCGCAGAGTGGCGTTTCAATTTCGGAGAAGCCTTCGGCTTCGACAACCTTTTCTCGCTCCCATAACGCGCTACGAAGTAGCATTCAGCTTCCGCATCTAGTGTTCCAATGGGCTAAATTGCTATAAGGCAAGGTAAGACTAACATGCAAACATGTCGATAAGAATCTTCGAACTCGAAAAAATACCGACCAAAATTGTTCTTGGAGGCCCGATTAAGCTCGTGACCTCCAATGATGAAGACGGAACAAAGAATCAACTTGTAGCCTTCGGTGTATTCCAACCCGGTGAAGGGCTGTACCCACATTTGCACCCTAAATCGGAAGAGATCTACTATGTAGTTAAAGGACAAGGAACCGTCTTCGTCAAAGATCAAAAAACTCCAATGCCAATAAAGACAAATCAAATCATACACATACCGGCGAATACACCGCACTGCGTAACTAACACAAGTCAAGACGACCTTCTCATAGCATTCATCATGACACCCGGCCTGAAGCCTGCTGAATACAAGATCGCTGAAGATACCAAAGTTATTGAAGAGACAATCATACATACCCAAACGTGAAGCAATCGCCGAATTGGCTTAACGAGAAGGTGAAGGCGAAGTGAAGCTTGACGGTAAAGTCGTTGTCATCACTGGCGCAAGTACGGGTATTGGGCGCGGAATAGCGAACGCCTTCGTTAAAGAAGGAGCTAAAACAGTTCTTGCTGCTCGAAACGAGCAGAGACTGAAAACCGCCGCAAATGAACTCCAGTCCCAAGGAGCAAAAGTGTTAGCTGTCCAGACCGATGTGAGCCGTGAATCAGACGTTATTGCGTTGTTCGAAAAAACCATAAGCGAATTTGGTAGAGTAGACATTCTGATCAATAATGCCGGTATCTTCCGATCGGCACCACTTGATGAGACATCTCTTGAGATTTGGCAGAGAACAATAGACGTCAATCTTACCGGGCCTTTCCTATGTACGAGAGAAGCGATGAAAATCATGAAATCCGAAGGTGGAGGACGTATCATCAATATCGGAAGCATCAGCGCTCAAATGCCGCGTCCTAACGCTGTCGCATACAGTTGTTCCAAAGCAGGACTGGTATCACTCACGAAAACTACGGCATTGGTCGGAAGAAATTACGGAATCGTAGCAGGATGCATACATCCCGGCAACACGTGATTATTCTACAGGCCTGCCGTGAATTTCAGCACCAGCCTGCTGGTAAATTCTTCATGCTTGACCGGATAGGATATTTCTCATTTCGTTGCAGAGAGTCAGTATCTTATTGATACGGTCGGTCAGCAGTTTGTCGTCACCGCGGGTCATTGTTCCGTATCCGCGTAGTTGTTCGGGCGTTAACTCATTTAGCACCGTCCATATTTCAGATAAATCGGTTAGCAGGCGCCATCGTCTGGATTCAAGGTTTTGTTCAAAGTTGTATTTTTTATCCAACTCGCGTATGTAGTTCAGCATAAGGCACGATTTTTCAATCAGTCGACGTCCATTTTCTTCACCAATGTCATTTACTGATTTTCGCAGTATCCAATCCGAACCTGAGTTCTCTTCAAGTTGCTTGATGAGATTACGAAGGTTGCGTTCCACGATGGACAGGCCACTGTCAACAACCTGATATGGCACGTCATCGATCTTGGCGCAAGAGACGAGATTGCTAATTGCCAGTTTCATTTAGTATGCAGGATATCTACGCAGCCCAGAAGACAATCAAGGGAGTGGCCTCTAGAACTCCACTTCTATATTCTCCATCTATCTCACGTGACATCGACTCGCACGTATATCTCAA
>Ga0074044_10004688_pt1 | contig 11263 bp, 13 predicted proteins | sample BogForMeECP23OM1_FD_94443 | JGI IMG/M metagenome (GOLD analysis project Ga0074044, IMG submission 94443) | Bog forest soil microbial communities from Calvert Island, British Columbia, Canada - Bog Forest MetaG ECP23OM1 | ecosystem: Environmental > Terrestrial > Soil > Wetlands ...
ATTTCAGATCGGTACCATTTTTCTAATGACTCTAAGTAGAGTGAATAGCTTGTTAACCAGTCGATCGCGGGGAAGTGTCTGCGTTCCGCCAATGCTTTGCTTAACGCCCAGAAGACTTTCACGATTCGCAAAGTGTTCTGTGTTACTGGCTCTGAGAAGTCTCCTCCAGATGGTGAGACTGCACCGACGACTGAGACTGATCCTAATTTGTTTGGGTCCGCTCCAATCACCTTGACTCGTCCAGCTCGTTCGTAGATATCGGCTAGGCGTGAGGCCAGGTAGGCTGGGTATCCTTCTTCGCCAGGCATCTCTTCCAGTCGTCCGGAGACTTCACGCAAAGCTTCTGCCCATCGTGATGTTGAATCGGCCATCAACGCCACGTCATATCCCATGTCGCGGAAATATTCGGCGATCGTTACGCCCGTGTACATGCTCGCTTCTCGAGCGGCGATTGGCATGTTCGATGTGTTAGCGACAAGGAGCGTTCGTTCCATCAATGGTTGACCTGATCGAGGGTCCTTTAGTTCTGGAAAAGTTTCAAGAACTTCTGTCATCTCGTTCCCGCGTTCGCCGCAACCGACGTAAACGATTACGTCGGCATCAGCCCATTTTGCCAATTGGTGTTGCGTGATCGTTTTGCCCGTGCCGAAGTCGCCTGGGATTGCTGCCGTTCCGCCCTTCGCTATTGGGAAGAAGAAGTCAATTATTCGCTGTCCTGTGATTAGAGGAGTATCGGATGGAACTTTCTCACGTGACGGTCGCGGAATTCGAACCGGCCAGGAGTGCATGAGATAGAGTTTGGTCGTGCCTTTGCTTGTCTCTACCTCAGCGATTGGATCATCGAGTGTGTAGTTTCCTGCTGGCACTATGGACTTTAGCGTACCTGAGATTAAGGGGGGGACTAGGATTCGATGTTTTACGAGTACCGTTTCTGGGACTTCGCCGAGGATGTCTCCGCCAGTAATTTTGTCGCCTTTCTTGAGGAATGGAGAGAATTCCCATTTCTTAGTTCGGTCGAGTGGAGTCGCTGATACACCTCTGCGAATGAACGCACCACCTTTTTCAAGTAATACCCGGAGTGGTCGTTGAGTTCCGTCGAAAAATTGGTTAACCAAACCCGGGCCAAGTTCGACAGACAATGGGTTCCCTGTGCGCTCAACTACTTCACCTGGTTTGATTCCTGTTGTCTCTTCGTAGACTTGAATTGTTGCAGTATCCCCTTCAACACGAATTATCTCGCCGATGAGTCCTATGCCGCCCACCTTGACGAGTTCATACATTCGAGCGCCGCGCATCTCGGAGGCAACGACTACGGGACCAGCCACTTTCTGGATCTTTCCTGGCTTGAAACTCAATACAGGTTCCTCAATTAGAGCGAGGCTGACTACTGAAAGTTGTTACTTATTGCTTTCGTTCAAGTCTTATTTCGCCAAAATTGTTTCGGCGACGAGATTTCACAAGAAATAGTCCGATTAGTGCAGTTTCGATAAGAAAAGCCACATTAGCCGCATACACTCCTTCGGGGTAGAGATACGTCACAACCAGTCTTGGAAAGAAAAGTGAGCTCGGAACTCGATGGATTGTGAAGAATTGCGTCGAGTATAGTAACGACGCATTCTCCTGTGCATCTATTACGACCGTTCCGTAGTTTGGTACGCCAGATTGCCAGTCCTTTACTATGCTTGTCAAATCCCATTCCATCCATACGTAGGGCCCGCTCCACCCACCTTGGCCCGGAGGTATAATTGCAGTTGCAGAATGATTTTCGGTCCATGGTGGCTGATCAGCCCAATTAACCCCCCAATCGGACCAAGGCTGTGTCAGTTCATAAACTCCGTACACTCTACCGGACGGATCGCCCATTTGAGGTGGGGTATCCGTTGTCTTGTGCCACAAGCGCAATCGTAGAGTTGCCGAAAGTATCCACACATTTTGAGGTACAGTTGAGATGTTGAATTGAATCCAGCCTCTCATATTGTAGGGAGGCTGATTGTATGAAGTAATTTCAAAGTTGTCAGATCCTCCGTTATTGGCTAGTGGAACCGATTGCCAGGAGTAGCTGTCCGCCGTCGGGTTCAGATTTAATGTCCGTACGGACGTCGTCCAAAACGCAGCGAAGGTAGCGCCGTAGAGCAGCAATATCAGCAAGATCACATCTATTTTCTTCATTTGAAGTAACCTTCGCCTATTCTTTCAACAAAAACCACACTCATAAATCAAGATCTCCAAAGGCTAGCTGAATGTTCCGAGAACTAGAACCACTATCACGAGGCCCAGAAGAGCTGTTACGCCGACTAACAGAGTCGTAAGCCTGCCTAACTGTCTTGCTCTAAAAGCTAGGAACATAAGTCCTGCTATCATCGTCCAGATTGCCATGTCAAGTCCGAATCTGCTAGCCGGAATAATTAATTGGTTTACAAAGGATCCTGTCATAGTGCAAGTAACAATTTGGGTTAACCAAGGAAGAGGATAACCGTACTCCAGAAGCTGGCACGGATAGTTTCCAGTATCTAGAATCATAGAATAGCTTCTATACGAAACCAATCCCGTAGCGTAGGTTAGAAGAGCTCCAAGTCCAAAAGCTGCGAGTGTCGTTCGGAATCTCGTAAGACGATGCGAGAACACAAGTAATGCACCTAATGCGACCAAGCTTAGTTGGAGTGGATAGTTGAACCAAAACAAGAAACAGATGCTGGTGCCGATTGTGAGTGTTTCGCAGTCGGCGTATGTCCCGGCAGCCACCATTAGGACAATTGATATGCCGATTAGTAAAATGCCAAGAACGAGCGGCAATCGAAATAGAATCGACTTTGCGACTCTTCGTTTTCGCAAGTCGCCTAGACTCGTTTCGCTTGCCAAGAGGATCAGCCGGCAAACAGGTTGTCCTTAATTAAAGCCATAACTCTTCTCGTCAGTTGAAGGATGCTTGAAATTTGGTAAGTTTCCTGCAAGCATTGAGTGACTTGAAGAATATTCCCAGGAGTGGGTGGTTAAGTCATCGAATCTCCATACAAGATGTGGAGTCTGTTGCGGACCACAGCTTCTCCACAAGTGTGTTGTCTATGGTTCTGGCAAACTTCGAAGTGAAAACGGGAAGACGTGTTAACGTTGAACGAGTTCTGAAAATGGCGTTGCTGCATGACCTTGCTGAGGTTCTTACTTTCGACATAAGCAAGGCCTACCTTGAATATCTGGGGACAAGAGGACGCAAGCTGAAGAACGAGATCGAAAAATCTGCATGCGCTCATCTAAGCGAGGCCATGGAACCCTTCGGGATCTCGGGAGACTATGCAGCAGTCTGCGCCGAATATTTTAAGGATAAAACGATTGAGGCACAAATCGTTCACGCCGCAGATCGCCTCGACATACTACTCCAAGTGATAAATCTCGAACATAGAGGCTATCCTGGAACCATGATGCGTAACCTTTGGCAGAAGACTAGTGAGGCGCTGGCTAACTCAAAATTGAGGTCGGTACGAAAAATTCAACGTATGATTGCAAAAGAACGCAAACCTCTGCATCTAGTGAGTCGGCAGACTTAGATTATGTGGAGATAATTCGCAGGAAGTTGCACTATGCCCGTGCCATTTTCATAAATCCAGACCCCAAATTCTTCGGAGGTGGGATCAGCCACAAGGGAAATGGCGTAAGGTGAAAACTGGTAGAATTGCATGTGAGTGTCGATGTCTGTTTGCGAGAGGAATAACCCGTGACCAGGATGAGAATGATACCAGCCAACTATGCGACCAGTTATCCTTCCCTCAACAATATCATTTGCCACCTTCGCAAGACGATCCGCCGGGAAGACACATGAAATCGTATCCCTTTCCGTTTCCCCGGCAATAATCTCGTTAATCCATAGCGCCTGATCTTCAAGGGTACCCATTAAGAGCCCTATGCGTTCGAACGGCCTGTTAATGTCCCGTGCGATCTTGTCAATTACACGGTTAGTGAGCATGACCTTGAACAAGGCTGGTACGCATTGAGATTCTTGGTAGTGTACTTAAGAGTTCGTGATATGTTCGCGTAATTCGCTATCTTTTGGTTCATCGATCCCGAGTATCATTGACCGAGTACGACGGGAAGCAGGATGTCCTTTAACCGAGGAAGCGATAATCTCTTAATGTTAGTCTACGATACATGGTATCGAGGTCTGGACGTGCCCAAAGCTTTCGTTTTCATGAATATAGATGCCGGTTCGGAAGTTGAGGTCTTGAAGAGTCTTAGGGAAGTGCCTGAAGTAAAGGAGTCCTACTTCGTATATGGCGTATACGATGTCGTGGCCAAAATTGAAACTGACTCAATGGACCGACTCAAGGAAGTTATAACTTGGAAAGTAAGAAGGCTTGACAAGATCCGATCTACTCTAACCACCATCGTTAGCGAAGGAAAATAATCGTATGAACTAACGGTCTCAATTCATGCGATCGTTGGATCGACTGTATCGGTTTGTCAACTAACACGTAGGTTACAGAATGAGTTGGATTCTAAATCAAATCCGTGAAAGAATCGGCGAAAACCAAACGCATTTCGACGAACTCCTTAACGATGGAAAAACATATCGAGTTTATCATGAAGTAAACCAAATCACCTCCGATATCGGTTCAACTTATGGTGTTCAGATTTTTCTGAATTTTCCAAACGCCAAGAGCATCTATGCTTTGAAGTCCTTCAGTTCCCGAGGAATCAGTATGATCGTAGATAGCTCACGCAAGAAGTTTCCAAAATTCTCTGAAGAGGAAGTTCATCGTGAATTATTGAAACGTATCCCGAACGCGCGGGTGGTCCCTGTCGGGTTCGGACACGAAGGTTTTCACGTTGATCTCGAATCTGGACGACTTACTGTACTGCCTAGTGGCATACATGTGTGGTGCGAGGTCGATCATCTATCCGAAGAATTTTTGGATTGGTTATTTGTGGAAGTTTATGGAATTACCAACACTCATCCTGATTGATTTCAGGCTAAACTTATAACCGATGATCACCGGTTGCATCAGGCCATCACGTGTTTCAGTATTGGATGAGCTGGATAAAATAAGAGAAAGGAAGATGCGAGAACTCATGAGTCAACCTTCAACACCTGATATTGACAAGCCCATTATTGTAAGTGATCGAAACTTCGATCAGACTATCAAATCATACCCATTAGTCGTTATTGACTGCTGGGCCGTCTGGTGCGCCCCCTGTCGTGCGATTGCACCGATAGTGGATCAGCTCGCTAAGGATTATAGTGGTAAGATGGTTTTCGGCAAACTCAATGTTGATGAGAATCCGGAAACTAGAGACCGCTTCGGAATAATGGCCATCCCCACGCTCCTAGTTATGAAGGATGGAAAGGAAGTGGATCGAATCGTTGGCGCGCTTCCAAAGAACCAGTTGGAAGCGAAAATCAGTTCACACGCTTGACAAAAAGCCGACTTATATTTGCCATTATTACGTAGTGGAAACTATCGAGCGATCACTCGATAGTCGATCTGTAGGCATGATGTCCGATGGCTAAGGAACTTATCGTCGTTCTTGATTTTGGAGGACAATATTCACATCTGATCACCAGACGAATCCGAGAATGTCAAGTTTATTCCGAATTGCTTCCGTACACTGTATCTGCGGATGAAGTGAGCAAACTAGAACCGAAAGGTATCGTGTTGTCCGGCGGACCTGCGAGCGTCTACGAGGCCCATTCTCCAAATTGTGATCCGCGGATCTTTACCCTCGGAGTTCCGGTTCTTGGAATATGTTATGGTCTGCAACTTATGGTTCAGGCACTTGGTGGAAAGGTCAAAGCCACAAATCGACGTGAGTTTGGTAAGACTGAACTCAGGGTTGCCGATAAGTCGGATCTACTAAGGAATGTGAACTCCAGGACTAATGTCTGGATGAGTCATGGGGACTGCGCTGAAGTGCTGCCTCTAGGTTTCGAAGTGCTTGCAAGCTCAGACAGCTGCAATATGGCTGCGATACGAAAATCATCCGACAGGCTCTATGGAGTACAATTCCATCCTGAAGTAGCTCACACGGTTCAAGGTATGGACGTTATTCGAAATTTCGTCATAAATATCTGCGGGTGTTCGCCAAATTGGACGCCTAGATCAATTATTGACACTTCTATCGAGAATATCCGTTCGGCTGTCGGAAATGGGGCGGTTCTCGTCGCCGTGAGCGGAGGGATTGATTCAACAACCGTAGCAGCCCTAGTAAGGAGAGCTGTACAAGACAGGTTGACCTGCATTTTTGTGAATCACGGCCTCCTTCGGAAAAACGAGGAAGATTCGGTTATGAAAGCTCTGAAGGATTTGGAACTGAACGTACGATATGTGGACGCAACCGATCGTTTTCTAAAGCGCCTAGAAGGAGTCAGCGATCCTGAAATGAAGCGCAAGATAATTGGGGAAGAATTCATCAACGTTTTTGATGAAGAAAGCGCGAAACTGGGAAGTTTTGAATTCCTTGCGCAGGGAACGCTTTACCCTGATGTAATAGAAAGCGGGGGGACAGGAAGTGTTGCGTCAAGAATTAAGACACACCATAACGTGGGAGGGATTCCTGAATGGAGCAAATTCGAGATCATCGAACCGCTCAGGTTCCTCTACAAGGACGAAGTTAGGAAAATCGCGTCCGAGCTTGGCATCTCAAGATCCATTGTTAGCACCCATCCCTTTCCGGGTCCCGGCTTGGCTGTGCGGATTATAGGAGAGGTGACTAGAGAAAAATTGCAAATCTGCAGAGAGGCTAGCTATATCGTCGAGGAGACGTTAAGGCGTCATAAGTTGTATGACGAGCTGTGGCAGGCTTTCGCTGTTGTTGGCGAAGATAGGGCTGTAGGTGTGCTCGGAGATGAGAGGAAGCTCGGTCATATTGTAACGATCCGTGCGGTAACATCATTCGACGGCATGACTGCGGATTGGGCAAGGCTGCCAGATCGTGTACTTGAGGAAATGAGCACTCGAATTACAGGCGAGATACCAGGGGTGACTTGGGTTAGTTACTCTGTTACTTCGAAGCCGCCATCTACGATCGAGCCCTGCTAAACCGAATAAGCATAGCTAATGCTACGATTCGACTTAGGATGAAGAAAAGGCGCGGAGTTACTTCGGCTTGAAGGAGTGCCCGCACCCACAGGTCTCGGTCGCATTGGGATTATTGATTTTGAAGCCTTCGCCCATAACGGACTCGACGTAATCAATTTCTGCTCCTTCCACATACTTCGCGCTTTCAACGTCAACTAGAACTTTCACGCCATGTTTCTCGATCACGCAATCGTCGTCTTTCTTCTGGTCAAACGCTAAGCCATACTGAAAGCCACTACAGCCACCACCTGATACGTATAGTCGTAAAGTGGCGTCGGTCTTTCCTTCCTTACCCATGGCTTCCTTAACTTTCCCAGCAGCTTTCTCAGTGATCGTTAGGTTAAGTGCGTCTGGCAGATGTAACATTATTTCCACTGCATGCTCGTTAACCAATAACGCTTATTTAAGCTTGGATTAGAACGGAAACAGATGAAAATCATTCTAGTCAGTCACACATCACTATTGCCAGTTAATTTTCACTTAAGGACGGAATAGTAGTTGGATCATACGCTTAGCATCGTGTACAGCGACGACTTCCAACACTACGACTTTGGCCCATCTCATCCGTTAAAGCCAACACGCCTCAAGTTGACTTTCGAACTGATGCGAAGCCTTGGGTTGTTGACTGCGTCTAACGTCGATGTCAAGGAACCACGCATGGCCAGCATGGAGGAATTGCAAATGTTCCATAGTGAAGAGTATTTGCAGTTCGTACAGGAGATGAGTCGAACTGGAGATGGCTACTTGGATCTCGGCGATACTCCTGCCTTCAAGGGATGCTTTGAAGCCTCAGCACTCGCAGTTGGTGCTTCGCTTACAGCAGTAGATATCGTAATGTCCGGGCACGCGAAACATGCCGTGAATATTGCTGGCGGTCTTCACCACGCTCACAAAGATCACGCCTCCGGTTTTTGCATATTCAACGATCCAGCGGTTGCAATTGCTTACTTGAAGAAGAAGTATAGCCTTAACAAAATACTGTACTTGGATGTGGATGCGCATCACGGAGATGGAGTAATGTACGGATTCTACGATGACGCAGCATTACTCGATATAGATTTCCACGAAGATGGACGGAACCTATTTCCTGGAACCGGTTTCGTCAACGAGATAGGTGAAGGAAAGGCGTCAGGTTTGAAGATCAACATTCCACTCCCACCATTCATGAATGATGATGGTTACCTGAAACTTTTCACAGAGATAGTTCCCAGGGCGGTACGAAAGTTTCGACCTGAAATCCTTCTCATGCAGTGCGGCGCCGACGCTCACGCAAACGATCTTCTCGCTCACTTGAAGCTCACATCAAAAACATATCGTGAAGCGACCACTATCGTGGACGCCCTTTCACACGAGGTCTCGGACTCACGCCTTATCCTATTTGGCGGAGGAGGCTACAATTTGGCGAACGTAGCTCGCACTTGGACGCTAGTTTCAGCTGCCTCCATCGGTTACTCGCTGCCAAACGAGATTCCGGAAAATTGGCGCAAGCTGTTCGAAGCGCTAGTCGGAGAACCTGCACCCACAACCTTGGACAGCGAATGCGCCTATCACGACTTGCCGGAAGAGGTCATCTCTGAAATGGTCTCCTCAACTCTGGCAAAACTCAAAGCGAATATCGGGCTTCTGGATTCCTGAAACCTACGCTTCAGCGTTAACCTCTTCAGGCTTCAGAACTCCTGTCAGTATATCTTTCTGAACTCTAAGATAATCCTCCGGAGTACCGACATCAGCCCAATACCCTGTATGTTTGTATCCTGAAATCGCTCCTTCTCGCATAAGTTTCGGGAAAACATCCAATTCCAAAGATGTTCGTTTACCCTTAGGAATCTTGGAAAATAGCGACGGTCGAATAATATAGATGCCTGCGTTAACCCAGGATTCTCCTATCGGTTGTTTCCTTGGTTTCTCCACGAAACTTATCACCTTGTCAGTTTCGTCAAGTTCTACCGCACCGAATCTAGTGGGAGTTTTCGATTTTGCCAGCACGATCGTTGCAAGTGCGTTTGATTTCTTATGTGCGTAAACTAATTTGTCAAGATCGAGTCCCGCAAAAATCACGTCTCCATTCAGCGTTAGAAAGTCAGAGTTGATGACGGATTCGGAGTTCTTGATAGCGCCACCCGTGTCAAGCGGTTCCTTCTCAAAACTGAACCGTAATTGCACCCCAAGCTTATGTTCGTCAAGGTACCGTACGATTTGTTCTTGCAAATAGCCTATGGCCAAAATGATTCTATCGAACTCATACTTCTTGACGTAGCTGATCTGATACTCCAGAAGCGCTTGATAGCCTATAGGAAGTAGAGGTTTCGGTGTCGAGAACGAAGTCGGCCTAACTCGTGTCTCGAACCCGCCGCACAATATCAACGCGGTTCTCTCGGGACGAAGCTGTTCTACTCCGAGCTTCAACAGATGTTCCGCTGTCTGTGAGCGATTCGTGAACCGCGTTCCATCAACTAACAGATCGATTTTATGAACAAGCGACGGGTCGAGCGTCATGCTGTAGCGGCGCTTCATAAATCAACGTATTACTTGCGGTCACTTAATTGTATTACGCCACTTATGGGCCATAATGCGTTGGAATATGGTGGGCCGGGAGAGATTTGAACTCTCGACCACCTGCGGTCTGCGCCTTGCTCTAACCTGTCAGGCAGGTATCCTAACCAGACTAGACGACCGGCCCGGAGGGTCGTCTGATTGAAAGTTCTGAGAAATAAAACCTACCGACGACTGATAGCCAACTATGAACCGCGGGGAACTCGGTTATAGGAAAGTCTTTGTGTACGTGGGATGACTGAAGGTTTGCTGTGAAATGACGAAGATCTACGATAGATTCATGAAATTTGATAAACGTGTTCGGTTTGCGGCTCTCGTTGACACTAACGGCAGAATTCTTGAAGGTGGAATGAGGGAAGGTGTTCAACCTCTCGAACCGCTCGAAAAGACGCCTCATCTAATCGCAAGGCTCGTTTCAGTCCAAAAGCATGAGGACTTCGCGACTTTTTTCGGCAAACCTGAATATTCTATCCTAATCCATGAAGACATTATCGCAGCGATCTTTCATTCCGGACGAAAGTATGCACTCGTGACGATTGATCGAAAGTTCTCGCTTGAAAAGATTGAGAAATTACACAAATTGGCAGCTAGGAGTCTTCGCTGAGCGAAGACATGCGCTTGTTTAGGACAATCTCGGGTTTTGCAGTGCGAAGATGCTTTTGCGGACTTTTTTGAAAGCTTCGGGAAATTAGACCGACGAAATACGCTTTCGGAAGTTCCCATAACATGACGCGCTTACTATGTCTCATTGAATCGTACATGAAACAAATGTGTGTGCAGAAACATTGGTCACTTTTGACTTGCCGCACTTCGTTCTGTCTGTCTCTTGAATTCCAGAAGCTCTGAAAGTTCATCCCGTATTTCCTGAGATTTCCTATTGGTTTGCGGAGTTCGCATACTCGTACGTCGCCATTGTAATCGATCACAATTGATGTTTGTCCTGCCGTACATGGCATCTTCCATTTGCGTTGATGAACATAGTTTTGGTACTGCGTCTCATAGCTGAACTTGTACCCAGCTTTCCAGTATGCTTGCCTGAATCGCTCGAGGAGCGAGAACTTTCGTGGGGGTTTCGACACATATTCAAGATTTAGAGGCAATACTTGATTGTAGATTTCCCTAAGCTTCTGAGGAGAAACCGATTGTAGTTGGGGGTCTTTGGGGTCGCCTCGTATTATTTGGAAATAATGTCCGTCCAGATCTGACGTTGACTTGAAGTAGCTTCCAAGTTCTGAGATCACGTCTTCGTTTTCCTGCGTAATCACGGAGTTAACGTAGAGCGTTAGGTTTTGGTATTGGTTCCGTAATTTTTGGAGTGAGTTTAATGTTTCGAGCGCTTGCTCAAAGTTTCTTGGAACTCCTCTGATTTTGTCATGAATTTCAGCTGGTCCGTCTATTGAGATATCGATCTCAAGATGAAGATCAGGACAGGTTTGAAGAATTTCCATAACGATCGAAATTGTTTGAGCAGTTGGTAGTCCGTTGGTTGGAATTCTTACGTCTCTAATTTGATTATTCAGGTAGAAGAGTCGAATGACTCTAGCAAGATCCTTCCGGAGAAAAGGCTCTCCGCCTGAGATCCAAAGGTCATGGAACTGAGGCATAGTAACCGACAGTTTCGCAAGTTCATCAAAAGTAAGGTC
>Ga0074044_10004689_pt1 | contig 11262 bp, 9 predicted proteins | sample BogForMeECP23OM1_FD_94443 | JGI IMG/M metagenome (GOLD analysis project Ga0074044, IMG submission 94443) | Bog forest soil microbial communities from Calvert Island, British Columbia, Canada - Bog Forest MetaG ECP23OM1 | ecosystem: Environmental > Terrestrial > Soil > Wetlands ...
GACAGAATTCACCTGCTCACAGAGCGAGTTCAGTGAGAATCATGGGTTGGATCGTGGGTTGGAAATTTCCGCTCTTCACCACTAAGTTCTTAAGAATGATGGTGGCCAGGGACGGAGTTGAACCGCCGACGCCAGCCTTTTCAGGGCTGCGCTCTACCACCTGAGCTACCTGGCCACGTGTCGAGACCTGCTTCTCCGCCGCAGGCTACGAGGATCGTTCGCTGCACGCTGATTGTCGCGGGAGTCCTAACCGAGAAGCAGCTTCATCGCCGAACGTATCTGGAACGTGTTGATTATAGCAAAGCTCTGCGCACGCTCAAGCTCCGCGGACGACTAAAAATACGTTTCGCAGATCCCGAGAGATGATTTACCGCAACTCGCTGAACTGGAATATCAAAGAGCTGGACCGGCCTGCGCTATCGCTGAACGCAAGCATCCTTCCGATAATTTCTTACGAGAAATTCTCTACAAGAGATCAGCGCGACCAGGCCACCGTTCCGTTCATCACGGTCATCGAGCACCGGTTCACTCCGAACCAGTAGGGAATCTCGCGATAGTCTTCGACCGCAAAAACTGCCAGGTCCGCATCTTTCCCCGGTTCGATCGAGCCTTCCCGCTCCGCCATTCGCAACGCCCACGCCCCGTTGATGGTGGCCGCCGCGATAGCCTCTGCGGGCGACATCTTCATGTGTGCGCACGCCAGCGACATTGCCATCGGCATGCTCAAAGTGGGCGAGGTGCCCGGGTTGTAATCCGTTGCCAGAGCCACCGGTACGCCGGCATCAATCAACTTGCGTGCCTTAGGATATTCCTTCAGCCCCAGAAAATAATTCGCTCCCGGCACCAGAGTGGCGACGGTATCGCGTTTCGCCAATTCAAGAATGTCGTCGTCGCTTACGTGGTCCATGTGATCAAACGACGCCGGATCGAATCTCAAGAGCGGTTGCAGAACTGTTCCGGAGAGCTGGCCTACGTGGGCTCGGACGCTAAGTCCATATTGTTCGGCAACCGCGAATATCTGTGCCGTTTCCGCCGCTGTAAAAGCGCCCTTATCGCAGAAGACATCAACAAATTGGGCGAGCTTCCGCTTCGCGGCGTGAGGAATCATCTCCTTGCAGACGAGCGCAACATATTTTTCTGAGCGACCCTGAAATTCTTTTGGAACGACGTGCGCACCCAGGAGAGTCGCGACTACGGTTCCCTGCCAGCGCTTCGAGGCTTCGCGAATCGCCTCCAGCGATTTCAATTCAGACTCAACCGTCAGCCCATAGCCTGACTTGGCCTCAACCGTTGTGGTACCGTGCGCTGCCATGTCTCGCAGCACAGCCAGAACCTTATCCGCGAGTACGCTCTTCCCTGCTTCGCGGACGCCTTCCAAACTCGACCGAATGCCGCCTCCAGCCGCTGCGATTTCTTCGTACGAGGCGCCCTCAATCCGTTTTTCAAAATCCACCAGACGAGGGCTGAGAAAAACAGGATGCGTGTGTGAATCTACAAATCCAGGAAGAACGATTTTGTTGGCGCAATCGATCTCGAGAACTTTCTTGCGGTTCTTCCTCAGCCAGGGATCACGCAAGGCGTCTTTCGTCGTGCCGACAGAAACGATTTTTCCACCGAGGCAGAGTACAGCCGCATCCTTAATGATGCCGAGTTCTTTGAGTTCCGGGCCACGTCGCGGGCCGGGCCTGCCAGAGCCGGACTGCAGTGTCAGCAGTTGGCGAATGTTGGTAAGAAGCAGAGCCTGTGCGGAGTCGAACTTTCTTTTTGGTTTCAAGCAGCGAACAGTTTAGCAGGCCGGCGCCAGACAAATGGCGCACACAAAGGAGCCTACTTCCCCATCGGTATCTTCACGCCCGTCTTCTTCGCGAATTCCTTCGCCTCGTCGTAGCCCGCATCCACGTGGCGTATCACGCCCATCCCCGGATCCGTCGTTAGCACTCGCTCGATGCGCTTGGCCATCGCGTCCGTTCCGTCGGCGACCGTGACCTGACCAGCATGCAGCGAGTAGCCAATGCCCACGCCACCGCCGTTATGAATCGACACCCATGACGCACCCGCAGCCGTGTTCAATAGGGCATTCAGCAAAGGCCAGTCGGCAACCGCGTCGGTCCCGTCTTTCATGCTCTCAGTTTCGCGAAACGGCGACGCCACCGAACCGCAATCGAGATGGTCGCGGCCAATCACGATCGGCGCTTTGATCTTCCCCTTCTTCACCAGATCATTCATCGCAAGGCCGAACTGTGCGCGCTCACCGTACCCCAGCCAGCAAATGCGCGCCGGCAGTCCCTGGAACCTGATGCGCTTGCGGGCCAGATCAATCCAGCGCCGCAGGATGCGGTTCTCCGGAAACAGCTCCAGAACTAAATCGTCGGTCACATGAATGTCCGAAGGCTCACCCGATAACGCCACCCAGCGGAACGGCCCCCGTCCCTCGCAAAACAGCGGGCGTATATATGCGGGCACGAATCCGGGAAAATCGTAAGCATTCTTTACGCCGCGCTGGAAGGCGAACGTGCGGATATTGTTGCCGTAGTCGAACGTGACCGATCCCATCTTCTGCAGCCGCAGCATGCCTTCCACGTGCCGCGCCATCGCGTCGAGCGATTTTTCCTGGTACGCCTTCGGATCGCCCTTCCGCAACTCAAGCGCTTCCTCCAGACTCATTCCGTTCGGCACGTAGCCATTCAACGGATCGTGTGCCGAAGTCTGATCGGTGAGAATGTCTGGCACTACGCCGCGCTCGGCCAACTCCGGAATCACGTCCGCGCAATTCCCCACCAATCCCACCGACACATTTTCTTTCTTGCGCACGGCGTTTTTTAAAATGCGCAGGGCTTCATCGAGCGTCGTGACCATGAAGTCGCAATAGCCGGTCTTCAGCCGCTTTTTGATGCGTTCCGGATCGACATCAATTCCAAGAAACGCCGCGCCCGTCATGGTCGCAGCCAGCGGCTGAGCTCCACCCATGCCGCCCATGCCGCCGCTCACAATCAGCTGGCCTGCCAGATCGCCGCCAAAATGTTTCTCGCCAGCGGCTGAAAATGTTTCGAACGTACCCTGCACAATTCCCTGCGAGCCAATGTAGATCCACGAACCGGCCGTCATCTGGCCATACATCATCAGCCCGGCGCGCTCGAGTTCGTTGAACTTCTCCCAGTTCGACCAATGGCCGACCAGGTTCGAATTGGCAATGAGCACGCGCGGCGCATAATCATGTGTCTTGAATACGCCCACCGGTTTGCCGGATTGCACCAGCAGAGTTTCGTCATTCTCAAGATTTTTCAATGCCGCGACGATCGCGTGGTAAGCCTCCCAACTCCGCGCCGCCCGCCCCGTTCCGCCGTAGACGACAAGGTCCTGAGGACGCTCGGCGACGTCGGCATCCAGGTTGTTCATCAGCATGCGCATGGCAGCTTCCTGCTGCCAGCCTTTGCAAGTGATCTGATTCCCGCGCGGGGCGCGAATCGAAGTAGGCACCTGAGTGAGTTCCGTTTCAACCGGCATACATAGATGTTAGTGCCTGCGCGAAACGCGTGCAATGCGAACGAGACCGAAGTAGTCCCCCAGTTTGAAATTTGGGGAATATGCGTACCCTGTCTTGCATAAGTAAAAATACTTGCTTGGCAAGCTGGACGCGATCGCGCGGACGTCTGCCCCTAGCGATGGTCATCGGAAGTATTGCTCCTAGCGGGTCACAAACTTCCATGCCACTACGACCATGAAAACGACTACTCCGAGCGTATAGCCCCAGATTTTTACACGGTTGACCTTATCCTGCTCTATCATGAAGCACCTCGCCTCGATCATGATGCCACAGGCGGGATACCAAAGCGAGACTTCCGAAATTCAAGCTGAGGCACTACGCGAACTTCAGGAGAGTAAACAGAGATTACAACTCGGGATCGTGATCAGTGCTACCAACTGCTGTAGGCGGTGCCGTCGGTGCCGGTTTGGTTCGACGCCGAATGTACGTCGCTGATGCCGGGATCTTGCTGGTCCACAGCCAGAAGGATATCTTCCTGCACCACTTCCCAGTTCGCCTCGTTTGTGGTGGGATCCTTGGGAATGGTTTTTATATAGCCCCCGGTCACCAGGTCGTCCAGCGACTGGGGCGCCTTTTGCTTATCCAGCGTGTACTGGGAAATCAAGGAACGCAACTCGAACAAATCCTGCCGCAGCACGGCTTCCCGCGAACGCAGCACGGACTGGTTATAGATGGGGAGCGCAATCGACATCAGGATCAAAATGATGCTGATCACGATCATCATCTCCAGCAGCGTGAAGCCCCGGCCGCGGCGCATTTTGAGCCTGCCTGCCATTTACCAGTCCTTATACTTGGTGCCGTCGAGCGCCTCGTCTTGCGACTTGGTGTAGACGTCGAATACGCTTTGCCCGCCCCATGAGTCGGAGTCGGGATCGTCCTGCATCGAACGAAGGCCCCACTCGGTAGCGCCTGTCATAGGATCGATTGGAATCTTGCGTAGATATCGAACCTTCTTGCCCTGCACGTCCACGCCTTTTACCAGCGTATCCAGATCGGGAGGATAACCTTGGCTATCCACCTTGATCTGAAAAGCCTGGCGATCCGCGTCCAGCTTGTAGCGGTCAATGGCGTCACGCATCTCCCACAAGTCAGCTCGCAAGCGGCGCTCTTTCTCCCGCTTGATGCTGAGCCGCGCCATCGGTACCGCCATCGTCGAAAGAATCAACAGAATGGTGGTCGCGATAATCAGTTCCAGCAGGGAAAAACCCCGTGCCAACTTTCCGTCCTGTCCCCGATGGAATCTACGCCGCATCATCTTCCCACTGCACCGTTTCCTACTGCACCGTGATCGACGCCTGCGCGCCGTTCACCGTGATGGCCTGCTGGCCGGGATCGCGCGCCCCGCCCCGAGTGATGGTCAGCGGAGTTTGTCCGCTGGCCTTCGCCTGGAATGTCATCGTGACTACAGCACCCTGTCCCGAAACTCCACCTGCGCCCGGCGGCCGTGTCGCTGTAATCTGCAGAGTTCCGGTGGTTTCATCTTCGCGATGGACCAAGGCAACAGCCTGCCCGTCCTGCGAGAGAAACCCTCCATTTGAGATGTTCACCATTTGCAGCTTCGCCGGATCGTAGTTCAACTGCACGGGCACGGAATAGACATTCTGCGCACCTGAGATCAGCAGATTCACCACGAACGTGTTCCCTTTCGCCACCGTGATCTGACCCGGATCAAACAAGAAGTTCGCACTTCCCTGCCCACCCGGATTCGCACTTGGGCTGGATGGTTGGATCGCAGGTTGCCCAGCCGGGGGCTGGCTGCCAGATGGCTGCCCTGCCGGGGCGCCTGGAGTAGGTGCCTGCGCGGCGGGGCGGCTGATATGCCGCAGTTCAATTGCGTTCGCCGTCCCAATGTCGATCGCCCGCTGATTCAGTTCGCTGAGGCTGGTTCCTCGAATGATGTGCGGCGTAATCGCGAATACGGTCTCATCCTGCGAATGGTCTTGCGTCGTCTGCCCAAACAGGTATCTCAGGATTGGAATCTGCGCCAACCCCGGAATGCCGGCCAGGGACCTGGTCTGCGAATCGTCAAAGATGCCGCCAATCATGCTCGATTCGCCGTCTCTCAAGCGAATTTCGTGTTCAATTTTTTTCTGTCCAATGATGGGCTGGCTGATGCCGCCAATGCTCGACTGACCCACCACCGAGGAAATTTCCATGGTGATCTTCAGCGTCACTTCGCGGTCCGCGTGCACGTGAGGTGTGACGTCAATGTTCACGCCCACATCGAGATATTGAAACTGAGTGTTAACCAGCGGGTTGATGCCGACGCCTCCGATTCCGGGCTGGAACGATCCCGTGGCCACCGGCACTCGTTCGCCGATCTTGAGCGTCGCCTTCTGGTTATCCAGGGCGCGAACCTGCGGGTTCTGCAACATCTTCGTATCGCTGTCGCCCATGACGGCCGACAGGTTGGCGGAGCCAATCGATACCTGAAAATCCGTGGCGTTCAGGTTGCCCAGAGTGTTGAGCGACAACCCGCTACTGCTTGTGCTGCCCGTGGAAGTCGTCGAGGTCGTAGTCGTCGTACTGGTGCTGTTGATGTTGCTCTGCAGAGTGACGGTCGCGCTAGCCGGCGGAAGTAACCCCAGGGTTCGCGATTTATCCTTGCTGATCTGCAAGACTGCGATGTCGACCACCACTTCCGGACGCGACTTATCAAGATCCTCCACCAGCTTTTCGGCAAGCGCGATCTGATCAGGCGTGCCCCGCACCACCAGCGCATTCTGCGAGAGCAACTGTTGCACGCGCTGCACATCCAGCACGGCGCGAATCGCATTCACCACATCCTGTAACTCGGTGGGTTGCGAAAGATTCTGCAGGTAGAACGTCTTCAGGACGCTCTGCTCCAGTTCTTTGCGCTTGGCAGGATTGTCTTGCGCCACAAAAATCGTATTCGACGTCACCGGACGCCAGAAAGTCTTCGATTCCAGCGCCGTAATCTGCAGAGCGTCTTCCAATGTTACTCCGTTCAGCTCGACCTTAATTCGCCGCGAAGTATAGTCCGGGTCGAACAGCACGTTGACCCCGGCCAACTGCCCGATCGTCTGATAAATAACCTTGGAATCCTCGGTGAGTTTTACGGTGATGGGAACCACTGAGATGGGCGCCAGCTCGATGGGACCGCTCGCTTCCCTGATCTTCTTTTCCAGATTGCTGGGAGGTCCCGCGGCCTGCGGCGGAGGATTTTCCTTGTCGTTGATCATCTGCAAAGTCTTCTTCAACTCTTGCTGGGCGATGAACAGCGACGGGTCGATGAGAGCCGCTCTTTGAAACTCAGCCAACGCCTCCTGCAGCTTGCCCTCGTCGCGGAGGCCTTCCGCGTGATGAACCAGCGTTGCTGCCGCCTTGAACCGCATCCGCTCGAAAGAAGCCCGGTAGCGCAAATCTTTGGGTTTCAGGTCGTAAGCCTGCTTGAAAAAACCGTAGGCGGCTTCATAGTTCTGGCGCGCCTCGGCGTCCTGTCCTTTTTCGTAAAGCGTCTTAGCCTTGTCGGCGATCGCAGGCAGGATGGCAACCAGAACCAGCAGCGCAACCGCCGCAGGCATCAGACGTCTCATTCGTTAGTCCTCGTCCAAAAAAAATCTTTGCCGGAAGTGTTCGCCGGACAAGCAGATAACTGCACTTAGGACCGGTAAATTGGACCTATGTGAGGAATCCAAGCTCTACTTTTGCTGCGATTATAGCATCGGCCTTCCTGACTCCCTATCCGATTGCACACGCGGCAGTTACACTCTTTGGTCTTAGTCCCAGTGGGGGAACGGAGGCTTAGCCTTCAGTTTTCGGGCTTCGGCGGACCGGACTTCGCAAACCAGCGTTTCACGATCGCTGCCAAAGGTTTGTGCTGAAGCCCGATGGCCGAAGCCCGCGTCATTTACTGCTAAGATAAAACCGAAGTCGCAACTTTATGCCCCGCCAGTCCACACACCAGACCAAGCCCAGCCCCGAAAAATCTCCCCGCCGCGATCCCACCGCCTCCGGCCAGCGCGATGCCGCTGTTAATAGGATCGCTTCTCATAACTACTTCTTGCTGGAAAAATTTGAGTGTGGGGTGGTTCTTACCGGAACCGAGGCCAAATCGGTTCGCGGCGGCCTCGCCAACCTCAAGGATTCTTATGGCTTAGTGAAAGACGGCGAACTCTGGCTGCTCAACGCTCACATCGGCCCTTATGAGCATGGCAACATTCACAACCACGCTCCCCTGCGCACCCGCAAGCTGCTCATGCATAAAGAAGAGATCCGCAAGCTGATTGGCAAGACCCAGCAAAAAGGACTGACCCTGATCCCCGTCCGCATGTACTTCAAGAATGGCAAAGTGAAGGTCGAACTAGCCCTGGCTAAAGGCAAACAGCTCTGGGACAAACGCGAGACCGAACGCCGCCGCACCGCCGACAAAGAAGCTCGGGAAGCCATCACCCGCAGCCGGAAAACCTAAGAGTAGTAATGTAGGGATAATGTAGGGACAGCCGACCTCGACTGTCCAGCCGGGCAACGCCCGAGAGCGTGCAGGAACCCAGCACACCGTTCAATCGCCGGATGATGAGGGCCTGATCTTTTCGACCTCTGGGCCGCCTGTCGCTTGACTTGGCTACTGTTGGGCAGTAGTATTCGCGCTGCATTGCCTCTTGAATTGCGGCATCCAGCCCAAGGAGGAACTCTCCCCTGCCGAACGGCCCGTTCTCCGGGCGAACAACCCCTTATCGAATCGACCACAAGGTCATTGAACAGCAACAACTAACGAGGATGAACTTCCGGCGATTTCTCCGGATGAAAACGCATCCCGCAGCAATAACCCTTGAGGAGGAGAAATGGAACGCAGAGTTTTCAAGCGCAGCTACGTGGCGATGATCGCAGTGATGGCGCTCTTCGCAGTGTTGTGTTCATCAGCCTACGCACAACTTGTGGAAAACAATGTGCCCGCAGCTATTCGATTTTCCAAAGACCTCGGTCGCTCTGATTTATCGAAAGAAATCAACATTACAGTGCATCTCGAGCTTAGTGACAGGGCCGCATTTGACAAAGCGGCAGCTGCTCTATACGATCCCGCTTCGCCAACCTACCACCACTGGATGACCAACGCCGATCTCGCAAAGTATGCGCCCACAGAAGCGCAACGGGAGATGGTGCGTGAGGAACTTCGGGGCCACGGCCTCACCATCCTTTCCACCGACGCGATCGGCTTTAGCGTCCGGGCCCGCGGCACCATCGGTAATGTTGAGAGCGCCTTCAATACGGAGCTTCACGAGTTCGAGTACAACGGGCGATCATTCCGCGCCAACGTGCGCAACGCGCGGCTGACAGGTGAGGCGGGAAATCACGTCTCGACCGTTGCCGGACTGGAGGGCCACCAGGTGCGTCCACTTGCCATTCGGGCGGTCGATCCGAAAACCAAGGAAGCATTTCCTTCCGTGGCCCTGGGCAAGATAGCGAAGGGCGAAACGTTCCCACCGTTAAGTACAACCAGCTGTCTTTCGGCGCCGGCAACCTATGACCTGGTGGGCACGACCTCTCTTCCGGTCGGGGTTTACACAGGCACGGTGTATTCCCTCGACAGCAGCCTCATCTGCGACTATCTCCCCAACCAGTTGCAGACTGCATTGGGCCTCGATCAGGTTTATACCGCGGGATACGATGGCACAGGCCAGACCATCGTTCTGGTCGAAGCCTACGGCTATCCAACTCTGGAGAAGGATGCCAATGCGTTCTTTACACTCGCGGGTTTGCCGAAACTCACCTCGTCCAACTTCAGCATCGTCTACCCCCAAGGCAAGCCTAATCCTACGCTTGGGATTATCGAAGGCTGGAACATTGAGATGGCGCTCGATCTGGATTGGGCCCACTCCATAGCTCCCGGGGCCAAAATAGTCGACGTTATCACCGTCGGCCAGGACAGCGAGGATTTTCAAAACTCCATTTCGTACGTGGCCGAAAACAACCTGGGCAACCAGATCTCTAATAGCTATGAAGAGGACCTCGACCTGTTGTCCGGGCCGTCGGAACAGACTTCCTGGGACGAAGTACTGCAGGTTGCGACGGCGAAAGGTATCACGGTTAATTTCTCCAGTGGAGATGGTGGCGACAACGGGGTGGGCAAGCCGTTGGGAGCGCCTCTTATTCCTTCCATTGCTCCGCACGCGACAGCTGTCGGTGGAACCTCGATCCTGAACGATGTTAGTAATCCGGGATCCACGATCACGACCGCCTGGGGAGATACGTTGGTCTTTCTGCAAGCCGGGGCCGTCTTCGATCCGCCACTGGGGATCGGATTAATCGGGGGTGGCGGCGGCGGCGAAAGCATCTTCTGGCCCAAGGCGCCGTGGCAGAGTGCCCTTCCCGGCAAAGGCAGGGTATCTCCCGATGTCTCGGCACTGTCGGATCCGTATACCGGCGTTCCGATCGTGATTACGGAAGGGTCGACGCAATTCGTTCAGTACGGCTGGGGTGGTACCAGCTTAGGGTGCCCCATCTTCACGGCCTTCTGGGCAATTGCTAGCCAGAAGGCGGGACATGCTCTAGGTCAAGCGGCGCCGTTGATCGCCGCTCTGCCCTACGGTGGAATTCAGGATGTCCTGCCGACCACCGACAGCACAAAAAATAACGTGACCGGAGTGATCGTAGATCAGAACGGCGCCACCACCTACTCGGCTTCGGAAATCTTTGCCGGATTGCTCGAGGGCAACAAAGGCTTTACCAGCGCCATCTGGCCCGAGGATTCCGAGGATGTGCTGGACTTCGGGTTCGGGCTGGATAGTTCACTTACGGTCCGGCATGGCTGGGACAATGCAACTGGATACGGGACGCCCTACGGCCTGGCCTTCATCAACGCGGTAACCGCCGGGAATTAGGTCGCTGCTTTCGTAATGAGGGCAGATCTTAAGTGCCAACAAGAAGCAAATTTTTCAAGGGCGGTGACGATGGTGTCACCGCCCAAATTTTTCATGCGCGATTCGAGAAGCATTACGTCGAAATCTCTTCCCTATCTTTCAGCGGAAAGCGCGATCAGCACAATGGGACGCTCGAACGGCAGTGATGTGGAGCCTCGCTCAGTCTCTTCCGGATAGTCGTTGCTAACACGCGATTCCACTCATTAGCCCTTCGCTCGCTCGCCCCGTCGGCCCTCTCCGGCGCGCCTGACCAGTCTAGGTCACGCAACCGGATCAATGAGTGTAATCGGGATATTTCGCCACTTGGGGTGTCATCACTTTGGATGTAAATTGCGCCAAGACTCGACGTGACCAGAGTCACTGACATTACGCGCTCATCCGCATAGCATCTCGCCCCGATACGAGTCTCGCCTCTCCGAAGAGCCGCCCCCTGCCGTTGACGCACAGCCCCCTGAGGCGACGGAATCAACCCTTATATCGGACGTAGCCATTCGTCCTGCGGAGGTTCGACATGATAGGCCTGTTTTCAAATTGTAAAAAGCCGGCATGGATCTGGCCGGTTATGCTCGCCTTACTAGCCGCTATCCTGCTGTTCGGGGCAACGGCCCTGGCCCAGGATGTGGTGCAGACGCTCGCACTGTCGCGCGCGCCAGTGTCAGATCCGCCGCCTGCGGTTTTGAGTGAGAGCTTCATCGTGACTGCAACCCCGGCCCCGACGGCAATCGTCATCCTGCTTCCTGGCGGTGCCGGACTCATCTCACTTGTTCCTAACGGTACCGACGGCACACTCGATGTGAATTCCCATAACTTCGTGGTGCGCAGTCGTTCCCTGTTCGC
>Ga0074044_10004690_pt1 | contig 11261 bp, 11 predicted proteins | sample BogForMeECP23OM1_FD_94443 | JGI IMG/M metagenome (GOLD analysis project Ga0074044, IMG submission 94443) | Bog forest soil microbial communities from Calvert Island, British Columbia, Canada - Bog Forest MetaG ECP23OM1 | ecosystem: Environmental > Terrestrial > Soil > Wetlands ...
ACGCAGCGCGTTATCGATCAAATTAGTCAGCAGGCGCTGCATTGCTAGCACTTTTAATCCCAGCCGCGGCACCTTGCCCAGTCGTGCCGTAACGGTCTTGCCCTGGCGCCGATAGCGTTCGAGCACCGAATTCACGAGTTCGTTCAGATCGGTTTCCGTCAAAGCAGTGTCTTCCGCGGTCACGCGCGCGAAATCCAGAAACTGGTTGATGACTGCATCGATGTCCTCGATGTCCTGCACCATGCCCGCCCTGAGTGAGGCGTCCATCTTGTTGTCGAGCATCTCGACGCCGAGCCGTATGCGCGACAGCGGCGTGCGTAGATCGTGGGAGACACCGGCGAGCAGCAGCGCGCGGTCGGCTTCGGTGCGCTGCAAGTCGCTCGCCATCTGATTGAATGCGCGCGCGAGTGTGTTTATTTCCGATGGCCCAGTTTCAGTTATCGGTTGCGGCATGCGGCCGCGGCCGACCAGGGCTGCCGCACGTGTGAGTTCGTGCAGCGGACGATTGATGCGAGCGAGAATCAGAAACGCGCCGATCAGCGCCAGCATTAGCGCCAGTACACCCCAGCTTATCCAACGCAATTCATTATTGCGCGGAATGCGCTCGCGCGGCATGCGCAGCCAGTATTTTTGTTGGTCAATATCAAAACTGATCCATAGACCGGGAATGCCGTTCACGGCGCCGGCGAGTTCCGTATCGGCACCAAGATTGTCGCGTAATTCGGTGCCGAGCGATTCCATTCCCGGCGGCGGCGGAGGGGGGGGCGTGACCACTTCATTATCCCGTGCGGGATAAATCTGTATGCCCTCCTGTTGCGCCATGCTTCTCAGCAAATTGAGCCGTTTGTCGGGACTTGCGGAAACCAGCGCCGAACGTGAGAGGTTGATGATGCTGGTGATCTGTGACGCAAAATGATGGCCCATCGGCCCGCGTTCCGTCATCCGGAAAATGACGCCCCATGCAAGGTGGCTGGCGATCAGCAGCAGCGCGATCAGCAGCACCGTGCGCCACAGCAGACTGCTTGGGAGCAACTTCATCTTATGCCGCGGCTTTGCCGTCGGGGATGAATACGTAGCCGAATCCCCAGACGGTTTGGATAAAACAAGGCTTGGCGGGGTTTTCTTCGATCAATTTGCGCAGCCTTGATACCTGCACGTCAATCGAGCGGTCGAACGCGCCGAATTCTCGGCCGCGCGCGAGTTCCATCAATTTGTCGCGCGACAGCGGGACGCGCGGATGCTGCACCAGTGCTTTGAGCAGCGCGAATTCTCCGGTCGTGATTGGAATATTTGTGCCTTCGCGTTCCAGCGTGCGCGTCGCGAGATTGAAACTGAAGATGCCGAATTTGATGGTTTGCTGATCGGCGGTTGGCGCGCCGGGCGGCTGCGGTTCCGGCGCCCGGCGCAGCACCGCCTGGATGCGTGCGACCAGTTCGCGCGGATTGAACGGTTTGGGCAGATAATCATCGGCGCCGACTTCGAGGCCGACGATGCGGTCGACATCGTCACCCTTGGCGGTCAGCATGATAATCGGCATTTTTTCCCCGAGCCCGCGCAGCCGCCGGCAGATCGACAGCCCATCCTCGCCCGGCATCATCAGGTCGAGTACCATCAGGTCATAGCGTTCGCGGGCGAGCCAGCGGTTCATGTCGTTGCCGTCGGTGACGGCGCGTACGTTGAATCCCTGTTCGGTCAGATAGCGGTTGAGCAGTTCGCGCAACCGTGCGTCGTCGTCCACGACGATGATTTTTGTTTTGGATTCATTCATGGCGGTATCTTATCGGTTCAGCGCTGGTTTTCTGGTGCTTTTGGTAAGCGTTTGTTGCAGCGACTACCTGCGCAATAAATTGTTACAAAAAAACCGGCATATTCTAACGTTTCATTTATGTAGTAAGCGTAGCATGCCTCCACACCGGCAAGTGATCGCCGGCAGAATCAGCGTATTTGAAAACACCGGTAGATCAATCCATGAGGTATATGGGTATCAAAGTAGTCCTATGTGGTGCAATGACCGCAGCTTTGATGTTGGGCGGTCTGCCAGCGCGCGCCGATCCTCCTGCCACTGATCGTGGGGGAGTCCTACAAGGTGCTGATTTTCAACACTCGCATCGATTACTGCACAAGTTCCGTAATCCCGGAAAATCTCTGGGGTCGGTGCGTCCGGGGCAACCGCCAGCGGGTGAGTTGTCCGAGGACGAACGCCGCGCGCTGAGAAGCGATCTCGAACGTGCCGATCGCGAGATTTACCGGAAATAAATTGCAAACCCAAGGATAAGTTTTTCGATTAAAGGAGCAGAAAATGAAACCGATACTATCCGCCATTGTTGGCGTGATTGCGTTAGCGGCCACTTATTCCATGCCGCTGATGGCGCAAGGGCTGTCTGGGGCCGCGCTGGCTGATGAGAGTGGGCCGCCGCCCATGGATGGCGGCCCGATGGGGCACGGTGATGGGCACGGACCATGGGGTGGCCATCAGCCATGGGGGGCAAGGTGCGAGGGCGACGTTGAAAAATGCCGCACCGAAATGCAGGCACGCATGCAGGAACATTTCAAGGAACAGTTCAAGAAAGCCGACCGCGATGGCAACGGCACTCTGAGCAGGGCGGAAGTCGAGCAAGGCATGCCGATGCTGGCGCGCAATTTCGATGAAATCGACACCAACAAAGACGGACAGATATCACTCGAGGAATTCGAGGCCTATGGCAAGAAAAAAATGGAAGAATTTGCCAAGCGGCGCGATACGTGCAAGGCCGACCCTGATAAGTGCCATGCGGAAATGCTCGATCGCATGAAAGAAGAGTTCAAGAAGGCCGACGTCAATGGCGACGGTGTTTTGACCATGGCCGAGGCCGAAAAGGGTGCGCCGATGATCGCCCATCAGTTTTATGAATTGGACGCCAACAAGGATGGACAGGTATCGCTCAAGGAATTCGAGGATTTCCATAAGCAACAGTACGAGAAATTCAAGAAGAAACGTGCGCAAGCACTGGATCGCCTTGAGAAGCAGTTCAAGAAGGCCGATAGCAACCACGACGGCATGTTGAGCATGGCGGAAGCGGAAAAGGGTATGCCGGAACTCGCCAAATGTTTTGCCGAGGTGGATACCAATCACGACGGCATGATCTCGCTTGAGGAAGCCAAAGCTACCGTTCCGATGCATCCGGACATGGGTCATGGACATGCCGGCGGCATGATGATGAAAGGCCCATATGGGCATGGCGACGGAATGTGGGGCCATGGGCATGGGCATAACGGGCATGGGATGCCGCCGGGGCCGATGGGCGGGGACGACGAGCAGCATTCCAATGCACCTCCGCCAGCACCGGCCGCCATGTAGTAGGTACTGCGATACCACCTTCAAGTCTATGCAGCGGCCGTCACCAGCCTATCCCCAAGTGTAGCCGGCCGGTCAACTGCCCCTTCCGGGGCGGTTTTTTTATGCTTATCGCATGGGAAGGTGCTCCGTACAGCCGTTTTTTATCGTATCCTCTTGTTTCATCGGCCTCCCGGCTCTCGGGAAGGCGCCGAAGCGACGAAAAACTCTAATTCAGGAGAGGAATCATGCTTGCCACGCGAATCCGCCAAAAGGACAGTATCTTCTATTTCGCGAGCTATCCTGCGAAGGAAGTGCTGGATCGGGTCCGCTTTATCAGCCGCTTTTACGGCGAAGATGAACAAATTGCCCCGCAAACCGTTCCGCAGCACGACGAAATCGCCCAATTCATCGCGCGCGTAGAGCGCAGCGATGCCGCCTTCCAGCGCCAACTGTCGCGCGCCAAGGTGCGCTCGCTCAAGAATTTCTACGAAATGGCGGTCAATCAGCCACCGATTCCGGGCACCGTCCTGTTGTTCACTGATGACAAACTCGGTTTCCGCGCGCTGGAGGGGCAGGAGGATATCGGCCATTTGCAGGAGCCATCTTCCAAGTACTTGATTATTGACGGCCAGCACCGCCTAGCCGCGCTGCGTTTTTATCTGACGGAACATCCGTCTGAGGCCGCCAGCATCCGCGTCCCATGCGTGATCTTTGACGGCCGCAGCGAGGACTTTGCAGCCGAAATGTTCGTCATCATCAATTCGACGCCTACCCGCATCAATAAAAGCCACCTGGTTGATCTCTACGAACGCGTATCGTGGGCCGACCCCGACCGCCGCTTTGCGGCGCGGATGGTGGACAGCCTTTACAGCGAGGGCGACAGCCCGCTGCGCTACCGCATCAACCGGCTCGGCGGCCGCAGCGCGAAAGACAAATGGATATTGCAGGCCGAACTGTTCAACGAACTTTACCGATGGACGCGCGCCGAATGGAAAAAAATCAAGCAGGCGACCAACAGCTACAAGGAAGCCGAGAAGTACTACGCGGTCATCCGCGATTTCCTGAAGTCCGCGCAGCGCGTGTGGGGCGATGCGTGGACCGGCGAAAGCTACATGGTTACCAAACCGGTCACGCTGAAAGCAATGATCCGCGTTTGCGCCGACCTCGCGCGCGAGGATGCCGACCCTGTCGACGGCCGCCAAGCGCGCTGGGAAAAACGCCTGAGTCCGTGGGTTGATCTGCGGCGCGCATTCCGCACCGAAGGGTTTTACGAACGCTTCCCGGCCAAGGGCGAAGTCGAGCGCGTTGCGCGTATCCATCGCGATTTGGCGAGGGCTGCGGACATCGAAGTCAAAAGTGCAAAAGTAGGAAAGGAATAACAGGCAGGTTAACGGTGGGCTGAGGCCAACTCATATAAAATAGTCTGCATCCTGTTTTCCATGGCTTGGTTTGAAGATCCTTTCTCTCGAAACCTCGACTGAACTGTGTTCCGTCGCATTATGGTGTGATGGCCGAATAGAATCACGCGAAGCGCAAGCGGGGCAGCGGCATTCGGAGTTGCTGCTGCCGATGGTGGATGCGCTGCTCGTCAGTCAAAATCTCAAACTCAAGGACATTGATGGAATCGCGTTCGGCGCCGGGCCGGGATCGTTCACCGGACTGCGCATCGCATGTGGCATTGCTCAGGGACTCGCATTCGGCGCAGATATTCCGGTGTTAGGCGTGAGCACGCTGCTTGCTTTGGCGGAAGCATCGGGCGCTGAGCGCGCGGTTTGCTGTCTCGATGCTCGGATGGAGAAAATCTATTACGCCGCCTATGAAAAGTGTGGCAGCGACTGGCACGCAGTGTATGAGTCCGGACTGTACGCGCCGCAAGATGCGCCGCCGTTGCCCGGCAACGACTGGGTCGCGTGCGGCAGCGGCTTTGCCGCCTATCGCGCCGCGCTGGAACAGCGTTATCGGGGGCAACTGGTAAAAGTCATGGATACGTTGATGCCGCACGCACGTGAAGTTGCGGTGCTCGCTGCGCGGGGGTTCGAACAGGGGCGGGGCATTCCGGCGGAGCAGGCGGCGCCAGTATATGTGCGTGACAAGGTCGCCCTGCGCGTGGATGAGCGTCCGCCGCGATGAGTGCGCAGATCGATAATCTGCCGCGTTATCGCCGCATGACGGCGGGCGATCTCGACACAGTGCTCGCCATTGAAACCCGCATTTACCCATATCCGTGGACGCGCGGCAATTTCAGTGATTCGCTGGCCGCCGGCTATCATTGTCTAATCATGGAAATCGGCAGCGAGCTTGTGGGTTACAGCGTAGTCATGCTCGGGGCCGGCGAAGCGCATCTGCTGAACCTCAGCATCGCTGCGCGCTGGCAGCGGCGCGGGCTTGGACGCGAGTTGCTCGGCCACGTGCTTAAACTGGCACGCAACGAGGCGGCTGAACGCATTCTGCTCGAAGTGCGGCAGTCGAACAGTGCAGCGCAGGCATTGTACGAAGACAGCGGATTTTCCCGGATCGCAGTGCGGCGTGACTATTATCCAGCACAGTCCGGCCGCGAGGATGCCGTGGTAATGGCGCTTGAATTATGACCGCACGTCGCCGTGAAGTCATGAAGGAACTCGGTTTAGCTCCGCGCTGGCGATTGCGCGCCAAATCCAAGGAGGTTGATCCATTGCCACCGACCCAGACCGTTGCCAACACAACTGCAGAGATGGCGCCGGCGCTGTCACTGGATGAACGCACCACGCAAATCATGCGCATGGATTGGCCACAGCTTAAGGAAAGCGTTGCCGGTTGCGTCGCGTGTCCGCTGCACCAGGGCCGCAACAAGACCGTGTTCGGCGTTGGCGACGAACACGCCTCCTGGCTGTTCGTCGGCGAAGGACCGGGCGCGGAGGAAGACCTGAAAGGCGAACCGTTTGTCGGCCAGGCCGGCAAGCTGCTCGACAACATGCTGGCCGCGATCAAGTTGAAGCGCGGCAAGGACGTTTACATCGCCAATATCGTCAAATGCCGGCCGCCGGGTAACCGCACGCCGGAGTCGCTCGAGGCCGCACAATGCGAACCATATCTGCATCGCCAGATCGAGCTCATCAAGCCGAAACTTATCGTTGCGCTCGGCAAGGTTGCCGCCGTCAATCTGCTGCAGCGTGAGGCGTCGATCGCAAGTTTGCGCGGCAAGGTGCACGAATACCGCGGCACTCCGCTGATCGTCACTTATCATCCGGCGTATTTGCTGCGCAATCTGCCTGGCAAGGCGGAAGCATGGGTTGACCTATGTTTCGCAGTTGATACCATGCAGGGCTTGAAAAACACACTGGCCGCCGCTACTTAAGTGACGCGGCCTCTTTCCAAGGAGAATAATTATGAAACGAATTTTTATTGCGCTTGGCTTGCTGTCTACGCTGTTACTCAGTGGCTGCGGCTACAATACGCTGCAATCGCAGGATCAACAAATCAAGGCGAGTTGGGCGGAAGTTGTCAATCAGTATCAACGTCGCGCCGATTTGGTGCCGAATCTGGTCAACACCGTTAAAGGCTTTGCCGCACAGGAGCAACAGGTGCTGCTCGGCGTGACGGAAGCACGGGCAAAAGTCGGCAGCATTCAGGCGACGCCGGAACTTATCAACGATCAAGCCGCGTTCCAGAAATTCGTTGCCGCGCAGGCTGAATTGAAATCGGCAATATCGCGGTTGTTAGTGGTCGCCGAGAACTATCCACAGCTCAAATCGGACGCCAACTTCCGTGATCTCCAGGCGCAGCTTGAAGGTACTGAAAATCGCATCGCAGTCGCGCGCAACCGCTATATCCAGGCAGTACAGGACTACAATGTTACGGTGCGCTCGTTTCCGAGCAATCTGACCGCGATGCTGTTCAGCTTCAAGGAAAAGGCGCAGTTCACGGTCGAGAACGAGGCCGAAATTTCGAAGCCGCCGAAAGTCGATTTCAGCGCGCCGCCCGCAGCTCCGGCCGCACCAAACGCGAAATAATAATTCGCGCCATCCATGAAACGAAGCCTGCTGCGGTGGCTGTTCGCCGCGTGTGCGCTGTTGATAACAGCGTTTGCGTGCGCCGATGTGCCGGTGCCACCGCTGCAGCACCGCGTTACTGATCTCACCGCGACACTGACCGCCGATCAGGCGGCGACGCTGGAGCAAATGCTCGCCGTCTTCGAAGCGAAGAAAGGCGCGCAGATCGCGGTGCTGATAGTGCCGACTACGGCACCCGAGGAGATCGAGCAATACTCAATCCGTGTCGTTGATCAATGGAAACTCGGCCGCAAGGGCGTGGACGATGGTGTGCTGCTGCTCGTTGCCAAGGACGACCACCGGGTACGCATCGAAGTCGGCTACGGTCTTGAAGGGGTGCTGCCCGACGCCGGTGCCAACCGCATCGTCGAGGAAGACATCGTGCCGCGTTTTCGCGGAGGTGATTTCTACGGCGGCATCGCAGCTGGCGTCGATCGCATCACGCGTGTGATCGACGGCGAACCGTTGCCGCCGCCGCGTGCACAGCCTCAATCGCAATTTAATTTTGAGTCCTTGCTGTTGATCGGATTTATTTTGATATTCGTCGTCGGCGGCATTCTGCGTGCGATTTTCGGCCGCGTGCTCGGTTCCGGCATCATCGCGACGATTGCCGCCGTGATTGCATGGTTTCTCGCCGGCACGCTGATCGCAGCGTTGGTCATCGGCTTCATCGCGTTCATACTTGGTTTGATCGGTGGTGCGCGTGGTGGTTGGAGCGGCTATCCCGGCGGCTGGTCGTCGGGCGGCGGTGGTTTTGGCGGTGGATTCAGTGGCGGCGGCGGTGGTTTTGGCGGCGGCGGCGCTTCCGGCAGCTGGTGACATTAATGAAACGGTTACTTAAACATCTTTTCATACCCGGCTGGCTGGCGCGTCGGCCGTTTACGCCGGCAGTGCTTGACCGCATCGAAACCGCGATCCGCGAATCGGAGCGCACGCACAACGCGGAATTGCGTTTTGTTGTCGAAGGCGACCTGGATATACGCCATGTACTGCTCGGTGGCACGGCGCGCGCGAGAGCCGTCGAATTGTTCTCCCGGCTGCGCGTGTGGGACACCGCGCACAATAGTGGTGTCTTGATCTACGTGCAGTGCGTTGACCGCCATATCGAGATCGTTGCCGACCGCGGCGTTGCCGCCAAGGTTACCCAGCAAGAGTGGGACGCCATTTGCCGCCGCATGGAAGAGGTATTCCGCGCCGGGCGCTATGAAGAGGGCGCGTTGCAGGGTATCCGTGAAATCACCGCGCTGCTGTCAACACATTTTCCCGCATCCGGCTCGAAGGCGGATGAACTTCCGGACCGGCCGGTCGTGCTGTAATGTGTTAACGATGCGGCCCGGCGGGAATCCGCGGAATATTTCCGCTGCGCACATTGAGCTTGTGCTGCTGGATGATCAATGCCATCATGAACACGACAAACACGCCGAGCAGCACGATCACGGCGTAGACTGAGAACTCGATCCGGATCAGTGCCGCATAGATACCGAGCATGACGAGGATGCTCAGGTTCTCGTTGAAATTCTGGATCGCAATCGAGTGGCCGGCGCCCATCAGCACGTGGCCGCGATGCTGCAGCAGCGCGTTCATTGGCACCACGAAAAATCCCGAGATCGCGCCGATTAGCATCATCAGCACCATCGCCATGTAAACGTTGCGCACAAAAGCTATGGCGATAATTGCGACCCCCATCGCGATGCCGATCGGCAGTACCTTCAACGAACGGTTCAGTGGTATCAGCCGCGCCGCAATGACTGCACCGATGGCGATGCCCATTGCAGAAATACCCTGCAGCTGCGTCGCCTGGCTCAGTGAGTAGCCGAGTGCGGCGGCGGCCCAGCTCAGCGCGATGAATTGCAGCGCTGCGCCGACGCCCCAGAACAGGGTGGTGGTGGCGAGCGAAATTTGTCCGAGCTTGTCCGCCCACAACTGCCGCTGGCAATGCGCGAAGTCGCGGAAAAGAAAGAAGGGATTCTTGCGTGGCAGTTTGTGATCGATCGCGGTTTTCGGGATGTGGAGATTGAATACCGCGGCGACCAGATAGCACACCATGATCAACGCGATCGCGATGTCAGGCGCAGTATTGAGATGCCGGATATGGAGGTTCTGGACGTCGATCGCGAGTAGCTTGTAGGCGACCTTCTCGCTGATCAGCACACCGCCAAGGATGGTGCCGAGGATGATTGAGATGACGGTCAGTCCTTCCATCCAGCTGTTGGCGACCACCAGTCTGTAAGACGGCAGATATTCAGTGAGTATCCCGTATTTGGCCGGTGAGTAGGCCGCCGCGCCGAGGCCGACCACGCCGTAGGCGAGCAGCGGGTGAATGCCAAACAGCATCATCGCGCAGCCGCCAATCTTGATCGCGTTTGAAATGAACATCACGCGGCCTTTGGGCAGTGCGTCGGAAAAAGCGCCGACGAAGGGTGCCAGCACCACGTACGAAATCGTGAAGAACAGTTTCAGCATTGGCGTCAGCCAGTCCGGCGAGTTCATCATAGCCAGCAGCGCTATCGCGGCGACCAGCAATGCATTGTCGGCGAGCGACGAAAAAAACTGCGCCGCCATGATGATGTAGAAACCGAACGGCATGCGGAAAAGCGAAATCCTGTTGTAGCAGCGGGGGAACTGTTTGGGGCTGTTTTATACCATAATTTGGTTGCAGCGGCGCGCGGCCGGCCTGGAACGCAAGGGTAAAACATGGTTGAATAGTACGCATAGCGCCGCCGCAGTCAAAGAAAAAACAACATGCCACGTCCCATCAAAGCCACGATTGATCTCGCCGCATTGAAGCACAATCTTGCGGTGGCGCGGCGGCATGCGCCGCGCGCCGCGGTGTTCGCGGTCGTCAAGGCCAATGCCTACGGTCACGGTGTCGCCCGCGTCGCGCGCGCCCTCGCGGATGTGGAAGGTTACGCACTGCTCGAACTCGACGCTGCACTGCGCCTGCGTGAAAGCGGAGCGCAGCAACGCATCCTACTGCTCGAAGGCGCGTTTTCAGTACACGATTTCGAGATCGCCGCAGCGCAGCGCTTAAGTGTCGTCGTGCATCATCAGGAACAGGTTCGCATGCTTGACAGCATGAGCGCGGGTGCCGGGCTGGATATCGTGCTCAAGCTCAACACCGGGATGAACCGCCTCGGTTTCACGGTGGCCGATGCCAAGCCCACGCTTGAACGGTTGCAGAACCATCCGGCGGTCACCAGGTTCACATTGATGACACATTTTGCCGATGCCGACGATCAACGCGGCGTCGCGTGGCAGATGGAAGTGTTCGAGCGCGCGGCCAAAGGTTTCGAACTCGAGCGCACGCTCGCCAATTCGGCAGCGCTGCTGCGCTATCCGGAAACGCACGGCGACTGGATCCGCCCCGGAATCATGCTTTACGGCTGCTCGCCATTTGCCGATCTGTCGGCGGTCGAACTTGAACTCAAACCGGTAATGACGCTGACCAGCGAACTGATCGCGGTACGCGAGCTGCAACGCGGCGACCGCATCGGCTACGGCGGTACGTTCGAGGCGCCACGCGCGATGCGTGTTGGGATCGTCGCCTGCGGCTATGCCGACGGCTATCCGCGCCACGCGCCGACTGGCACGCCGTTACTCGTCAACGGCCAACGCACGTGCACGCTCGGCCGCGTCTCGATGGATTTGATCCATGCTGATCTGACCGACATTCCGCAGGCGAACGTCGGCAGTCCGGTCACGCTGTGGGGCGAAGGATTGTCGGCAGACGAAGTCGCGGCGAGCGCCGGTACCGTCAGCTATGAATTGCTGTGTGCGCTCGCGGTGCGCGTGCCGGTGAGTGAAATCCCGGCGCGATGAAAAGCACAGGTCGCGGGCGTATCATCACGTCATCCTTGTTGATCGATTGAATCGTGGCCAAAGCCAAGACCGTTTACGTATGCAGTGAGTGCGGCGGA
>Ga0074044_10004691_pt1 | contig 11260 bp, 6 predicted proteins | sample BogForMeECP23OM1_FD_94443 | JGI IMG/M metagenome (GOLD analysis project Ga0074044, IMG submission 94443) | Bog forest soil microbial communities from Calvert Island, British Columbia, Canada - Bog Forest MetaG ECP23OM1 | ecosystem: Environmental > Terrestrial > Soil > Wetlands ...
AAGTTGAGGTATATTATCAGCATCATCAACACTAGCTACGCTCACCCCATTCCAGTAAACAGTTACTATTCCGTTAAACCTCACCCACGCCACATGATACCAAACACCAGTTGTAATCGGCGAACTAGGTGGTGCACCAGCATAATGTGCTGATCCACCATTAATATTCGAGTAGAAGGCTACCCGCTGTGTTCCATTAATGTTCTGGACGAGTCCGAGAATTCCGTTGTTGCTGTCTTGATACTGCATCCAGAGTACGAATGGGTGTCCTATGGCAGGCAGAGTGTTAAATCTAACCCACATATCAATCGTGAATTCCCCGGTTCCGAAAGCAAAGTCACTTGATGGCGGGGTCTCCACAGGACCATATGCGGCATTCGTCACTCTGAGTGAGGCTGTTTCAAATTTGAATTGTGAAGTGTCAATACTAGACGAGCCAATGAAAAATATCGACTTAGCCGTAGGAAAATAGTTTCCGGCGAGTACCTTCGCTGAAAGAATCGACGGCCGATACAGAACGATTACCTGAAGCAACACACCGGATTTGAGATACTCTTGGACGTCCTGAGAATAACGATACGGAAAATATGTCACGGTAACGTTGGCCGGACCAGACGGAGAGCCAGGAGGAAACGAAACGTTTGATCGGAATACTCCGAAACTATCTGTCAAAGCCAGAAAAGACCGATAAGCACAGGTAATTGTAACATTCTTTCCAGAAAGCGCCTGTCCAGTTGATGTCTCCAGAAACCCGCTAACAGTAAAGTTTTCACCAACGAATACAAGGTTGCTCGATATCTTCACGTCAGTTACAATCGTTCCGACCACCTGTCCCTGAACTTGTGGAAGCCCTATGTTACAGCATGTTCCTACCGCTACAGTCATTATCAGAAGAATGAGGACGACCCTTGTTGCGTTTAACAAGCAACTTCCACGCCGATAGCTATGCGCTAAGCGTAGCGGCAATATATAATGCCACAACTTCGACTACAGATGCGATTCTAGAATCGCAGCGAAGCCAAATGGGATTTCGTGGCCATGGCAAGTCAACAGTAACTCCCCGTGCCTGAAACAGCAATTGAAACATCATTATGATCATTACCAGTTAGCCCTTATATGTTTCAGAATGGGTGAGAAACTTAACTGCGTCTTGACGCAGTCAAGAGACCGGCAGAGACGATGTTCGATTGGCAGACCTCACAACTAAAAAAAGCATGCGACGTGCTCCACGCAAGGACGTGCGCCGCATCCTCGGCCTCTCGTTCGTAGTCTTCGGTGTCGTGGTAATACTTGTTAGCGTTGTTTCTGCTGCTACCTCTCTCGGCGGGCTTGGTCTTGCGTCATTTCTTATCGGTATGCTCCTGGTTTATCTCCCGTCCCAATCCACTTCTTTCTCGGAAACTGTAAAGGGATATGTGCTTTCGTCACTAATTAACGTCGAACGTTCTATTTGCGAATTGGCTTCGAACACCAAGGCAGTTTACTTGACGGTTCATGATCGACTAGAGAAGCCTATGGTTCTGCTCCCTATGAGCGAGAGCTATTCAGACACGTCAAAAAATGGTATCCAAGCCGAGGGTGGATTGCTGCTTCTCGACCCATCAGATGCGCATAAGACAGGTCTTCTCTTAGAAGCGCCCGGGGCATCCTTGCTGGAGTTACTGGAGAATGAATCAGGTGTGGATTTCTTCGACGTTGACAGAGCCGATTTAATTGATTCATTACGTTCCGGCATGGTGAACTCTCTGGAATTGGTCAACGATTTGAAGGGCATGATAGCGAAACATGAATTGACGTTTGTCATTAAAGATGGTCCCCTAACCGATCTGACGTCGTCTGTCTTGAGATCAGCCCCAACCCTATCCTCACGTTTGGGATGTTTGATTTGTAGTGCCGCTATTTGCGCTGCGATCAAGTCATATAAGTGTGCAATGACGGTTGAAAATGCGACACACAAAGCCGGACTCCACCACGTAACCCTACGATTTGGCCAAGAGGCGGATGAGGAACGCGAATAATCGACACATTCATCCTCTACTATGCCGCAAGCATACTCCTAAGCGGACTCGTTCTAATGGCTGTAGGAGTTCAGCAGATCGCGATATACTATTCCATTTATTTAATCGAGTTTCTCGCAGCAACCGAATTAATAGGGACCGTTAGACAAAGCCTTCGAAGATATGTACGGCCGATTATACTCGTATTTCTGCTCGGATTCATCTACCTGTTTGCAGAGCAAGTCATCCATATCTTAGTGTTATCCATATAGTATCATCCACTATCTTAGCGTGAGGAATCCATAACATGCGACGAAGAAGAAGTGTCAGGACAGCAATTCTGCTTGTACTACTAGCCCTTCTCGCGTCGGTGCCAGTACTATTCCCCTACATGCCTTCAGTTCAGCAATCCTCGAGCGGTGGCGGTTGCTGTGGCCTACTGACCGGATTCAACAATGTCGGCGGTATTGTCGTGTCACCCAGCTATCTATTCAAGTACAGTGCCATTGCAATTCAATTCGCGCATACAGGCAATTACTCGCAGGCCCTAGAAGTCTTGCAATACACCCTAGAGAATTCAGGGAACACGTCTAATTTGCAAGAACGGGAACAAGGGAACGCACATAATTCTCAAGGACAATCAGGACAATCAGGGAACCCGTCTCACGCCAGCGATTATCTCGCTGCATATCTCATTTCACTTTCCGGAACCATTTTGACGCTTAAATCCATAGATACGGAATTAATTCAACTCCAGAACTTCACGAATTCTGGAGATACCATTCCAGCCCAACAGAAGGCTCTCGAGATTGGCAAGTTAATCGAAGATGCATCGTACAACATCACCGTCGCCGGGTCGGCATTGAACACGTTGCGCGATAAATACCAAATTGACGTCTCCACTCAACGGGAACTGATTTTAACCCTCGTGTCGAGACTTCAAGGAGATGAACTCGCGCTGGCTGAATTGAAATCAATCGTGTCGACTCTTGATCTTCAAACCGCCACCGAGTTAAATATCACAGTGACACCTGTACCGGTCTTAATCGAAGACAGGTTGCACATCTCAGCTCAGATCCGAAGCAAAGGAGTCGAGCTTCCGAATCGAACGGTACAAATATGGATAAACAATGTTGAGGTGGCGAACGTCACATCGGATAGCAACGGAACAGCAGGTTTGAACTATCTTGCTTCAGACGCCAGTCATTATGATAACCTCGTTATCTACGCGAGGTATGTGCCTTCTGGATCCGATACGCTGAATCTGCGTCCAACCAGATCAATGATAGTAACCGTGCCTGTAGAATATTACCCTGTAAACCTAACAGTGGAAACTGACGTTTCAAACGTTCGTGTTCAACAGAATTTTACGGTCAGAGGAACTCTCACGAACTCCTCTAGAATAGGCTTGCCTGACAGAACTTTGCAGCTACTAGTAGACGGAATACAGACAGGCACTGCCAAGACCGATCAAGCCGGAGACTACACCATAGTCTCCTCGATTCAGCCAGAAAACTTCGAAGGATCACACGCGCTTAATGTTTCGTTTGCTCCCGCGAGCGGTATCTATGAATCGACAAGCAGTAATTCATCTATCGAAGCATACTATCTTCATCCAAATCTCGAATTGTTCCAGAATCAGTCAATCGTAGTTTCAGGTCAAGAATTTGTTCTTCAAGGGACGGCGATGATTGGCACGAAACCTGTCAGCGACGGCTTGATCGTCGCACTTATTGGCCAAAATGAATTAGGCCGTGCGCTCACAGACTCCGGCGGACACTTCCGTCTGGCGATAAATGTACCTTTGGAAGCTACGGGTCAAACACCTGTGAGGATAACATACGTTCCTGATGAACCTTGGATCAAAGACGGATCGACGTACTTGGTCCTTAATGTCTGGAATTCTTCCATGATCGCTATCGGACTAAGCACCTTTGGCCTAGCAGGAATCGCGGTTGCAACAAAACCACCTAGAGAACTATCCGTTACTGAGACGACGGAATCTGAGGAAGAAATCACGAATGATAAAACTAGAAGAATACCGACGATCTGGTTAAATCGACCTTCTCTTCTTGACCTACGTTTTCTTGAAGGAATTTCTGAACCAGACCTGCGCTTGGTAGAGGCATATTGGTCGTCGAGAGCGATCATCGGAATAGCCCTGAACGATCCGGGCAGGCTCTCAGAGTCCGTCAGAGAATACGCTGTACGCGCTGCCGGTAAGCTTGGAAAGGGCGCTGCATGGTTCTCAACACTGACGCATCTGTTCGAAGTCGCAGAATACGGGAACCATCCAGCCTCAAATGACGATGCACAGCGAGCAGTTGACAATGCTGTACGGATTGCCGATCTTGTCGCTCCCATGCTTCACATGAACGCAGAGGCAGATCAATGAAATTTCGTAACCTTACGTCAGGACCGGTGCTTATCGCCATCTTGCTTGCAATAGTGTTTTCAATAATCTGGGTTGCAAACCTTCCGATCAACGACCCATATGTTGCAGCAAACATTGGATTCAACGGAACAAGCAAACTCGCCGGTAAGGGATTTCAAGTGATCAGTAATAATTTTGATCAGATACTCTCCTCATCTAACCCGCCAACAGTACTTCTGATTTTAGGCCCGACAAAACAGTTCGACGCAGCCGATGCTCAAGCGATACGCAATTTCGTAATGGCAGGTGGCGTGCTGCTCCTCGCCGACAACTTCGGTTCTGGGAACACACTCTTACAGCAACTGAACTGTCCGATCCGTTTTGATGGACGACCCCTCCTCGATACGCTCTTTTACACTAAAGAACCTACGTACCCAAACATCGTCAACATTAGTAACTCTTCGTTTACGATCAACGTGAGCAATATCCTCCTAGATGATGCGAGCGTCTTGGATATCCCGTCGAACAGCAATGTGACAGTTCTTGCGAGTTCATCGCAATTCAGCTTCCTTGATACAAATCATGACGGTCAACAGAATTCCGGTGAACCATCAGGACCATTCCCCGTGCTGGCCGACATGAAGATTGGAAACGGGTTTCTAATAGCCTTCAGTAGTCCAGCATCTTTCGCTAACGATATCCTGAACACAGAAGACAACAACGTGCTATTGTCGGATATTGTTAACGCCGAATCTCGTCTAGGAAAGAATACTCTCCTGTTTCTTGATCAAACACACCTAAATCCTTCCTCGACAACAAGCCAAGCCAGAACGGTGGCACAGGACTTCCTCAACGCTATTGTTGATGGCCAGATGTTACTTACCGAAAAGTTGGTTCTCGTCGTGAGTACGCTAATAATCGTTGGGAACCGCTTCATGTTCCAACGACCGGCAACGAAGCCTCGAAAAACTGAACCTTCATCCGCCGAAACAATCTTTGACGTTCAAACGGTTCTGCGAAAACATCCAGACTGGGACGCTGAAAAGTTGGGTTATGTGGCACGAGAACTCGAGTCATCAATGAAGTGGAGAAAATTTAATGAAGACTAATCCGCTACCCGACTGGGCTACGCCAATAATTTCTGAAATTCTAAGCGAGGTTGAGAAGGTTGTTATTGGTAAACGTGAAGTGTTGAGGGAACTATTATTAGCCCTGCTCGTCGGAGGGCACGTGCTTCTTGAAGGCGTACCAGGCGTTGCAAAGACACACATAGCCAAGACGTTTGCGAGTGTCATCGGCTGCAAGTTCACTCGCATACAATTTACTGCTGATCTGCTCCCCGCAGACATAACCGGATCATACATGTTCGATCAGAAGAGTTCTGAGTTTAAGCTTAGAAAGGGTCCTCTCTTCTCAAACATAGTTCTCATCGATGAAATAAATCGTGGGACCCCCAAAACGCAGGCAGCAACTATAGAGGCCATGAATGAGCAGCAAATAACGATCGAAGGACAGACATTCAGCCTCGAAACACCATTCATGGTCATCGCAACGATGAATCCCATAGAAACCGACGGCATCTACCCACTCGTGCAAGCCGAAAGGGATCGATTCATGTTCAGACTTCACTTGGACTATCCGAACGAAGATGAGGAACGACAGCTACTAGCGAAAATTGACAACATAGAAAGCTACAGCGTACATCAAGTTACAACAGCAGAACGCATACGTGCATTGTCACCGTACGTCAAAAAAGTGCATGTCAGCGAAGACGTAGCCCAATATATGGTTGATCTGATCAGACGCACGCGCGACCAAAAACAATTACGGTTAGGCCCAAGCCCCCGCGCGCTCATCCAACTCTCCAAGGCATGTAAAGCCAAGGCCATACTGGAAGGAAGAAGCTACGTAATTCCCGACGACGTAAAGAATCTGATCTGGCCTACCCTTAACCATAGAATCTGGCTCACGAGAGAAGCAGAGTTGGAAGAAATAAATTCTGCTGACATTATCGCGCGAGTCGTCAACGAAACTGCAATTCCAGGATTAAGAGAAATCGGGTCAACTACGTGAAAGCTCCGAAACCAACTTGGAAAACAAAATGGCTAATCGAGTCCGTTGTGGCCATAACAATTCTTGGGCTCCTAACAAGGGAAATTATATTTCTCATCGTTGGAGTTGTGATTCTGTCCTGGTTAAGCGCATTAGGGTTCAAGTTTCAACGACTAATCACCAATCTTAGATCACGCATGTACGTGTCATGCAAGATCAGTGGAAACCTCACATCGCTCGGCGAACGACTCGAAGCAGAAGTCAACCTCAGAAATGATTCCGAGAAAAGCGCGTCAATTCTATCAATTGAAATTGAAGGCGATAAAGCTTTGAGATTCGAGCAACAACGACAACTCAACGTAGCACAGCTTCACCCTTCATCCACTCTCAAAACAAAATTCTGGATAATCCCTAAAAACAGAGGTACGTTTCACATCTCCGAAGTTCTAGTGCGCCTTACAGACTCCCAAGCGTTGTTTCAGAACGAAGTGCACATTCAACTCTCGACGGACGTAAAGATTGAAGTCGAATCACATATACACACGTTACCCTCATTGACTCCGCTCCTACTTTACGGAAACAGAAGCGCCGCACTTAAGTCCTCGTCGGGCGAAGATTTTGCCAACGTCAGAGAATTCGCGTCAGGCGACGATTCGCATAGAATTGCTTGGAAAAAGACAGCACGATACGGAAAACTGATGGTAGAAGAATTCTATCTGCAAACTGAGAAGACGATCTCAATTTTAATCGATCACTCCGCAACGATGCAGCAACAATCATACGTCGGAACTAAATTTGAAGAAGCCCTCTCAGTTGCGCAACTCATCCTTGAACTCGGTGGAGAACAAAAACTCTTCAACATCATAGTTTACGATGAGACAGAGTTTGACGTTTCAAAGCAAGCATCAGCGTCTACCCAACTAGCCTTCCTTGCAACCCTAACGCGTAGGCTGGAGAAACGTTTTACCAATCAGCCGCCCGTAGATACCTTAACTGAGTTCGAAAACTATCCACCAGTACCCTATTTAGCACCCAACACACGACTGCGAACGTACCTTCAGATCCTACACAAAACACTGATACGCTGGAGTACGCACACAGGCATCTATAAGGCATTGCAGGATACGTCAACAGACTCAGAACCATTAATCATAATCATAACCGATTTGGAAACAAACCTCCGCGCCATGCTCAGAACTGCGTCAAAACTGAGAAATACGAATAGAGTAATCCTGGCCCAAATCGGCTCCAAGTGGCGACTGAGCACCAACCTCGAAGCAGCATACCTAGAATTTGAAAGGAACATTCGACGTCAACGTCAGCTTAGTTCAGCAGGCTTAACCGTAATTGATGTTCGCCCAGAAAAGCTACTCGAGGGCATAGCAAAACACGTTGAAAGCCACACGGTCTCACCAACTCAACACTAACCAATTCACATCCTAGAGCACTTTCTGCGTTTCGCCTAAGAAATGCAGGAAACAAGACTGGTTCGACGAATTGTCATCGTAGCGCGCGCACGTTTGCGCTTGAGTATGACGTTTAGTTGCGTCGTCTGCGCAGTAGGTATACCGAGGCTGCGAGTGCTGCGAAAGCTATGATGCCTATGCCACTGAATTCGGGTACTGGTATGTTGGATTGTTGCATGTACACGTTCCCAGCCGTGCCCACTTCACCACCCGTTACCGCGATGCTCAGCGTTTGTGATGCGATTCCGGGGCTGCTAATGGTTAGCGAGTAAGATCCACCTGGTAGGTACATTTGGTATTGACCATCGTACGTGTAGAAGTTCCAAGTCGCGCCTCCAGGAGCTCCTGTTACTGCAACTGTGGCCCAGCTGAGTGGTCTGAAATCATTCGCCCAAGTGAAGGCTAAAGCGGTGCCTGAGACGAATCCGTTCAGGTCAACTTCGAATATTCCGCTTGCCTCACCGCTAAGATGGGCTCCGGAAATCTGCCACACACCTTCCTGCGAGTACGGACCAAGATGATTCACGGCCATACTGTGATGGACGTAGGTTTCAACCGCAGCATCTTCGGTTAGGCTGATGCCTGTCGTGGCGGTCGTACCTGGGATGATGTGGAATGACTCACCCATAAGCAAACCCTGTACAGGTGGATAATATTGCGCGAAGATGCTTGATCCTGGTGGACCTGAAGTTGTCTGGAAAATTGAGGCCGCCGATGAACAACTACTGGGCGGTATAGTGAGAGCGCTTTGGTATGGTAGGAGTTGTTCGCCGGATCCGCATACGGATAGTGGTTCAGGTGTGGCTGAATTGTTTGCATACCAGTTAACGAAATCTACTTCAGCAGTCCAACCGCCTTGGTAGTCCGGATAGCCCAAGATGCCGCTGTTGGCGAACGGATACTGTGGGGCAGTAGTGTTCAACGGTAAGTACCTGCCGTACGTTCCTTTAGACAAACATACGATTTCGAAGTCGCATGAATAAGGTGTGAAGATCGGATCGCCAAAATATTGACCTGTAAATTGCATTCCCGATGGCGGTTGCTGCGGCAATCCAGCCATTAGCACGTGGATTAGCGAAGTACCTCCTGGGACGAAGTTGTAGCTGTTCAGCTGAGACCCAGGTATAGTCATGTTTCCTTGAGAAATGAATGGAAACGCGGTTGTTCCATCTGCTGCAACTGCACGGCCGTTTTGGGCTACACCGTTCACGGGTGCACCACTGTTAGGTGGTGTGTAGGTTCCTTCGCTGGACATCCATTCGGCGACTAGGTTACCTGAATCATCGAATAATCGGACTCTCGCAGACATGTTATCTTGGGCACCGGTTATGATATGTTCCTTCTTCAGTAAGATATCTAACGTCACGTTAACGCCAATTACAAGGTTAATTCTAACATCCGCAACCTCTCCCAGTTGCGCGTAAACTGAATAAATTTGATCTTGAATGTATCCGTACGTCCAACCCCTTAGCTCATATTCGCCAGGCAGGAATGAACCGGGCCAGGTGGCTGTTGACGTGAAAACTGGATGAAGACTCAAAGCCACGAGCCATCCGAAGACTCCCGGAGTATTTCCACCCACCCATTGATCGGCGGCTTCATAACCGAAGTAACTCATATTTGCATTATCGCTGCCGGTCGGCCTGATGTCACGACCACCCCCATCCATCGTCGTACATGATCGATCTGTCCAGTCAGGTGACAGGGGTATTGTGGTGTCGGACGGGCAGGGTATGCTTCCGACGCCCTGGAATAGACCGCTTGTAGGTAACGTAACCGGTAAGTGCTGGAATTCATCGCCCAGATAGCCTGCCAAGGAATTGTTGGCATAGAAACCTAAGTCAATTTCTGATCCACGTTGAACCTGATTACAACCAGTACCTGTAATAACACCAGAAGTGCTGCAAACGAATGGAGGGGCGGTCGGCGTCGAGCATACTGGCCCATTGTTCAAACAGGAGAGCGTTCCGAGTCCTCCCTGATCGTTACCCCAGACCCATGGACGGTTCACGGTAGGTCGTTCCCAGTCTACGCTGTATAAGGTGACATTGAAGCCTGCGCCGCGATACATGTGATCGCTTATTTGCGTTACGGTGCCGCTCAGCGTTACGGATACCTGTTCGGCAGGCGACTCTTGTACGTAGCCTTCGGTAGCTGTGTTCACCGAGTAAGTGCCCGATGGGATGCCGTAGTTTTGTCCACCCCAAGTGTCGTTGATGCCCCAGAACTGAATGTTCGCTCTACCGGTTTCAATCGCATGCGCGTTAAGTCCTCCTGGATCAAGATTCTCAAAATATTGTAAGCTCGGTGAGGGGTTGAAGAAGTACCCACAGAGGAATAAATTAGGAATTATAAGAGGATTGAAAGAAGGACCTGGATTAACATTGCGGCAACCGATGTATTCTGCACCGACTCCTCCCGCATAGAAGCCATTAAGACCTAACCCCGTTACATTGTAAGCATAGATTTGTCCGTCCGTGCCTTGAAGATCTCCATACAGAAATCCTGCTCCGGTGTTGATGGCGTCCTCGGTTATTGTCCCAGGAAGGGTATGGTAGTGTACTGTTTTGTTGACCCAGCTGCTTAAGCGTAGGTCGATTGGTAGCGTTACGTCTCCAGCCCACTCTTGTGGCGTGATATCGAAGTAGTACTCCTGGAACGTAGAACCATCTAAGGCAGTTTGCACATATCGGAACACCCACGCACGTGCGTAATATCTTCCTGGCGTTAGCCCGTTCACCCAGGTCGCATAGACCTGCGGCACCCGTCCGTCAAGATCCCTAGGCGCACCATATTCACCCTTCACACCAAACTCATAATGGAACGGAATCGTCGTACCACCCTGCACGAACCAGTGCTGCGGAGGACCAACACCTTCAGGATCAGAAGTCAAATCAGAGAACTTGCTTGCGGTAGTTGAACATGTAGGGGTGCTGAATAGGAGGGGGCAAGTGCTTTCGGAAACATCGCGAACGTAACCATTAATCTTCCCGAGCGAAGGCGTTTGTTGGAACTGCCCCGTATACGGACAAACCGTTGGTGGTCCGACTCCGGCGCATGATACGGTGCTATATTCATGCCAAGGAAATGCGATGTTGCTTCCTGTTCGCGGGTCGCCGCAATATGACGCATGACTATTCCCGTAGTACAGTTCTTGTCCTCCAGCCGTACACGGAAGTGGAGACCACGAGACTAGGTGTGCGCTTGGATCTGGAATGTTAGCTAGAGTTGGTGCATCGTAGAATTCAATTTTGATGTATTCATTGTATGTGTTGGTTGAACAGAATGGTGGGTTGTTGACACTTGTGCATGGATAAGCTTCTCCCATCCATGGTTCGTCACCGAACTGATGCTTCGTAAACACGTTACCA
>Ga0074044_10004692_pt1 | contig 11259 bp, 9 predicted proteins | sample BogForMeECP23OM1_FD_94443 | JGI IMG/M metagenome (GOLD analysis project Ga0074044, IMG submission 94443) | Bog forest soil microbial communities from Calvert Island, British Columbia, Canada - Bog Forest MetaG ECP23OM1 | ecosystem: Environmental > Terrestrial > Soil > Wetlands ...
ATGCGCGGTGTCGCGCTCGGCGCGCATCTGGCGGCAGACCTGCAGCCCCGGCATCCCCGGCAGCATCAGATCGAGCACCATCAGATCGGGCACCCGGCGCTTGACGCGCTCGAGCGCCTGCGCGCCATCGGCCGCCTCCTCGACGATGAAACCCTCCTGCGCGAGGTTGTAGCGGATCAGTTCGCGAATATCGCCGTCGTCTTCAACGATCAGCACGCGGTAGCGAACTCCGCGTTGCGCCTCGGAGACCGTGTTCGTAGCCTGGCTGGTTTGATTCATCGCTTCGCCTCCTCCACCTCTTGCCAATCAAGTTGCCCGCTTCTTGGTTTCGTCGTGACGGATCATCTTGCCCTTGACCATGAACGTCACCATTTCGGCGATGTTGGTCGCGTGATCGGCGATACGCTCGAGATACTTGGAAATGAAAAGCAGCCGCGTCGCGGAGCCGATGGTATGCGGATCCTCGGCCATGTAGCTGAGCAGCTCGCGATAGACCTGGTAGTTGAGCAGATCGACTTCGTCATCGCGCGCGATCACCTGGTCGGCGAGGTCGGTGTCGTCGCGCATGAACGCATCGATACTGTCCCTGACCATCGACTGCGCGATCTCCGCCATCCGCGGCAAGTCTATGTAGGGCTTGAGCTGCGGAACTTCGTTCAGTTCGAGCGTGCGCTCGCAGATGTTGACCGCGTTGTCGCCGATTCGTTCGAGGTCGGTCGTAATCTTCAGTCCCGTGGTAATGAAGCGCAGATCGCTGGCGGTCGGCTGATGCAGCGCGAGCAGCCGGATTGCCTGCTCGTCGTTATCGTTGTCCATCCGATTTACTTCGTCGTCGCGCGCGATCACCTCGCGGGCGTGCTCGCTGTTGCGATTAACCAGTGCATCGACCGCCTCGGCGATTTGACGCTCCACCAATCCGCCCATCTTGAGCAGACCGGCGCGCAAGCCGCGCAAATCCTCTTCGTACTGCCTGTTGGTATGCTGCGGCTGGGTGCTGTCCATTTTACTTTTCCCCGAGATCAGCCGAATCGCCCGGTGATATAGTCTTCCGTCTCGCGCCGGGTCGGGTTCGTGAATATCTGCTTGGTCTCGCCGTATTCGACCAGGTCGCCGGTGTACATGAAGGCGGTCATGTCGGAGCAGCGGGCGGCTTGCTGCATATTGTGGGTCACGATGACGATAGTGTACGCCGACTTCAATTCCAGCAATAGTTCTTCGATGCGCGCGGTCGAGATCGGATCGAGTGCGGAGCATGGCTCGTCCATCAACAGCACCTCGGGCTGAACCGCGAGCGCGCGCGCCACGCACAGGCGCTGCTGCTGTCCGCCCGACAAACTGCCGCCGGGCCGCCGCAGGCGATCTTTCACCTCTTCCCAAAGCGCCGCCTGGCGCAGGCTTCGCTCGATTACCTCATCGCGCTCGGCGCGGCTAACCTGCACCCCGTTGAGGGTCAGCCCCGCCGCGACGTTGTCCTCGATCGACATGGTTGGAAACGGAGTCGGTTTCTGGAAGACCATCCCTATTCGCCGCCGCACCTGCACCGGATCGACGCCGTCGCCGTAGATGTTATTCCCGTCGAGCATCACCTCGCCGCTCGCGGTCGCGCCGGGCACCACCTCGTGCATCCGATTCAGGCATCGCACCAGCGTCGATTTGCCGCATCCCGACGGTCCGATGATCGCGGCGATGCGGTCTTGCTCGAAGGCAAGGCTGACATCGTGCAGCGCGCGATTCTTGTGGAAGTACGCGTTGAGATTTTTGACGACCAGCTTTTCAGCCATGGCTACCTTGGCGCTTTCGCCGCCCCGCCCGTCACCCATCGCACGCCCAGTTCGAGCGCGAGAATTATCCCCGTCAGCACCAGCGCGCCCGCCCACGCCTGCCGCTGCCAGTCGGCAAAGGGCGAAATGGCATAGGTGTAAACCTGAACCGTCAGCGTGTTGATCGGATGAAACAGCGAAGTTGACCAGAACCGGTTGCCGAACGCCGTAAACAGCAGCGGCGCCGTCTCGCCCGAAACTCTGGCCACCGCCAGGATGACGCCGGTCGCGATTCCCGACAGCGCCGTGCGCGCGACCACCGACAGCGTCGTGCGCCAATGCGGCACGCCCAGCGCCAGCGCCGCCTCGCGCAGTTCCGGCGGCACCAGCAGCACCATCTCTTCGGTGGTGCGCGTGACCAGCGGAATCATGATCGCCGCCAGCGCGACCGAACCGGCCAGCGTCGAGAACCCGCCGAACGGACGCACGATCACTGCGTAGGCAAAAATTCCCACCACGATCGACGGCACACCCATCAGCACGTCCGCTGAGAAACGCACCCAGTTGGTGAACTGGCTCGCGCGATTGGCCGCCAGATAGAGACCCGCGCCAACCCCGATAGGCACCCCAATCAGGCACGCGATCCCCACCACTTCGAGCGTGCCGACGATCGCGTTGGCCATCCCGCCGCCCTTTTCGCCGACCGGCGCAGGCATGGCCGTGAAGAATGCCCAGTTCAGACTCGCGACACCCTTGGTGAGCAGATAGCCGAGCACCAGGAACAGCGGAATCAGCGTCACAATGGTCGCGCCGACCGTGATCGCCATCATCGAATCGCTCTTGAACTTGCGATAGCGATAACTGGTCTCGCCGTGAAGAGTGCTGACGCCGGCTGCCATTACTTGCCCGTCTCCCGATAGCGGCGCTGCTGCACTGCCAGCACCAGGGTGCGCGCCACGACGTTCAGCACGATGCCGAGAATCAGCAGCACCAGTCCCAGTTCGATTAGCGCGGCGACATACATGTCGGAGGTGGCTTCGGCGAATTCGTTGGCGATTACGCTGGCAAGCGTCGCCGCCGGCTTGAACAGCGACGTGGAAATCTGCGCCGAGTTGCCGATTACCATCGCGACCGCGATCGTCTCGCCGAGCGCGCGGCCCAGCCCCAGGATGATCGCGCCAATCACACCGGTCATGCCGTACGGGATAACCGCCGTCTTGACCATCTCCCACTTGGTCGCACCGAGCGCGAGCGCCGCCTCGCGTTGGGTATGCGGAACGACGCGAAAGACGTCGGTGCAAACCGACGAAATGTACGGGATGATCATGATGGCGAGGATTACTCCCGCCGAAAGCATCCCGACCGCCACCTTGGGGCCCTGGAAGAACGGCAGCCAGCCGAACCAATGCGCCAGCGGCGGCTCGACATAGTCGCGAATCCACGGACCCATAATGAACACGGCCCACAGGCCGTACACGACGCTGGGAATTGCGGCCAGCAGATCGACCAGGAAGCCCAGCCGATGGCTCAGCCAGTCGGGCGCCATCTCGCTCAGGCACAGCGCAACGCCCAGGCTTAGCGGCACCGCGACCGCCAGCGCGATGAACGATGAAACGAAGGTCCCGTAGATAAACGGCAGCGCGCCGTATTGTTCATTGACGGGATCCCATTCTGTGCTGATGAAAAAATGCAGGCCAAAGGCCCGAATCGCTGGAAAGCTGTCGGCAATCAGCGCAACCGCAAGTCCGAACAGCAATGCGAGAATCGACAGCGCAAGAATAAGTGTCGCGGTATTGAAAATTCGATCGCCGAACAGACGCACGTGCACGGGCGCTCTCGTGCGCTTGTGCCGGACCACCGGAATGCTGTCGGCCATCGAACCTTCTAATTCGGACAAGCGAACCCTTCCTTCAGAATTTCCTGACTCGTTCACGTCGGAGCCGACCACTACACCGCGACCGGACTAACCGTCGTCGCAATCATACGCATCAAATGTTGCGGGAGTGTTACGGAGCGTGAAAATCGCAGTGAACCCGCGAATCTTCGGCGAAATCGCAATAAAACCCAGGATTCCCGGGGCTTCCTGAGGGTTTGCGGATCCCACAGCTTTCGCGCAACTCTCATACCCGGCTTCAATACGACATCCAAAGGCGATTAAAATGCCCCTTATGAGCCGACGCTTCTCAGCCCTCCTCTTCATGTGTGTCTGCATCCCTGTGGGCAGTCCGAGTATTACCCTAGCAGGGGAAGCATCGATAACGCGCACAGAGGCAAGATCTCTCGTGTTAGCAGAACTGAAGAAGGAGGGTTACGACATAGCCTCACCGAAATTTGAACTGGACGATAACAAACTTTGGGCTCCAGGCTACTACTCGTTTGATGCGTATTTCGACACTCCCGACCGTCTCGCCCATATTGATAGTTACTCAGTAGATCCTCAGAGCGCTGAGCTATGGGAAGTCCTGTCGTGCAAGAGACTTAAGACGCCGAGTGTGCGGCGGCTTCAGAAGGAGCTTCGCGCTGAACGACATCTGCCACTCCATAGCAAGCAAGAATACGCACCCTGCGACACCTATCTGCACTCGAACTGAGGAACCATCTCCCCCCTCACCCCGTTCTAACAGGGACGAAGTCCCGCATCTTCTCTTTTCCCCTTTCACTGAGTGCAGGGGTAACCCCTGGCCGTTGGCACGGCTGGCCAGTATTAAAAAACCGTGCGCCCGCGAACTCATCTATCGCGTAGTCGCGAAAAGATGCGCTGCGCAGATTTTCGCGTCTTCTCACTGCGGGTGCAGGGGCCGCAGCCCCTGGCCGTTGGCACGGCTGGCCAGTATTAAGAAACCGTGCGCCCGCAAGCTCATCTATCGCGTAGTCGCGAAAAGATGCGCTGCGCAGATTTTCGCGTCTTCTCACTGCGGGTGCAGGGGCCGCAGCCCCTGCCCAAGGAAGTGTGAAACCCTGGGAGGGTTTCACATCAGGGTTTGCGGATGCGGTCCAATCCGCCCATATAGGGCCGCAAGACCTCGGGAATCGTCACGCTGCCGTCCTCGTTCTGGTAGTTTTCCAGCACCGCGATCAGAGTCCGCGGCAGCGCCAGCCCTGAACCATTGAGGGTGTGGACCAACTCGGGTTTGCCGCCCTTGGCTTTGAAACGAATCTTCGCGCGGCGCGCCTGAAAGTCCGTGCAGTTGGAAATGGAACTGACCTCGAGCCATTCGGCGCATCCCGGCGCCCACATCTCCAAGTCGTAAGTGACCGCGCTGGCGAAACTCAGATCAGCCGTGCACAGCTCGACCACGCGAAACGGAATTTTCAGCCGCCGGCATATCTCCGAGGCATCGTTCACCATCTTGTGAAATTCACCGTCCGACGTTTCCGGACGAACCAGCTTGACCATCTCGACCTTGTCGAACTGATGCCCGCGCTTGATGCCGCGGACGTCGCGGCCGGCCGACATCTTCTCGCGCCTGAAGCACGGCGTATATGCGGTCAGGTAAATCGGCAGAATGCTTTCGTCGAGAGTTTCATCGCGATGGAGGCTGGTCAGGGGAACCTCGGCGGTCGGGATGAACCAGAAGTCGTCCTCTTCATCGTGGTACATCGTGTCCGCGTTCTTCGGCAGATGCCCGGTGCTCGTGACAGTCTCGCGATTCACCATCAATGGCGGGATTATCTCGAGGTATCCCTGCTCCTGCTTGACATCGAGCATCCACGCGATCAGCGCGCGCTCGAGCCTCGCGCCCGCGCCGCTCAAGACGTAGAAACGCGTGCCCGAGAGTTTTACTCCGCGATCGAAATCGATGATTCCAAGATTCTCGCCGAGTTCCCAATGCGGCAGCGGCTTGAACGCGGTGAACTCGATCGGCGTTCCCTCGGTTTTGATGACGCGGTTGTCGGCCTCGCTGGCGCCGACGACGACGTACGGCCGCGGGAGGTTGGGGAGAGTAAGCGCCAGCTCCTCGACGTTGCGCTCTGCGAGACCGAGTTGCGCGCCCAAGTTCAGCCAGGGGTTGTTTATGTTTTCCGTTAAATTGGCCGCAGCGATATCAGTGAGAATCTTATCCAGCTTCTCTTCGTCTGCTTCCTCGGCGCGAATCTTGGCGATCTCGGCGGCGCGCTGGTCAGCCGGGAGCTTGCCCACCTCCCTCGCCCGCCGCTTGCGGTCGGCTCGGATTTGGTCGAGTTCGCCTTGAAGCGTGCGCCGCTTCTGGTCAACCTCGAGTAGTCGATCGACTTCCGCGGGATCGATCCCTCGCTTGGCGAGTTCGCCCTTCACGAAATCGGGGCGTTCACGAATCAGCTTGATATCCAGCATTCAGAATGCGTTCCTCAACAGTTCAATTTCCAGCCGCTTACCCGACGCGTCAACCGCCACGATATCAAAGCGCATCTCGATTTCGTCCGCGCGATAGCGCGCCGCAAACACTTCCGCCGCGCGGCGCATCCGCGTTTGCTTGCGCTCATCGACAGCCTCTTCGGGCGCGCCCGCCGCGCGCGAGCGCCGCGTCTTCACCTCGACGAAGACCAGCGTGTCGCCGTCCATCGCGACCAGATCTATTTCCGCACCGGCGGCGCGAAAATTCCTCGCGACGATCCGGTAGCCGTTGCGCCGCAGATGCTTTTCCGCAGCACGCTCGCCGCGCCGCCCGAGCGCAACCTGTCCTCGAAGCGCAGCCAACCACTCGACTGCTCTGGCAATCGACCCGCGCGGCTTCATCTTATCCAACACGCCCCCATCCTCGCGAGACAACAACAAAAACAACTCTGAGGCTAGAAGTCCGCGCCTGCCGCCGCAAGTCAGTTGGCCCGGGACAACGGAAAAATGGCCCTGACATGGAACGCGCGGAATGTTACGATTTGCGGGGAATCGCGATGGCTGGAACAAAGATAACGCTCGAGCAGGTGCGCCACGTCGCGCGTCTGGCGCGCCTGGAATGGTCGCCGGAAGAGGAAGAGCGGCTGCGCGCCGACATGGACGAGATGCTTGCCTACGTTGATAAATTGAACGAGCTCGACACCAAAGACGTCGCGCCGACGACGCAGGTCGGCGAGGCCGGCATGCCCATGCGCGACGACGAAGTGACCAACCGGCCCGCCGCCGACGCGATGCTCGCGAACGCACCTTCGCGCGAGCGCGGTTACTTCAAAGTGCCGAAAATAATCGAGTAGAACTTTGGTTGACAAGATCTCTGCATGACATCGGAACTGAACAAACTTACAATCGCCGAAGCATCGTCCAAGCTCCGCGCGCGCGAAATCACCGCGACGCAACTGACGCGCGATTGCCTCGACCGTATCGCCGCGGCCGAGCCCCGGCTCCACGCGTTCATCACGGTGTGCGAGAACGAGGCGCTCGAGCAGGCGCGCGCGGCTGACGCTCGGCTGGCCGGGGGCAACGCGCCGGCGCTGTGCGGGATTCCGCTCGGGATCAAGGATATCTACGCGACGAGCCGCATTCGCACGACCTGCGCGTCGAGAATCCTGGAGACGTTCGTGCCGCCGTTTGACGCGACCGTGATCGAGCGCTTGCGTGCGGACGGCGCGATTTTCGTCGGCAAGACGAACATGGATGAATTCGCGATGGGCTCCTCGACGGAGAACTCCGCGTTCGGGCCGACGATGAATCCGCATGATACCACGCGCGTCGCCGGCGGATCGTCGGGCGGATCTGCCGCCGCAGTCGCGGCGCACGAATGCCTGGGTTCGCTCGGCACCGACACCGGCGGATCGATTCGCGAGCCGGCGTCGTTCTGCGGCGTGGTCGGAATCAAGCCGACTTACAGCCGCGTCAGCCGCTACGGCGTGGTCGCGTACGCGTCGTCGCTCGATCAGGTCGGCCCGTTTGCGAGATCGGTGCGCGACGCCGCGATAATCATCCGCACTATTGCCGGCAAGGACGTTCGCGATTCGACCTGCTCGGCGCGTCCGGTGCCCGACTACGAACGCGCGCTGACGGGCGAGGTCAAGGGACTCCGAATCGTAGTGCCCCGGGAATTTTTCGTCGAAGGGATGCAGCCCGAGGTCGAGAAGTCGGTGCGCGCCGCGCTCAAGAACTACGAATCTCTGGGCGCCTCGACGGTCGAAATCTCGCTGCCACACACCGGCTACGCGATCGCTGCGTATTACCTGGTCGCGACCGCGGAGGCGAGCGCCAATCTCGCCCGCTACGACGGTATCCGCTTCGGCCTGCGGGTCAACGCCGAGGATAATATCGCGCTGTATGAAACGACGCGGGCGCATGGGTTCGGCGCCGAGGTCAAGCGCCGAATCATGCTCGGCACCTTCGCGCTCTCGGCGGGCTACTACGACGCCTACTATCTGAAGGCGCAAAAGGTGCGCACGCTGATTCGCAACGACTTCGAGCGCGCGTTCGAGAAGTGCGATTTGATCGTCACGCCGGTTGCGCCGACGACCGCGTTCAAGATCGGCGAGAAGATGAACGACCCGCTGACGATGTACCTGTCGGACATCTTTACGATTTCGGTGAACCTGGCCGGTCTGCCCGGGATGTCGATTCCGTGCGGCCACGATTCGAACAATCTGCCGATTGGGATGCAATTGATCGCGCCGCCATTCGCCGAGGAAACAATCCTGCGCGCCGGCGACGCATTCGAGCGCACGGGAGCATTCAAGCCGCGGACACCCGCGGTCTGACGGACATCTGCGATGAACCGGGAAGCATACGAGGCGGTGATTGGACTCGAAGTCCACACCCATCTTTTGACCCGCTCGAAACTGTTCTGCGGATGCTCGACGACTTTCGGCGCGGGGCCGAACGAAAACGTCTGTCCGGTATGCATGGGGATGCCGGGCGTGCTGCCGGTGCTCAACCGGCGGGTGGTGGAATTGGCGATTCGAACCGGACTGGCGGCGCATTGCGCGATCGCGCCCTATTCTATTTTCGATCGAAAGAGCTATTTCTATCCCGACCTGCCCAAGGGCTACCAGATTAGCCAGTACGAAACTCCCATCTGCAAAGGTGGCTATATCGATTTGCCGGCGACTGAGAATGGCGAGCCGCGCCGAATCGGCCTCACGCGAATCCATATCGAGGAAGATGCGGGCAAGAATATCCACGGCGAAAGCGCGAGCCTGGTCGATTTCAACCGCTCGGGAGTGCCGCTGATCGAGATCGTCAGCGAGCCCGACCTGCGCTCGTCCGAGGACGCCGGCGCGTACTTGCGCCAACTGCGCGCGATACTTCGGTACGTCGATGCGTCCGACGGCAAAATGGAGGAAGGCAGCTTCCGATGCGATTGCAACGTGTCGATCCGCAAGCGCGGCGCGAAAGAATACGGCGTCAGGACGGAAATCAAGAACCTCAACTCGTTCCGCTTCGTCGAAGACGCAATTGAGTATGAGGTCGGGCGCCAAATAGAGGTTGTCGAGTCGGGCGGCAAAGTCGCGCAGGAAACTCATCTGTGGGATCCCGCGCGCAAGCAAACGCGCCCGATGCGCTCGAAAGAGTATGCGAATGACTATCGTTATTTCCCCGAGCCGGACCTGCCGCCGCTGATTGTGCCGGCCGAGATGGTCGAGCAGGTGCGCGCGTCGATGCCCGAACTGCCCGCGGACAGGAAGGCGCGCTACGTGCGCGAACTCGGACTGACGGATTACGAAGCGGGCGTGCTGATCGCCGATCGCGACGTCGCCGACTACTTCGAAGCCACGCTGCCGGGACTCAAGAATCGCAAAAGCGCGGCGAACTGGGTGATGACCGAAGCGCTGCGCGTCGCGCGCGACTCAGGCAGGTCGTTCGTCGAGGCGGTACCGGCGGCGGCCGAAGTCGGCGCGCTGCTGCGGATGGTCGAAGAGCAGAAGATAAGCCTGAATGCCGCGAAGACCGCGTTTGCCGCGATGGTAAAATCCGGGAAAGGGGCGGCAGCGACAATCGCCGAGCTGGGACTCGCGCAAGTATCGGATGAAAGCGCGATCGCGGCGGCCTGCGACAAGATACTGGCGGCAGAGCCGGGAAAAGTCGCCGAGTATCGCGCGGGTCGAGACAAGCTATTCGGATTTTTCGTCGGCGCGGTGATGAAAGCGATGGGCGGGAAGGCAAATCCGAAAGTGATCAACGACATCCTGCGCGCAAAACTCGCCGGCTGACGGGGCGCGGGTTATTAATCCGCTCAATTGGATGTGAAACCCACCGTGGGTTTGCAGGGGTGACCCCTGCACCCGGTATTAAGGCCGCCCGCCGTTGGCGGGCGCGGTCCCTGCCAACGGCTTAATACTGCGCTGCCGTCGCCACGGCCAGGGGCTGCGGCCCCTGCACCCGCAGTGAGAAGACGCGAAAATCTGCGCAGCGCATCTTTTCGCGACTACGCGATAGATGAGCTCGCGGGGGCGCGGGCTACTTCGGAATATATACTTTGTACTTCACGCCGACGGGCGTTGTTTTGCCGGTGGCAAATGCCTGCACGCCGTTGAGCCAGGCGTATTTACCCTTGGTCGAGGCGGCAAAGGTCGCCGCAGTGCGCAGCGCGATCGGGCCGCCGGGAGCCAACTGCGCGCGTCCGCTGTAGGTCATGTAGATATTTTCACCGTCGTGCGTCTTCAGCACGAGGCGCACGTCGGTGATGCCGGTGCCGTCGGACCGCATCAGGAACCAATCGCCACCGCTGTCAAGCACGGCGCCTTTGAGGCGCGGGCCTTCGAATTTGCCGCCGCTCGCGTGGATGACCACGAGCGTTCCCTCGGGCGTATCCGCAATGACTATTGGTGGCGGCGCGATTTCGGCTTCAATCTCGCAGAGCAGTTCGAGTTCCACTTTAAGTCCCCCGTCGATCGTTAGAGTGTCGAATTCGAGACTCATCCCTTGGGCAGGCCGAGCGTGCGCTCGCCGATAATGTTGCGCTGGATTTCGCTGGTGCCCCCGGCGATGGTGTACTGGCGCGAGCTTAGCACACGGTTCAGCCATCGCGGAGAATCGGCGACGACGCCGGTGGGCTCGCCGACCAGGCCGTAGGCGCCGAGCAGTTCGGTCGAGAAGCGGGCGATGCGCACGCCGAGTTCGGAGCCGAACAACTTGAGCATCGAGCCCTCGGGTCCGGGCGGCAATCCGCGGATTTGGCGCGTGAGCGAGCGCAGGCGCGTGTAGCGCGCGGCCTCGCACTCGATGATGAATTGCGCGAGCTGCTGGCGCACCCATTCCTGTTCCCACGCGGGCTTGCCGTCGATGTGCACGATCTTCGCAAGTTCCGCGAGGCGGCGGACCTGGGAGCCGTGGCCGCCACCGCCGGCGGACGCGCGCTCGTAGCTAAGCGTCGTCATCGCGACTTTCCATCCTTCGTTGAGCGGGCCGACCAGGTTTTCCTTCGGCACTTGTGTGTTGTCGAAAAAGACTTCGTTGAAATGCGAGTGCCCGTTCATCAGGACCAGCGGCCGCACGGTGATGCCCGGGCTTTTCATGTCGAGCAGCAAGTAGCTGATGCCGCGATGCTTGGGCGCCTCGGGATCGGTGCGCGCGAGCATGAACATCCAGTCCGCGTATTGCGCG
>Ga0074044_10004693_pt1 | contig 11259 bp, 13 predicted proteins | sample BogForMeECP23OM1_FD_94443 | JGI IMG/M metagenome (GOLD analysis project Ga0074044, IMG submission 94443) | Bog forest soil microbial communities from Calvert Island, British Columbia, Canada - Bog Forest MetaG ECP23OM1 | ecosystem: Environmental > Terrestrial > Soil > Wetlands ...
GGGGTGGAGAAGCGAAGGATCTCCTTCTTCTCGGCTCTACACGCAAGCTTTAGTCCTCAAACCGCGAATCGATCTCGGTCTCGTGGGAGGCTGGGCTGTCCTCGGGAACAATCTCGTGCTTCTGAATGCTGCGCATCACATCCATAATGCGTTCGTAGATGCGCGCCAGGTCGCGCGCCGCCAACGGCCCTTTGTTCGACTGCTGTACATTGGCGACAACCTCTTTCTCGCGATCAGGTTCGTAAATGGGCAGGTTGGTATTGCGCTTCAGCCGCCCGATTTCGACGACCGCGCTGGCGCGCTCGTTGAGCAAGGCCGCCAGCTTGCGGTCAAGATCGTCGACTTTCCTGCGCCAATCAGCAATATCCATGGAGCTTTGAGCTATCAGCCGTCAGCCATCAGCCGTCAGTTAAGGCATGGGCGCGGCAACATCTGCAGCTAAATTGGTCGAGTGCGTCAGTCCAGCGGCGGCTCTCTTACCTTGCGGTTTTAGCTGATGGCTGATGGCTGACGGCTGATAGCTGTCTTATGAATTCTGCCACAGACTCGGCTTCTCGTCCGGGATTTTGTTCGATGACATGAACAATTGCACTTCCCACGACAGCGCCTTCCGCGAACTTGCCGATGGCAGCGAACTGCTCTGGCGTTGAGATTCCGAAGCCGACAGCGACCGGCAACTTGGTGAAGCGGCGGATGCGCTTGACCAGACCGCGGGCATCGGAGGACATCTTCTGCCTTTCGCCGGTCACACCAGTGCGCGAGATGGCATAGAGGAAGCCGGTCGAGACCTGGGCAATCTGCTTGAGGCGTTGGTCGGTCGAAGTGGGTGCGGCGAGGAAAATCGTGGCCAGGTCGTTCTTGCGGGCCTCGCGCAGGTATTCCGCCGATTCTTCGATGGGGAGATCGGTGATGAGCGTGCCGTCGATTCCGGCGGCTCGGGCAACGTGGCAGAACTTCGCGAGGCCCATGCGCAGAATCGGGTTGAGATAGGAAAAGATGACGAGACCGACAGATTGCGAATGCTCGCGGATTTCAGCAGCGAGCGTAAGCACGTTTTCGAGCGACGTTCCGTGCTTGAGGGCGCGCTCGCTGGCGCGCTGGATGACCGGTCCATCGGCGAGCGGATCGCTGAAGGGAACGCCGAGTTCGATGATGCTTGCGCCTGCTTCGATCGCGGCGAGAATGACTTCGCGCGTGGTGGCAAGATCGGGATCGCCGCAGGTTACGTAGGCGACGAGCGCGGGTTTGTGGTCGAAGTGGAAGGGCACGAAAGCATTGTAGATTGCAGAAGCCAGATTGCAGAAGTGAGGGTCACTCGTTTAACGTGGAAATTGTCGATTATCACTAAGGATCATCCCTATGGCATTAACCGCTATCCATCCCGGCGACCACCTGGCCGAAGAACTCGAAACGCTCCATATGAGTGCGGCTGAGCTGGCACGTAAGATCAACGTTCCGACCAATCGTGTGACGCAAATCTTGAACGGAACACGGGCCATCACGGGCGACACTGCCCTTCGCCTCGCTCATTTTTTCGGTACGAGCGCAGAGTTTTGGCTGAATCTCCAGAGCCTCTACGAGCTGCGGCTCGCCCAGAAGAAGGCTGGAAAATCCATCCAGGCGCTTCCCAGGCTTGAACGGCGCGAAATAGTTCACGCGTGAGATTATCCCACTCAAGCCAAAGGAGGGCTTGAGGGGACCACCGGCCAGCGGCGCCGGCGGATTCCATCTCGACAAACCATTACGAGTGAGATACAATGTATCTCAAGAGGATAGTATGGCAACAACCGAGATGGTTCATATCAGAATTGACAAGCGGGTGAAGGCGCGGGCCACCAAGGCACTGGCATCGATGGGCTTGTCGGTTTCCGATGCCGTTCGAGTATTGCTGACTCGCGTCGCTGCCGAAAAGGCCTTGCCCTTCGAGGTCAAGGTACCCAATGCCGAGACGGCGGCGGCGATGCGGGAAGCGAGGAAGGGCGGGCTACCCTCGTTTCAGAGTCTCTCCGGTCTTATGTCGGACCTGAATGCGGAGGATTGAGCACACGAACGCCTTCCGCCGGGACTTCAAAAGCGAGTTACGCGGAAAGCATCGGAGCGATGTGGAAGCCCTCCTGGCGTCTGCGATCTTGCTGCTGGCGGAGGACAAGCCGCTGCCGGAAAAGAACCGCGACCATTCGCTCGCCGGTGAATGGCACGACTTTCGCGAGTGTCACCTCAGGCCCGATCTGTTGCTGATCTACCGCAAACCGGACGCGGACGTTCTGCAGCTTGTGCGCTTGGGATCGCATAGCGAGCTATTTGGGTGAGGGGATACTCGGTACACCAGAAACTGCTATCCCAGGTTAGCGCGCAAACGGCGCGCGCGAACATGCGGCACCGGGCTCTTTGGAGCCGGGAAGTGAGGACTGCGCCTCAATTGCGGCCTGGGCGAGGGAACCGAGGGCACACGCTTCTTCCGGTGGGTTCGTACCGAAGCTATCGAGGAATTGGTCGATGGCCGGAAGCAGCGGAACGACGGCATCAGCGAGTTTCTGGCGGGTTGAATGAGAGCAGCGTTTGAGCTTCCGCCGGCGTTCTTCGTCATCCTCAAATCCCCACCGTGCTATCAAGGGAACAAGAGGTTGCAATACATCGGGAAGGCTCGCAAATCCGGCTTCTCCTTTTCGACTCCAAACCAAGCATCTAATCCAACTTAAGGTTTTCCCGCAAAATCCCAATATCCTTGTCGCCGCGGCCGGAGACGTTCACGATCACCACTTCAGACTTCTTCATCTTCGGCACGCGCTTGATGACTTCGGCGATCGCGTGGGCGGATTCTAGCGCCGGGATTATGCCTTCGGTTCTTGCTAGCAGCGTGGTTGCTTCCAGCGCTTCGGCGTCGGATGCGTGCACGTATTCGGCTCGGCCGGTGTCGTGAAGCTCGGCGTGTTCGGGACCGATGGATGGATAGTCTAGGCCAGCGGAGACTGAGTGCGTCAGCGCGATCTGGCCTGACTTATCTTGCAGTACGTACGAGTAGGTGCCCTGCAATACGCCGGGCGATCCGCCGCGGAAGCGGGCGGCGTGGTCGCCTAGAGCTTCGCCGCGGCCTCCGGCTTCTACGCCGATCAACTCTACTTTCTTGTCTTTAATGAAGTCGTAGAAAATTCCGATGGAGTTCGAGCCTCCACCTACGCATGCGATGATTGCTTTCGGAAGTTTGCCTTCGGCTTTTAGGATTTGTACGCGGGCTTCGCGTCCAATCACGCGGTGGAAGTCGCGCACCATGGTCGGATAGGGATGCGCGCCGAGCACGCTGCCGAGCAGGTAATGCGTGGTGCGGACGTTGGTAACCCAGTCGCGCATGGCTTCGTTGATGGCGTCTTTGAGGGTGCGCGAACCGGAATCGACGCCGCGGACCTCGGCCCCGAGCAGCCGCATGCGGAAGACGTTGAGCTCCTGGCGGCGCATGTCTTCGGTGCCCATGTAGACGACGCATTCGAAGCCGAGCAGGGCGCAGACGGTAGCGGTGGCGACGCCGTGCTGGCCCGCGCCGGTTTCGGCGATGACGCGGCGCTTGCCCATGCGTTCGACTAGCAACCCCTGACCCAGGCAGTTGTTGATTTTGTGCGCGCCGGTGTGGAGCAGGTCCTCTCGCTTCAAATAGATTTTCGCACCACCGAGTTTTTTCGTTAGTCGCGCGGCGAAGAACAGAGGCGTGGGGCGTCCGGCGTAGGTTTTTAGAAGAAGGTCGAGGCGCTGCTGGAATTTCTTGTCGCGCTTGGCTTTTTCGTATTCACGTTCCAGTTCATCGAGCGCGGCCATCAGCGTTTCGGGGACGTAGCGTCCGCCGTAGGCGCCGAAGCGGCCGGGGACGCTGGCGGTCTGAGATCGGCCGTCAACCTTGGCGCGGGACTTCAGGCGGGGAGTGGCTGTCGCCATCACTTTAGTGGGCCTCGTCCATTGCACGCACTGCGGCCACAAAAGCGCGGATCTTCCGGTGGTCCTTTTTGCGAGGCTCGCATTCAACGCCCGTGGAGACATCGACTCCCCAGGGATGCAGAAGATGGATCGCGTTCTGCACGTTGCCGGGATGGAGTCCGCCGGCGACGATCAGTTTGCTGATGCTATTGATGATGCTGGCCCAGGGTTGCACGCGCTCCCAGTCGAAGGTATGGCCGGTGCCGCCGGGCCTGGTCGCGGTAGAGGAATCAAGCAGCACGCCGGAGATGACGCCGGGGCGAAAGCCATGGGTTTCGAGAAAGAGGTCGCCATTTTCGGCGACGTGGATTTTATGCACGCGCTTGCCCTTGTACGCCTCATCGGGCTCGATGACGCCAACGGCAACGGGATCCCAGCCGACGGATTCGTCGTCCGGTTTGTCGAATATCTGCGCCGGGCAGGAGCGAAAGACCGTCGGGCGGCTGGCACCGTTGGAGAGAGCTTTAAAGAGCGAAACAGAGAATTGCTTGTCTTCACTGCCATGCAACTGCACCGCAGTCAAGCCCACAATCTTGGCGGTGCTTTGAACCTCAGCCACAGGTTGATTGACAAAGACTCCGATTTTTTCTATGCGTGGCGGCAGTTGGGAGGCGATGGCCTGCGCCGCCTCGGCCGTGACGTGACGCGGGCTGTTTGGAGAAAACACGAAGCCGATCGCATTCGCGCCCGCATCGATGGCGGCGAGCGCGTCCTCCAAGTTCGTGATCCCGCAGATTTTCACCCAGGTCATAACAGCTGCTTCGAGCTTCGAGCTTCGAGCCTTGAGCTTGAACCTGCTCGCTTCGAAACTTCTATTTCTTGTTCCGCTTCCCGCAAAAGCGTTGCTAACGCTTCGCCTGGATGTTTCGCTTTCATCAGCGATTCGCCGATCAGAAACGCTTCATATCCGGCGGCGCGCAATTGCGCCAGATCGGAGCCGGAACGAATGCCGCTCTCGGCTACGGCCAGGCAGGCTTCAGGAATTTTCTCGGACAGCCGAAAAAGCGTTGCGAGATTAACTTCAAAAGTGCGCAGATCACGGCTATTGATGCCTAGCAGGTCGCAGCCGGCATCGAGGGCGCGCTGGACTTCCGCTTCGTCGTGCGCTTCGCAGAGCACGTCGAGTTGGTGTGAACGGGCGCTCTGTGCGAGCGCGACGATTTCCTTCTGGCCGAGGGCGGCGACAATTAGCAGAATTGCGTCGGCGCAATTTGCACGGGCTTCGACGATCTGAAATTCGTCGACGATGAAATCCTTGCGCAGGCAGGGAAGAGACGTGGCAGAGGAGGCTTCGCGCAGGTAATCAAGCGAGCCCTGGAAGAACTGCTGGTCGGTGAGCACGGAGAGCGCAGCAGCGCCGGCTTGCGCGAGTTCGCGGGCGAGCGAGGCGGGGTGAAAATCCGCGCGGATCAAGCCTTTTGAAGGAGAGGCTTTCTTGAGCTCAGCGATTACGGCGATCCCTTTCTGCGAAACGTGGCGGAGATGCTCGCGGAATCCGCGCGGGCAGTGCTCGTCAGCGGCTTTCTCCAGGGCGCGTAAGTCAGCACTCTTCCGCCTTTGGGCGAGACGCTGGCGGGTACTGGCGACGATGGAGTCGAGAGAGGCTGGCATGCTACCGGCATCAATTATACGGAAGGGCCCGCGAATCGCTCATGCCAATGCGAAGGACTGGTGCTCACTTCCGTTCTGCTCGCTAAAGCTTCTCCCGCCTGTGGGCCCAGAAATCGGCAGAAGTAAGAACGGGCGTGATCTCGAACTCCACCAGATCGTCCCACCGGCGAACCCACTCGTTGAGCGCGTCCAGGGCGGGCGCTTCCATAATCTGAAAACACCGCGAGCCCGCCTCGTCCATCCAACTGGCCTGATAGGTGACGCCATCGGGCAGCATGCGGCCGCTCGCCTTGAAGCGCTCACCGACCGCCGTCGGGTCGCCGTGCCTGAAGCGCTCGATGACCATGAAGAGCATAGGGGAGTGTAGCGCAGGCAATCAGGTGACCGAATGTATGGTGAGCCACGTCATTGACCGCATTTGTGCAAGATGCTATAAACATGTGCTTTGTGCTGGAGTCGCGCGGTTCTATGCAGGGCTGGCGCGGCGGCACAAATGGTATTCCGACGCGGCCAAATCAGCACTCCTTGTTTTATTCGTTGCGGTGGAAGCGTGGTCGGAACTCCGGTGGCTTGGTTTGCCTTGCGATAGCGCGAGGCAGCCCAGAGACTGGAGCAAAACACACCGTAACCCCTGAAGAGAGACTCTGAGGAAAATTATGAACCGCACTTTGACCGCCCATGTTGCGTCCGCGAGCCGCGGGATTGCGAAAGCATCCGTCGCTTTAGCGGCTTTGTTGTTTGTGACGACCGCCTGCTTTGCCCAGCCCGCCGAAGAAGCCGGAGGCGGCGAGGCCGCACTGAAACTGCCCGACCTTTCGTCGGTCAGCTTTCTTAATAACGCCATTGATGGCCACAAGCTGCTGCTGATCGGCCTGTTGTTCTGCGTGTTCGGGCTCGGCTTCGGCATGGCGATCTTTATGCGCCTGAAGAACCTGCCCGTGCATCGCTCCATGCGCGAAATTTCCGAGTTGATCTACGAGACCTGCAAAACCTACCTGATCACGCAGGGCAAGTTCCTGATGCTGCTGTGGGTCTTTATCGCGGTCATCATATCCGCTTACTTTGGCTGGCTGAAGCCGGTGCCCGGCAAATCGGTTGCCCTGACGCTCCCCATCATCCTTTTGTTCAGTCTGGTGGGAATCGCCGGCAGTTACGGCGTCGCGTGGTTTGGAATTCGCGTGAACACTTTCGCAAACTCGCGCACCGCGTTCGCGTCGCTGCCCGGCAAGCCGTATCCCGTGTACCAGATCCCGCTCGAAGCTGGCATGTCCATCGGCATGATGCTGATTTCGGTCGAGCTGCTCATCATGCTTTTCATCCTGCTGTTCATTCCGGCTGACTATGCCGGTCCTTGCTTCATCGGATTCGCCATCGGCGAGTCGCTGGGCGCGGCCGCGCTGCGTATCGCGGGCGGCATCTTCACCAAGATTGCCGACATCGGCAGCGACCTGATGAAGATCGTCTTCAAGATCAAAGAAGATGATGCGCGCAACCCTGGCGTGATCGCCGACTGCACCGGCGACAACGCTGGCGATTCGGTTGGGCCTTCGGCGGACGGATTTGAAACCTACGGCGTAACCGGCGTCGCGCTCATTACCTTCATCTTGTTGGCCGTGAAGAGTCCGACGGTCCAGGTTCAACTGCTGGTCTGGATTTTCGTCATGCGCATCATGATGCTTGTCTCCAGCGCGTTGGCATATTTTGTCAATGGCGCCGTGGCGAAAGCGAAGTACGCCAATGCCGAGAAAATGGACTTTGAGCATCCCCTGACTTCGCTGGTCTGGCTCACCTCGATTGTCTCGATCGTTGCCACGTACTTTATTTCGTATCTCATCATCCCCAGCCTGGGCGGCAACGGCGACACGAGTCAGTGGTGGAAGCTGGCTACAATCATCTCTTGCGGAACGCTGGCGGGAGCGCTGATTCCGGAACTCGTTAAGGTCTTTACCTCCGTGAACTCGCGCCACGTGAACGAAGTTGTGACCTCGGCCAAAGAAGGCGGCGCCTCCCTCGGCATCCTTTCCGGTTTTGTTGCCGGGAACTTCTCCGCCTACTACCTGGGCTTGTCCATGATGGGCCTGATGGCGGTCGCTTACTACATGAGCACGATGGGTTTGGAGGGAGCAGCCGGAATGCTCGCCCCGGCGGTCTTCGCCTTCGGTCTGGTCGCTTTCGGCTTCCTCGGCATGGGCCCGGTAACGATTGCGGTCGATTCCTACGGTCCGGTCACAGACAACGCGCAGTCGGTGTATGAACTGTCGCTGATCGAGCAGGTGCCCAACGTCAAGGCGGAGATCAAGAAGGACTTCAACGTTGACGTTAATTTTGATCGCGCCAAGGACTTGCTGGAAGAAAACGATGGCGCCGGCAACACCTTCAAAGCGACGGCAAAACCTGTGCTGATCGGCACCGCGGTTGTGGGAGCAACCACAATGATCTTTTCGATCATCATGGCCCTTACCCACGGGCTGACCGTGAATAAGGAGAATCTATCGCTGCTGCATGCTCCGTTCTTCCTGGGCCTGATCACCGGCGGCGCGATGATCTACTGGTTCACGGGAGCATCCACACAGGCCGTGACCACCGGCGCTTACCGTGCCGTTGAGTTCATCAAAGCCAACATCAAACTCGAGGGATCGGAAAAGGCATCGGTTGCCGATAGCAAGAAGGTAGTTGAGATCTGCACCAAGTACGCACAGAAAGGTATGTTCAACATCTTTCTCGCCGTGTTCTTTGGAACCTTGACCTTCGCCTTCGTCGAGCCGTTCTTCTTCGTCGGCTACCTGATCTCGATTGCGATCTCCGGTCTCTACCAGGCCATCTTCATGGCCAACGCCGGAGCCGCATGGGACAACGCCAAGAAGATCGTCGAAACCAAACTCAAGCAGAAGGGCACGCCGTTGCACGATGCCACCGTGATCGGCGATACGGTGGGCGATCCTTTCAAGGACACGTCTTCGGTGGCGATGAACCCGGTCATCAAATTTACGACGTTGTTCGGATTGCTGGCCGTCGAACTGGCGGAAACTCTCAAACCCAATGGTGAAGCAACCGGCCTGACAATCGGGCTGGCAATAGCCTTCTTCCTGGTATCGTTCACCTTCGTCTACCGTTCGTTCTACGGCATGCGGATCGGATCGGAGTAAGCGGTTCTGCCTGAAGTAAGAACGCCATCCGGCTTGCCGGATGGCGTTTTGTTTTTGTGTAGCGCCGGCATCCTGCCGGCTGTCCAGAACGAGAGTCCGTCACCTTCCCGCTAAGAAGTCGATCAACTCTTCCCGCGTAAATCCCGCTTCTCGCAGCAACGACATAAGAGTTCCCTTCGGCAAGTCGCGGTTGTGCTGAGGCACAACGGCCCGGCGGCGGGAGACGGGATTGTAAAAAACGAAATGGCTGCCGGAGGTGTGATCCAAAGTGAAGCCGTTCCGCTCTAGAAAGCGGACGACCTGACGCGGTTTAACGGAGGGAAGTTTCGGCATTTGCGCGCATACTAGCAGAAAAAAACTTGCCGTTGCGCCAGACAACAACTATTTTCGCTTTAACCCGCTTTTCTTATCGTGAATATTCCAGGTCAAGCGAGGCCACGAGCGTGTTGTCATCGGTGGGGATAGGATCTTTGTGCTTGCGCAGGCTGGCGATGTAGCCCGAGATGGCGTCCTTGGCCATTTCTCGCGCTTCGTCCACCGAACGTCCATAGGTCACGCACCCAGGCAGCGCCGGAACCAGCGCAGTGTAGCCGCCCTCCGGTTCGGGCCGAAGCATGATGTTGTAATGGTATCGGGCCTTAGCCATGGACCGATAGTATCGCGCGGTAGAAGCGCGGTCAAACCGTAATGGCAAGTTCGTGAGGATGAACCCGCGTTATACCTCGCCGCCAGAGCGGCTGCCCAAAGGGGGACTTGAGTTGAAATCCGTGCCTATGCCCTGGACAAGGCGTTTCTTCAGCACGGAGTGCCCGTGTGGAAGTGGAGCGAAATCATACAGATGTTGTTGGAGAGGTAATGGGTGCTGGGAGAAAACCCCAGTCAGTGCAATCAATCTCCCTGGAATCAGCGATCGCCCATCTGTAAACGATCGTTGCTACCTGTCATCCTTTGGCGGCTGTAGCTCGAAGATGACGAGGGAGCATTTTGTATCGAGAAATATCTTAGCAAGGGTGACTACGAATAAGCTGACGTTTGAAAATGCTGGGCATTTCTTCGGCGGAAAGGGAAGAGTTGAGATCGGGGTCGACGATTTTGTCGCCAAAGTCCTGTGTGATACGCATAATGGCGCGCTAGGGCCTCTTGATGCCGCGGCCGGACTCGTGTTCTCGACTATAGAGGCTCTTGCTAAGGACGTTCCAAGGATCGCCGATGAGAAAAGGGCCCTAGAGTCGTTTCATATATCGTCGGGCCTCGATATCGAGCGGTGGATGATTAAGGTGTATTGCGGATTGGTTGGCGCAGGGAAGATTCGAAGTTTATCCGGACAGGCGTTGCAGCGGAGTGCTCTTCCGTCGTATCTTCTCGATGCACTATTGGGAAATTGCTTCTTGCCCAGCCCGCTCGGGCTTTATCAAAACACGTTCGTCGGGCAGACGCTGAACCTTGGCGGGCTCGCCTTCGGGACAATCAAACTAACAGATGGCTCTGATGGCGTGGGCGGCCTCATGTTGTCGCTAGGACCGGTGAACTTTGTATTGATAACATCGATGGCTTATGGCCAGACATTCAAAGAGCCGATTTGGTATAGGCATCAAACCCTCGTTTGGAATGTGAAGCAAGGGACTTCGAGGGTCGCATATCTATTGACATACTAAGCGGCGAATCCCTCACCCATCGCGTTCTTTGCGATAAAAAGGATGCGTTTGGGCGGACGAGGGCGTCCGCCCTACACAACTTACAGCGAGCTCATGTTCGACAAGAACTGGCTGTTCGCCGCGGTCTTGCTGAGCTTGTCGATCAGCAACTCCATAGCTTCCACCGGCGACAACGGGTTCAGCACCTTGCGCAGCACCCAGATCCGCTGCAGGTCTTCCTTCGGAATCAGCAGCTCTTCCTTACGCGTGCCGGAACGCTGAATGTCGATGGCCGGGAAGGTGCGCTTATCCACCAGCTTGCGCTCCAGGATGATTTCGCTGTTGCCGGTGCCCTTGAATTCTTCGAAGATCACGTCGTCCATGCGCGAGCCGGTATCAATCAGCGCCGTCGCAATGATGGTCAAAGATCCGCCCTCTTCAATGTTGCGGGCCGAGCCAAAGAACCGCTTCGGGCGCTGCAACGCGTTCGAATCCACGCCGCCCGAGAGCACTTTGCCCGAAGGCGGAACAATCGTGTTATAGGCGCGCGCCAGGCGCGTAATCGAATCGAGCAGGATCACGACGTCGCGCTTGTGCTCGACGAGGCGCTTGGCCTTTTCAATCACCATTTCCGCAACTTGCACGTGGCGGGCGGCGGGCTCGTCAAAAGTCGAAGAGATAACTTCGCCCTTCACCGATCGCTGCATGTCCGTAACTTCTTCCGGCCGCTCGTCAATCAGCAGCACCATGAGCACGACTTCGGGGTGATTCGTGGTGATCGAATTCGCCACATTCTGGAGCAGCATGGTTTTGCCGGCGCGTGGCGGAGAAACGATCAACCCGCGCTGGCCTTTACCGAGCGGCGTGAGCAGATCCATGACGCGCGCGCTGATGTTCTCGCGCAC
>Ga0074044_10004694_pt1 | contig 11259 bp, 10 predicted proteins | sample BogForMeECP23OM1_FD_94443 | JGI IMG/M metagenome (GOLD analysis project Ga0074044, IMG submission 94443) | Bog forest soil microbial communities from Calvert Island, British Columbia, Canada - Bog Forest MetaG ECP23OM1 | ecosystem: Environmental > Terrestrial > Soil > Wetlands ...
AGGTCTTTGCCGTCGATAAGGTCGGCAGCGACGATCATCGCCTGACTGTTGAAAGCGCGCAGTGACAGCATCCTCGACCTGAAAAGCTCGGGTACTTCGTTGATTGCCGGATGGGCTTGCTCGACTCCATTGCGCACAAAAATCGCATGAGTGGCACGATACGGAGAAGCACGATCCTGATGTTCGTAGTTCACCAGGATGAGCTCGTCGCCGACTTCAGCATCGGCTAGGCTGACCCGGCACGGAAAGCCCGGCTTCTTCGTAGCGGTCATGCGAACTGCCAGATTGCCGGCGAGCTCTTCGTCCGACATCGCGAAAAACTTTGCGAAGCGCTGATGCTCAAGCGCCGTGATTTGAAAGCTCATGAATTTCTCCCTTTCGGCCAGAGTTAGATACGTCGTTTGCTCCTTGAAAACACTCCGATTCTTGCTCCCAATAGGTCCGGCCCCGGCCCCGACCCGAACAACGCTGGCCCCGCCCCCTATCGCCCCTCGCCCGACCTGCCGCCTCGCGCTCGCTCGAGCGCTGCGATATGCTCGGAGCGCTCCCGGCACCTGCCGGCGGGCCGCGTGACGCGCTTAAGCGGAGGAAAATCCTTGAGCACATACAAGATCGCCGTGATCCCCGGCGACGGCATCGGCAACGAGGTGGTGCCCGAGGGCATCAAGGTGCTCGAGGCGGCGGCGCGCCGCTTCGGCGTCGAGCTCGTCTGGCAACATTTCCCCTGGAGCTGCGCCTGGTACCAGAAGACCGGGCGCATGATGCCCGCGGACGGGTTGGCGCAGCTCAGCGCCTTCGATGCCATCTATCTCGGCGCCATCGGCTTTCCCGGCGTGCCCGATCACGTCTCGCTCTGGGAGCTCCTCATCCCGATCCGGCGCGGCTTCCGCCAATACGTCAACCTGCGCCCGGTGCGGCTCCTCAAGGGGGTGAAGAGCCCCTTGCGCGACCGCGCCGTCGGCGACATCGACTTCTACATCGTGCGCGAGAACAACGAGGGCGAATATTCGGACGTGGGCGGGCGCATCTATGCCGGCACGGACCAGGAGATGTGCGTGCAGGAGACCATCTTCAGCCGCAAGGGCGTCGACCGCGTCATGCGCTACGCCTTCGAGCTCGCCCGCGCGCGCCCGAAGAAGCACCTCACCTCCGCCACCAAGTCGAACGGCATCAAGCACACCATGCCCTATTGGGACGAGCGCTTCAGGGCGCTCGCGGCGGACTATCCCGAGGTGCGCACCGACCAGTTCCACATCGACATCCTGACCGCGCATTTCGTGCTGCACCCCGACTGGTTCGACGTGGTGGTCGGCAGCAACCTCTTCGGCGACATCCTCTCCGACCTCGGGCCCGCGGTGACTGGCACGATCGCCATCGCCCCCGGTGCCAACATCAATCCCGAGCGCGACCATCCCTCCTGCTTCGAGCCGGTGCACGGCTCGGCCCCCGACATCGCCGGACGCGGGATCGCCAACCCCATCGGCCAGATCTGGTCGGGTGCCATGATGCTCGAGCATCTCGGCGAGCAGGCCGCGGCTTCGGCGATCGAGCGCGCCATCGAGAAGGTGCTCGCCGAGAGCGACATGCGCACGCGCGACATGGGTGGGGAGGCGACGACGCGCGAGATGGGAGACGCCGTAGCAGGAGCGCTCTGAGCGAGAGGGACTCGATCAGCCGGGGCGGCGCGGCACGATGGCCATCGGCGTGATGGTGTAGACCGGCTCGCCGCGCTGGTTGAAGGCGGTCCACTTGAGGCGCGCGACGCCCTGCGGCTTCGTCCGCGACGGCGTCAGCCCGACCACCTCGCCCTCGACGTGAAGCACGTCGCCTGGGCGCACGGGTGCGAGCCAGCGCAATTCGTCGACCCCGAGGCCGAAGATCGGGTGCGGCCCAAACGGGCGCGTCTCGATACACAAGCGCATCACGATGGCGGCGGTGTGCCAGCCCGAGGCGGCAAGCCCTTGCAGCGGCGATCGCGCGGCCGCGGCCTCATCGAGATGATAGGGCTGCGGATCGAACTCCGCGGCGAAACGCTTGATGTCTTCGCGCGTGACCAGCTTGCCGCCGCTCTTGAAGCGCATGCCGATCTCGAGATCGTCGAACCATTCGACCATGAGCGCCCCCGAGCCCTCGATATTATCTTATCAATTTCAATGGGTTAAGCAAAGGTCGCTCGGCCGCCCGGAGGCCGCGCCGGCGCTTTCGTGCCGGCCGGAAGGCATGACGAAAGCTCAATCTCGACATGCTCCCATAGCATTTGTTGCAGCGCAACATTGGGCCCATCTTAATGAGGCAAGCCGGCAATGCCAAGCCGGCCAAGGAATGGAGAAGGCGGACGTCCGGACGAGACCGTTTGTTTTGAGGAGAGCGATGATGTCGATGCCTGTATCGCGTTTGAGAGAGAGCGAATTCCCGGTCGAGCCGTTGGCGGAACCTGAGCATTGGTCGCTGCCGGCGGAGATGGACCCGGAGCTCCTCGTGATCCACGCGCGCCGCGAGCGCGACCGGGCGGTCGCCGACGTGCTGCGCAAGATCGGCAGAGGAGTCGCATGGCTGTGGCGGAAGGCGGTCGCGGGGCCGTTTGCGCGCTGGCTGGAGCGCGAGCGCACGATCCGCGAGCTCTCCTCGCTCGGCGAGTATGAGCTTGCCGAGCTCGGCATCGGCCCCGGCATGATTCCCTACGTGGCCTCGGGCAAGTTCCGCACGGACGAGGATGCAGTGGTCGGCGGAGGCACCGTCGCCAACGAGAATCTGCACGCGCGCAAGGTGGCCTGAGTTTGGCCTGAGACGAGTTTTCCCCTGGCAAGACAGCGCCGGCAAGACAGGCGGTAACGGGTTCCGTTGCCGCCTGAATTGTGTCAGGCTCGCCGCTTTGCGAAAACGGGCCGGGAGGACGGCATGGCCGAGCGCTACTACGAGGACTTCGCCGTGGGCGAGCGCATGGAGACGGCGGGCGCCACGCTCACCGAAGGCCACATGATCGATTTCGCGCTCGCCTATGATCCCCAGCCCTTCCACATCGATGCGGAAGCGGCGAAGCGCTCGATCTTCGGCGGCCTCGTCGCGAGCGGCTTGTTGACGCTCGCCATCAGCGCGCGACTTTTCCTGCAGTCGGGGGCGCTCGGCAACGCCAACCTGGGCGGCCCGGGGTTCGACGAGGTGCGCTTCTTGAAGCCGGTGCGCCCGGGCGATACGCTCAAGGTCGTGGTCGAGGTCAGCGCCATGCGCCCCTCCCAATCCAAGCCCGACCGCGGCGTCGTCTCCTTGCTCTACCGCACCTACAACCAGCGGGGCGAGGAGGTCCTGAGCTTCATCTGCCTGCAAATCTTCCGACGGCGGCCCGCCCGCGCCGGGCAGCCTTCCTCCGATCAGGCCGCGAGCGGGTAGCCCGGAAGCGAGAGCGCGAGCCCGCCGTAGAGCGCCATCACGCGCTCGCGCCAGGCAAAGAGCGGATCGTCGCGCTCGAGGAGCGGGTAGGGACTGGTGGCGCGCGCCCAGGCGAACATGCCGAACGCGATATAATCGGCGTAGGCCGGCTCCGCACCTGCGACGAAGGGGCGCTCGGAGAGCTGCGCGCGCAGCGGCTCGAGCGAAGCGCGCCAGGCCGCGCGGCGCTCGTCGCGCCCGGCCTGGACCTCCTCGAGCCTGGCGCCGAAGCGCTCCTCGCGCGACGTGCGGAAGTACGGCCGGTCGGCGGGGACGAGATGCGCGAACACGTCGACGATGATCAGGCGCAAGAGCCCCGGGTGCGCCACGAGGTCGACGAAATGGTTGACGAAGCGCGCGAGCGTGCGCGCCGGAGCGCCGCCGAAAAGCGACGGACGCTCGGGATAGCGATCCTCGAGATGGCAGGCGATCGTCCAGGAGTCGAAGACGGTCTCGCCGCCGTCGACCATGACCGGCACGCGCCCCTGGCCCGAGAACGAGATCTTCTCCTTCTCGCCGAAATGCCAGGGCCGGAACTCGGCCTCCAGCCCCTTGTGCGCGAGGGCCATGCGCGTGCGCCAGCAGTACGGGCTGAAGCGGCGGTTGTCCCTGCCGGCGAGATCGTAGACGATGATGGACATGCCCGGGCCTCCTTCCCTCTCGTGCGCGGTCGAAATGCGGAGCTGGAGCATGAGTTACGCCGGTCGGGCGGTCAAGGAACCCCTCGTGCCGTCGGATGCTTCCTCATGATAATGTCGGCCGGTATCGCGCGTGCCGGCCGCGGGCCGGCATCGCGCGTGCCGGCCGCGGGCCGGCTGAGCGGGCGGGGCAAGGGCATAGGTGGCGATGACGGCGGCACTCGATCCCGGCTTCCAGATGTGGGTGACCTTGGCGCTGATCCTCGTCGCCCTCGTCCTTTATGCGTGGGAGAAGACGCCGCTCGAGGTCAGCTCGCTCGCGATCCTCACGGCACTCCTCGTGCTCTTCCATTACTTTCCGGTCGTCGACGCCGGCGGGCACCCAAGGGTGAGTGCCGAGCGCCTGCTCGCAGGCTTCGGCAATCCGGCCCTCCTGACGGTACTCGGCCTCATCGTGGTGGGCGAGGGCATCGTGCGCACGGGGCTGCTCGACCGGACGGCGGCCCTCGTCTCGCGGCTCGGCGGCCGGCGCCCGATGCTGGCCTTAGCTATCACCATGCTCACCGGGCTGGCGCTGGCGAGCGTGCTCAACAACATTCCCGTGGTTGTCATCTTCATTCCGATCGTGCAGACGCTCGCGCGCCGCATGGGACGCTCGCCGAGCCAGCTCATGATCCCGCTCAGCTATGCCGTGGTGATGGGCGGCAAGTTGACACTCATCGGGGCGAGCTCGAACCTTCTCGTCTCGGGCACGCTCGTCGAGATCGGCAGCCGCCCCATGAGCTTCTTCGAGCTCACCGTGCCGGGGCTCGTGCTGGCCGGCGTCGGCTTCCTCTATGCGCTCTTCATCTGCCCGCGCCTGCTCGAGGACCGCGCGGATCTGGCGCTCGCGATCGCGGGCGACAGCGGCGGGGGCAAGCAGTACATCGCCCAGATCACCGTCACCGAGGATTCCAAGCTCGTGGGGGCGACCGCCCTCGCCGGATACTTCGCGAGCCTGCCCGAGATGACGATGCGCATGGTGCAGCGGGACGAGCACGCCTTCGTGGCACCGTTCGAGGACCTCGTCCTGCGGCCCGGCGACGTGCTCGTGGTGGCGGCGACGCGCAACGCGCTCGTCGAGGCGGCGAAGCTCGATCCGGGGCTGCTCGAGACCGACTTGGACGAGGGCGAGCCGCGCGAGGCGCGCGACGAGCGCTGGCAACGGAGCGAGCGCGTCCTTGTCGAGGTGATGGTGGCGCCGGGCTCCGGCATGATCGGCCAGAATCTGGAGGAGATCGGCTTCCACCACCGCTACCGCTGCATCGTGCTCGGCATGCAGCGCCGCTCGCGCATGATCCTCGCGCGCATGAGCGAGCTTCGCCTCGAGGCGGGCGACGTGCTGCTCATCCAGGGCCGCCGCGAGGACGTGGACGCGCTGCGCCAGAGCCGCGACGTGGTACTCATGGATCGCTCGACGACCGAAGTGCCCATGCGGCACCACAGGCGGCGCGCCGCGTTGATCTTCCTCGTGACGGTGCTCGCCATCGCGAGCGGGCTGGTGCCGACCGTGATCGGGGCCCTCGTGGGTGCCCTCGCCATGATCCTCTCGGGGGCACTTACGCTCAATCAGGCGGTGCGGGCGATCGACAGCGCCATCATCATGACGATCGCGGCGGCCCTCGGCCTCGGCGTCGCCCTCGAGGAGACGGGAGGGGCCCACTACCTCTCGACGCTTTTCTCGAACGCCTTCCACGGCATGGGCCCGGCCCTCAACCTCTCGCTCTTCTTCCTCATCGTGATGCTGGTCTCCAACCTGATCAACAACAAGGCGAGCTCGGTGATCTTCACCCCGATCGCCGTCAGTCTCGGCCAGCAGCTCGGCGTCGATCCGATGGTGTTCGCGATTGCCGTCGCCTTCGCCGCCAACTCGGCCTTGGCCTCGCCCGTGGCGCACCCGGCAACCCTCCTCGTCATGGGGCCCGGCCATTACCGCTTCAAGGATTTCCTCATCGCCGGCACGCCCATCACGATCATCACCTGGATCGCCTTCACGCTCTTCGTGCCGTGGTACTACGGCCTCTGGTGAGGCGGGCGGGGGTGACGACCATGGGCACGCGCGCCGTCGTGCACGACATGAGCGCCGATGCTGCCATGCGTGGGGCGTGACAGGCGTGTCACAGCGGACTGAAGAGCGGAAGCGCCCGGTGGCGCGTTCAGGCGGCCGCCCAGTCTTCCGTCTTCAGACCCGGCACGCGGGTGAACTCTGACGCATTGGCCGTCACGAGGGCGGCGCCCCGACGGCGCGCCTGCGCCGCGATCAGAACGTCATAGGGTCCGATCGGCGTGCCCGCCCGATCAAGGGCCGCCCGAATGTCGCCTGCTTCCTCGGCGTCCTCGGGTTCGAAGGGCCAGGGTGTTAGCTCGAGCGTCAAGAAGGTGGCGAGCGCTGCCGCATTCGCCTGCGGCCGCGTGCTCTTTTTGATCCCGGACCACATTTCGTAAAGGGCGATGACCGGTATGCCGATCGCTACCTTTTCGACGAGTGCCGCCTCCAGCCGCCGGCGCACATTGGCTGGGCGTTGATTGATCGCCGCGATCACGGCATTCGTGTCGAGGCAGATCATCGGCCAATGACCGCACGCGGCGGCGGCATCGGCGGCTGCTCGGGCCGGCCCTCCGGCAGGAAATCCGTTCCGCCCAACCGATCGATTTCGGCGAACACCGCCTTGATGTCCCCGATTTCGCGCTCCATCGGTTCCAACAAGACGCCACGGCCGATGCGGCGCACACGCACCTCCGAACCCGGCAGGCGGAAGTCCTTGGGCAGGCGCACGGCTTGGCTGCGGCCATGCTTGAACAGCTTTGCAGTCCGAGCTCCGGCCATAACCTCTCTCCGCGGCGAGCATCAAAGGTAGATACCGACGATATCTATCACTTTCGTCTAGCGACGACTAGGGCCGCATATCGCGACGGCATCTTTCCCAGCTGTGCCCGCAACGGTTCCGGCTTGCACAGCCAACGGCGGGTCGCTTCCGCAAGGTGGAAGGCAAAAACACCCCGAGAGCGAGGCTCCGGATCGGCAAGAGCGCGGAACAAGATCTTTGTTTCCGAGGCCACATATGCGAATCGCCCGTCTTTAAATGTCGCGTCCGGCCTTCGTTGACGCACTGCAACATCGCCCCTACACTCGCGGCTCCCGCGGGCAAGGAGCCGCCGAAGGCAAGCCATGGAAGCGCCGAAGCAGCCGACGATCAGGCCGGAGGTGGCCCATTTCTCCTCCGGACCCTGCGCCAAGCGCCCGGGCTGGACGCCTGCTGCGCTGAGCGAGGCCTCGATCGGCCGCTCGCACCGCTCGCAGGACGGCAAGGCGAAGCTCGCCCTCGTCATCGAGCTGAGCCGCCGCCTGCTCGGCGTGCCGCGCGACTATCGCATGGCCATCGTGCCGGCCTCCGACACGGGTGCGGTCGAGATGGCGCTGTGGTCGCTCTTGGGCGCGCGCGCGGTCGACGTGCTGGCGTGGGAGAGCTTCGGCAAGGGTTGGGCCCAGGACGTGACCAAGGAGCTCAAGCTCGCCGACGTGCGCGTGCTCGAGGCCCCTTACGGCAAGCTACCTAAGCTGGCGGCGGTCGACTTCGGCCGCGATGTCGTCTTCACCTGGAACGGCACCACCTCGGGCGTGCGCGTGCCGAACGGCGACTGGATCGACGCCAAGCGCGCCGGGCTCACCATCTGCGATGCGACCTCGGCCGCCTTCGCGATGGCACTGCCGTGGGACAAGCTCGACGTCGTCACCTACTCCTGGCAGAAGGTGCTGGGGGGCGAGGCCCAGCACGGCATGCTGGTGCTCTCGCCGCGCGCGGTCGAGCGCCTGGAGACTTACACCCCGCCTTGGCCGCTCCCGAAGCTCTTCCGCCTGGCCAAGGGCGGCAAGCTCCTGGAGGGCGTCTTCAAGGGCGAGACCATCAACACCCCCTCCATGCTGTGCGTCGAGGATGCGCTCGACGGGCTTGCCTGGGCGGAGCGCATCGGCGGGCTCAAGGCGCTCATCCGGCGCTCGGAGGCGAATCTCGCGGCGATCGCTCTTTGGGTCGCGCGCACGCCGTGGATCGCTTTCCTCGCCGAGGACGCGCGCATTCGCTCCGCGACCTCGGTGTGTCTCGCCTTCGCCGATCCGGCGATCGCCAGGCTGCCGCTCGAGACGCGCGCGGCTTTCGCCAAGAAGCTCACGGAGCTTCTCGCGGAGGAAGCCGTCGCCTACGACATCAACGCCCATCGCGACGCTCCGCCGGGCTTGCGCATCTGGGCCGGCGCCACCATCGAGCGCGCGGACCTCGAGGCCCTCTTCCCCTGGCTCGACTGGGCTTTCGAGAGCGTGCGCAGCGAGTTCGCCGCCCTCGCGTGACGTTGCCATGACCAAGGTCCTCATCGCCGACAAGCTGAGCGCCCGCGCCGTCGAGATCTTCGAGGCCCGCGGCATCGAGGTCGCGGTCAGGACGGGGCTCAAGGAGCCCGAGTTGATCGAGGCGATCGACGGCTACGACGGCCTCGCCGTGCGCTCCGCCACCAAGGTGACGGCCAAGGTGCTGACGGCGGCCGCGCAGCTGAAGGTGGTGGGCCGCGCCGGCATCGGCGTCGACAACATCGACCTCGCGGCGGCGACCGCGCGCGGCATCGTGGTGATGAACACGCCCTACGGCAACACCATCACCACCGCCGAGCACGCGATCGCGATGATGATGGCGCTCGCCCGCCAGATTCCCCAGGCCGACCGCTCGACCCAGGCGGGCAGGTGGGAGAAGAACCGCTTCTTAGGTGTCGAGCTCACCGGCAAGACGCTCGGCATCATCGGCTGCGGCAACATCGGCGTGATCGTGGCCGAGCGCGCGCGCGGCCTCCATATGAAGGTGATCGCCTACGATCCCTTCCTTTTGCCCGAGCGGGCCTTGGCCCTCCAAATCGAGCGGGTCGAGCTCGACGAGCTCTTCCGCCGCGCCGACTTCGTGACGCTGCACGTCCCGCTCACCAACGAGACGCGCAACCTGATCAATCGCGACAGCCTCAAGCTCATGAAGAAGGGGGTGCGCATCGTCAACTGCGCGCGCGGGGGTCTCGTGGACGAGCCGGCACTGCGCGAGGCGCTCGATACGCAGCATGTCGCGGGGGCGGCCTTCGACGTGTTCGAGGTCGAGCCGGCCAAGAGCTCGGTCCTCTTCGGCCAGGAGAACTTCGTGGCGACGCCGCACCTCGGTGCCGCCACCGAGGAGGCGCAGGAGAACGTGGCGATCCAGGTGGCCGAGCAGATCTCCGACTTCCTCCTCAAGGGGGCCATCGTCAACTCGGTCAATACGCCCTCGATCAGCCGCGAGGAGGCGCCGGTTCTGGCCCCCTACCTGCGCCTCGCCGAGCAGCTCGGCAGCTTCTTGGGTCAGCTCGCCGACCGCGCGCCCAAGGCCGTGAGCGTCGAGTACGCCGGGCACGCCAGCGAGCTCGACACGCGTCCGCTCACCGCCGTCATCCTGCAAGGCCTCTTCAAGCGCTCGCTCGAGGCGGTCAACATGGTGAACGCGCCCCACATCGCGCGCGAGCGCGGCATCCAGGTCCGCGAGGACAAGAGCCAGGACACGCCCGATTACCACACGCTCATCCGCTTGACGCTCGAGAGCGAGGACCGCAAGCGCACGCTCGCGGGCACGCTCTTCGGCGGCTCCCGGCCGCGCATCGTGCAAATCCAGGAGGTGCCGATCGAGGCCGAGCTCGGCCGCCACATGCTCTACGTCCGCAACCACGACAAGCCCGGCTTCATCGGCCAGCTCGGCAAGACCCTCGGCGACGCCGGCGTCAATATCGCGACTTTCCATCTCGGGCGCACGGCACCCGGCGGCAACGCGATCGCGCTCGTGCAGGTCGACGAGCCGCTCTCGGACGAGCTCATCGACAAGATCCAGGCCCTCCCCAACACGATCAAGGCGCGCGCGCTCAATTTCTGAGCAAGTGTCCTGGTTCTGAAAATCACCACGTCAGGAAAACACTTGTCATTGCGAGGCGCCCGAAGGGCAACGAAGCAATCCAGAGAGAGTTTCGCACCACGCGCGCTGGATTGCTTCGCTGCGCTCGCAATGACGGCTATCTCCCGGGTGAGACGAACTTCCAAATCGCGGCACTGGGCAGATTTCAGTTTGCGCTTTGAGACCAATGCCGCTAGTGCTGTCACTCGGATGGCTAAGGCGAAGGATGAGCAGCACGGCATGAGCGAGGCGGGGGCAAAGGCGCTTCTGCCGGCGGGATTGCGCGACCTCCTGCCGCCCGAGGCGGCGCACGAGGCGCGCTTGCGCGAGAGGCTCATGGCGACGCTTGCGGCGCACGGCTACGAGCGCGTCAATCCTCCGCTTGTCGAGTTCGAGGACGGCCTGCTCGCGGGCCTGGGTGCCGCCACGGCCGCCGACACCTTCCGCCTCATGGACCCGGTGAGCCAGCGCATGATGGGCGTGCGCGCCGACATGACGCCGCAGGTGGCGCGCTTGGCCACGACGCGCCTTGCCGCCGCGGCGCGGCCATTGCGGCTCTCCTATGCGGGCGAGGTCTTGCGCGTAAGGGGCAGCCAGCTCAGACCCGAGCGGCAGTTCCTGCAGGTGGGTGCCGAGCTCATCGGCTCGGCCTCGGCCGAGGCGGATGCCGAGGCGGTGTTGCTCGCGGCGGAGGCGCTCGCAGAAGTGGGTGTGGCGCAGCTTTCGGTCGACTTGAATTCGCCGACGCTCGTAACGGCGCTGGCCGCGAGTCACGGCTGCAGCGCCGCCGAAACGGCGCGCTTGCGCGTGGCCCTCGATCGCAAGGACGCGGCCGAGGTGGCCCGCGTCGGCGGGGCGGCGGCCGAGCTCGCGCAGGCGCTGCTCGCGGCCGCGGGGAAAGCCGAACGCGCGCTCAAGGCCCTTGCAGCACTCGCCTTGCCGCCGGCAGCCGCCGCGGAGGCGGCGCGCCTCGCCGAGGTGGCCGCCCTCGTGCAAAGCGCCCAGCCGGAGCTGGCGCTCACCATCGATCCCGTGGAATACCGCGGCTTCGAGTACCAGACCGGCGTGAGCTTCACGCTTTTCGCGCGCGGGGTGCGCGGCGAGCTCGGGCGCGGCGGGCGCTATCTCGCGGGCAACGCTCCCGGCGAGCCGGCGACGGGCTTCACGCTCTTCCTCGATTCGGTGACCCGTGCCGTGCCCGAGCCGGC
>Ga0074044_10004695_pt1 | contig 11257 bp, 12 predicted proteins | sample BogForMeECP23OM1_FD_94443 | JGI IMG/M metagenome (GOLD analysis project Ga0074044, IMG submission 94443) | Bog forest soil microbial communities from Calvert Island, British Columbia, Canada - Bog Forest MetaG ECP23OM1 | ecosystem: Environmental > Terrestrial > Soil > Wetlands ...
CGGCGGAGGTGCGCGACCGGCTGGCGCCGCAGGACGGCCTGTACACGACGGTGGAAAAAAGCCCCGCCGGCGTGCGCCGGCGCGTGGTCGGCAGCGTGCGCGAAGTGCTGTTTCTGGGCGACGAGCGCGAACGCGTGCGCGGCCGGCTCGCCGCGCCATCGACCCGCATCGTGAGCCTCACCATCACCGAAAAGGGCTACGGTCACGATCCGGCGACCGGCACGCTCAACTTCGACCATCCCGATATCGCGCACGACCTCGTCGCTCCCGGGCGAGCGCGGAGCGCGATCGGACTCATCGTCGCGGCGCTCGAGGAGCGCAGGCGCGCCGGTGCGGCCGCGTTCACGGTGCTCTGTTGCGACAACCTGCCGCACAACGGCGCGCTCGTGCGCGGCCTGGTCCTGGCTTTCGCCGCAGCGCGCGACGCCGCGCTCGCGCGCTGGATCGAGGACCAGGCGCGCTTTCCGTCGACCATGGTCGATCGCATCGTACCGGCGACGACCGCCGCCGACATCGCCGACAACGATGCCGTGCTCGGGCTGCACGACGCGGCCCCGGTGGTGCACGAGCCGTTCCGGCAGTGGGCAATCGAGGACAGCTTTGCCGCCGGCCGGCCGGCGTGGGAGCGTGCCGGCGCCGAGCTCGTCGCCGACGTCGCTCCGTTCGAAGCGATGAAGCTGCGGCTGCTCAATGGCAGCCATTCGGCGCTCGCCTATCTGGGTTATCTGGCCGGCTACGAATTCATCTACCAGGTTGCCGCGCAGAAGGATTTTGTCGCCCTCATGCGGCGGCTGATGCGCGACGAAGTCGCCCCGAGCCTCAAGCCGCCGCCCGGCGTTGATCTGGCTGCCTACGAGGACATCCTGGTAGAGCGCTTCAGCAACCCGGCGCTGCCGCACCGCACGCAGCAGATCGCCATGGACGGCTCGCAGAAACTGCCGCAGCGCCTGCTCGCCACGGTGCGCGACAACCTGGCGGCCGGCCGAAGCATCGACCTGCTCGCGCTGGCCGTCGCCGGGTGGATGCGCTACGCCAGCGGATTCGACGAGGCCGGAGCCGAGATCACCGTCTCCGACCCGATGGCCGGCGAGTTCGCCCGCCTTGCCGCGGCAGAGCGCGGCAACCCGGCGGCGCTCGCGCGCGGGTTTCTCGGCCTGCGGGCGATCTTCGGTGCCGACCTGCCGGCCGACCCGCGCTTCGCCGCAAGGGTCGCGAGCTGGCTTGGGGCCCTGTTCGCCGACGGCGCGGCCCGCACCGTCGCCCGCGCCGCCGGCAGCGCGCTAGACCCGCCTGTCACGCGAGGATTGCAATGATTCCCCTGCAGCTCAATGCCGACCGCCTGTTCTCCCCAGAGCCGGGCCAGCGCGCCCTATCCCGCGCGCTCTACGCCACGGTGCAGGATCTGCCCATCGTCAGCCCGCACGGGCACACCGATCCGCAGTGGTACGCCGACGACGAGCCGTTCACGAACGCGGCGGCGCTGTTCATCACCCCGGATCATTACGTCTTCCGCATGCTCTACAGCCAGGGCGTTGCCCTTGAGGAACTCGGCATCCCGCGCCGCGACGGCGCCCCGGTCGAGCGCGACGCGCGCAAGATCTGGCAGCGCTTCGCCGCCCGCTACCACCTGTTCCGCGGCACCCCCACCCGCATCTGGCTCGACCATGCGTTCCACGAGGTGTTCGGCATCCGCGAGCGGCTCTGCGCGCAGTCCGCCGATCGCATCTTCGAGCGCATCAACGCCGCGCTGACACAGCCCGAGTTCCGCCCACGCGCGCTCTTTGAGCGGTTCCGGATCGAAGTCATCGCGACCACGGAGTCGCCGCTCGATCCCCTGGCGCAGCACGCCAAGATCCGCGCCTCGGGCTGGAAGGGCCGCGTGGTGACCACCTATCGCCCCGACCCGGTCGTCGACCCCGAGTTCGACGGCTTCGCCGCTCGCGTGGCAACCTTGGGCGAGCTCGCCCACGAGGACACGAGCACCTGGCGCGGCTACCTGGCCGCGCATCGCCAGCGCCGCGCATTCTTCAAGACCATGGGTGCGACCGCGACCGACCACGGGCATCCGACCGCACTGACCTGCGATCTCGGCGAGGCGCAGTGCGCGGCGCTCTACGCCCGCGCCCTCGGCGGCGTCGCGACCCCGGCCGAGGCGGAAGCCTTCCGCGGCCAGATGCTAACCGAGATGGCGCGCATGAGCCTCGACGACGGACTGGTGATGCAGATCCATCCGGGGTCTTACCGCAATCACAACCCGCAGCTATTCGAGCGCTTCGGGCGCGACCACGGCGCCGATATCCCGACCCGCACCGATTACGTGCGCGCGCTCAAACCGATGCTCGATCGCTTCGGCAACGAGCGCGGCCTCACCGTGATCCTGTTCACCCTCGACGAATCGGCCTACGCGCGCGAGCTCGCGCCACTGGCCGGACACTACCCGGTGCTCAGACTCGGTCCGCCCTGGTGGTTCCACGACAGCCCCGAAGGCATGCTGCGCTTCCGCGCCCAGGCCACCGAAACGGCCGGGTTCTACAACAGCGTCGGTTTCAACGACGACACCCGCGCCTTCCTGTCGATTCCGGCACGGCACGACGTTGCGCGCCGCATCGACTGCCGCTTCCTGGCGCAGCTCGTCGCCGAGCATCGGATCGACGAGGACGAGGCGTTCGATCTGGCGCCGCAACTCGCCTATCACCTGGCCAAGCAGGCCTACAGGCTGTGATGCCGCGCGGCGGGTCTGGCGCCCCCTTGGCGGCGACCGCCCGCCGCTGGTGAGCGCGAAGCGGCAACGCTATGATGTGCGCTGCCGACGCCGGCGGCCTCGGGCCGGCATCGCTTCAAGGGAGCCTGAATGATTGCACTGCGGCCTGGCGCCGAGCGCGGGCATGCCAACCACGGCTGGCTCGACAGCTTCCACAGCTTCTCCTTCGCCGACTACCACGACCCCGAGCACTCGGGGTACGGCGTGCTGCGCGTGATCAACGAGGATTGGGTGCAGCCGGGGACCGGCTTTGGCATGCACGGCCACCACGACATGGAGATCATCACCTATCTGCTGGACGGCGAGCTCGAGCACAAGGACAGCATGGGCAACGGCTCGATCATCCTCCCCGGTGACGTGCAGCGCATGAGCGCCGGCACCGGCGTACACCACAGCGAATTCAACCCGTCGTCCAAGCAGCCGGTGCATCTGCTGCAGATCTGGATCGAGCCGAACGTCAGGGGCGTTGCCCCCGGCTACGAGCAGCGGTCCATTCCGGCGGCCGAGAAGCGCGGCCGCCTGCGGCTGATCGCGTCGGCCGATGGCCGCGACGGCTCGGTGACGATCCATCAGGATGTGGCGGTCTATGTCGCCGTAATCGACGGCGGCAACGCGTTGACCCATGCGCTTGCGCCCGGGCGACGCGCCTACGTGCACGTGGCGCGGGGGCGCGTGGGGATCAACGGCAGGACGCTGCAAGCGGGCGACGCGGTGAAGATTGCCGACGAGCCCGCGGTTACGCTTGGCGGCGCGCAAGGCGCCGAAATACTGCTCTTCGACCTGCCCTGACCGAGTCACACAAGAGGAGAATCGCCATGAACGTGCAGAAAGACTGGGCGGCGCTGCTCGGCCGCATCGTGCTCGCCGTCATTTTTGTGGTATCCGGATTCGGCAAGCTGACCGGGTTCGATGGAACGACGGGCTATATCGCCAGCAAGGGGCTGCCGATGCCGCAGCTGCTTGCCGCCGTCTCCATACTCATCGAGCTGGGCGGTGGCCTGGCCGTCATTATCGGCTGGAAAACGCGCTGGGCAGCGCTGGCGTTCATCGTCTTCCTGATCGTGATCACGCCGATCTTTCACAACTACTGGGCGGCGCCGCAGGAGCAGATGATGGCCCAGCAGATCAACTTCATGAAGAACCTGTCGATGCTCGGCGGCTTTCTGCTGCTGCTCGGGTTCGGCCCGGGACGCTACAGCCTGGACAGGGCCTGACCCGCGCGGCGGTCGCGGCCCGGCGCGCTTCACGCTGGGTCGCACCCGGCTCACTCGCGCGCCGCGGTATCGAGCCAGATCGTCACCGGACCGTCGTTGACCAGGGTAAGTTGCATGTCGGCGCCGAACCGACCCGTCGCGACCGGCCGGCCGAGCGCGAACTCCAGCGCCAGCACGAAGGCGGCGAAGCGCGGTGCGGCGAGCTCGGGGGGCGCCGCCGCGCTATACGAGGGACGCGCCCCTTTGCGCGTCGACGCAAAGAGCGTGAACTGGCTCACCGCGAGCAGCTCGCCGCCAGCGTCGATGAGCGAACGATTCATCACCCCCGCGGCATCGTTGAAGATGCGCAGGTGCACGATCTTGTGCGCCAGCCAGTCGCGGTCGGCGTCGCTATCGCCGCGACCGATCGCGCCGAGCACCAGCAAACCCGGCCCGATCGCGGCAACGGTCGAAGCCTCGACATCGACGCGGGCCTGACGCACCCGCTGCACGACCGCCCGCATGCGCGCCGCGGCTTCTAGCGCACGGGCTTGCGTTCGATGTTGGTGAGCTTGCCGGCGCCGAAGGTCAGCGTGGTGAGCGTGTCGGGATCGCCTGCGCTCGGCATGTAGGTCCAGCGCGGCTGGGAAGCGCCCTTGTCCTCCACGTCGGGGCGGCCCACCTTCTGGATCACCGCGGCCTCGCTCATGCCGACCTGCAGAGCGCGGCGCTCAGCCGCGTTGCCAACCCGGGCGCTCGCCGCGGCGGCGGCAGGCTTTCCCGCCGGCGCTGGCTTGGCCGCCGGCGACGGCGCGAGATTGCCCAGTTCCGTGCCGGGCGCGCACGCGGTGTCCTGGTAGACGATGCCGCCTTTGTCGTTCGTGCACTTGTAGACCGCAGCATGGGCGGGCGCGGCCAGCGCGAACCAAACCAGGGATAGAAGCAAAGGCATGAGCGGCAATCCGTGGTGACCTGTTGCGGTTAACATAGCACTTTTCGCCGCTTGCACAATCAGAGATTTTGATGGACGCCCGCAGTGAGACCGCCGCGCGCGTGCACGACGTTGCACCGTTTCACGTCATGGAAGTGCAGACCGCGGCGCGTGCCCTGGAAGCTGCCGGCAGGAGCATCGTCCACCTCGAGATCGGCGAGCCGGACTTTCCGACCCCGGAACCGGTACTCGCCGCGGCGCAGGCGGCCATCGCCGGCGGCGCCATCTATTACACCTCCGCTCTCGGGCTGCCGGAATTGCGGCGGGCGATCGCGGCGTATTACGCCGAACGCTACCGCGTGCCCATCGCCCCCGAGCGCGTCGTGGTCACCGCCGGGTCGTCGGCCGCGCTGCTGCTCACCCTGGCCTTGCTCGTCGATCGCGACCAGCAGATTCTGCTCTCCGACCCCGGCTATCCGTGCAACCGGCACTTCGTGCGTACCCTGGAGGGGGAGCCGGTCGGCATCCCGGTCGGACCGGAAACGAGCTACCAGCTCAGCGCCAGCCTGATCGAGGCGCACTGGACGGAGCGCACGCGCGGGGCGTTGATTGCCTCGCCGTCGAACCCGACCGGCACCACCGTGGCGTGGGACGAGATGGGCCGCATCGCGCGCGCTGTCGCGGCCCGGGGCGGAGCGCTTATCGTCGACGAGATCTATCTCGGGCTGTCCTACGCCGGAGAGGCCAAGACCGCGCTCGGGCTGTCCGATGAGATCTTCGTTATCAGCAGCTTCTCCAAGTACTTCAACATGACCGGTTGGCGCCTGGGCTGGCTGGTGGCGCCCGAGCGCCACGTGCGCGACATCGAAAAGCTCGCCCAGAATCTCTACATCTCGCCCTCGACGCCGGCGCAGCGCGCCGCGCTCGCCTGCTTCACGCCGCAGACCCTGTCCATCCTCGAGGCGCGGCGAGGCGAATTCATGGCCCGACGCGATTTCCTCGTCCCGGCGCTGCGCGAGCTGGGCTTCGGCATCCCGGTTACGCCGGGCGGTGGATTCTTCGTCTATGCGGATTGCACGCGCTTTGGCATGGACAGCGAGCGTTTCGCGCTGGAGGCTCTGCACGCGACCGGCGTCGCCTTCACGCCGGGCATCGACTTCGGCCGCCATCACCCGGAGCGGCACGTGCGCATCGCCTACACGGTTGCCAGGCCGCTCCTGGAGGAAGCCGTGCGCCGGCTGGCCGCCTGGCTGCCGACACTGCCGCATCCATGATCCGCGCCGTCTTGCCGGCGCTCGCAGCGCTTCTGCTTTGCGGCTGCTCCAGCGTCGAATTCTACCTGCAGGGTATCTCCGGGCAGATCGAGCTGCTAAGCCGCGCCCAGCCGATTCCCGAGGTGCTCGATACGACCCAGGATCCGACCGTGAAGTACAAGCTCGAGCGCGTGCTGGCAATCCGCGACTATGCCAGCCGCGAGCTCGGGCTGCCTGACAACGACAGCTACCGGCGCTACAGCGATCTGGGCCGGCGATACGTGCTGTGGAACGTGTTCGCGACCCCGGCGCTGTCGCTCGCGCCGCGGCAATGGTGCTTTCCGATCGCGGGCTGCGTGAACTATCGCGGCTACTTCGCCGAGGCCGACGCGCACGCCGAAGCCGCCAGCCTTGCGGCGTCGGGCGACGACGTGTACGTCGGCGGGGTCCCGGCGTACTCGACGCTCGGCTACTTCGACGATCCGATGCCGTCGACCTTCCTGCGCTATCCTGACTTCGAGATCGCGCGCCTCATTTTCCACGAGCTCGCGCACCAGGTTGCCTATGCCAAGGACGACACGGTGTTCAACGAATCGTTCGCGGTGACGGTCGAGGAGGAGGGTGTCAGGCGCTGGCTTTCCACGCAGCACGATCCGCAACTCGAGCGTCAGTTCGACCAGAGCGAGCGCTATCGCGAAGACTTCACGGCGCTCGTCGAACGCACCAGGGCAAAACTCTCCGCCATCTACAGCAGCGACAGCGATGACGCCACCAAGCTCAAGGCCAAGGCTGCCGCGTTCGCTGCGATGCGCGCGCAATACGCGCTGCTCGAGCAGGCTTGGCGCGGGTCGGCCGCGTATGATTCCTGGTTCGCGCAGGGGCCCAACAACGCCAGCGTGGCCGCGGTCGGCCTCTATACCCAGAAAGTGCCGCAGTTCCAGGCGCTGCTCGCCGCCGACGGCGGCGACCTGCCCCGCTTCTACGCCCAAGTCAAGGTGCTCTCGGCGCTGCCCAAGGGGGAGCGCGAAACGGCGCTCTCAGCCGCCGCGGCGCCGCAGGCCTCGCTGTTGGGCTCGCGCGATCAGAATCGGCACTGAGCCCTGAATCCGCCCGCCGTTCAAAGTTTCATCCACCGAAAGGAATCCCGCCATGGCCGACCAGCCACCCAGACCGGCATTCGTCGATGACTTGCAATCGATCGAGATCTTTGCCTCCGATGCAAGCGGCTTCTTCTTAAGCGAGGGCGTCGTGCGCTTCACCCTTGAGAGCATCCGCGCGAGCCACAAGGACAACCCGGATACGCCGTCGCGGGTCGTCATCGCTCGACTCGCGATGCCGGTTCCGGGCGCCCAGCGTCTGCTCATCGGCCTCTACGATTTCCTGCGCAAGAATCAGCTCGACCCCGGTGCGCCGGCAGCCGAAAAGGGGCGGCTGCAATGATCATGCGGGCAGCTGCCGCGGGCATGGCCCGGCGGCAATCGCCCGCGAGGGCAGGCCGAGGTCGCGCAGCCCATTGATGCGACGCGGGATTTGCTGCATAATAACCAGTTCCCTTGCCTCACCTGCGCAGACGGGGAGGCCGCGGCAACCCTCGCCTTGGCGAGGTTGCGCAACCCACGTCCATAAGGAGCGATCTGCATGCGTCACTACGAGGTTGTCTTTATCGTCCATCCGGACCAGAGCGAACAGGTGCCGGCGATGGTCGAGCGCTACCGCACCATGGTTACCGGTCAGGGCGGCCGCATCCACCGCCTCGAGGACTGGGGACGGCGCCAGCTCGCCTACCCGATCGCCAAGGTGCACAAAGCCCACTACGTGCTCATGAACATCGAGTGCGGCAACGACACGCTCTCCGAGCTCGAGCACGCGTTCAAGTTCAACGACGCCGTGTTGCGCCATCTCATTGTCGCCATGCGCGAGGCCGTGGTCACGCCGTCGCCCATGATGAAGGAAGAGAAGGCGCGGACGCTCCCGCCACAGGGTGCGGCGGCGCCGCCGCCGGCGGCAGGCGCAGTGGCGCCACCCCCGGCTCCCGCGGCCTCGGCCGACTGATCGCCGCGCCACGGTGCCGGTCAATGAAGTCACGCTCGACGCGCGGCTGTCCGCCCGCGACGACCTGCGCTTCACCCCGGCCGGTGTGGCCGCGCTCGACTTTGAGCTGGCGCACGAATCGGTGCAGAGCGAAGCTAACGGCGAACGACGCGTCTGCTGCGAGCTCTCGGGCGTCGCCCTCGGGCCGATTGCCAAGGAGCTTGCCTCGGTGGCGGTCGGCGAAAACCTTCGCTGTCGCGGCTTCCTGGCGCGCCGCTACCGCACCGGCGCCAGTGTGACGCTGCACGTTAACGCATTCGAACGACTGGAAGGAAATTGACATGCCCCGCCCGATGGGAAGGAACTCAAGGAACGCCAAAGGCAAAGGCAAGGACGGCAAGCGCCGCGAACGCGGCAACAACCTGTTCAAGCGCAAGAAGTTCTGCCGCTTCACCGCCGAAGGCGTCAAGCAGATCGATTTCAAGGACGTCGATGTCCTGAAGGACTTCGTTCAGGAGAACGGCAAGATCATGCCCGCCCGGATCACCGGGACCAAGGCGCGCTACCAGCGCCAGCTGTCGACGGCGATCAAGCGCGCGCGCTTTCTGGCGCTGTTGCCCTATACCGATCTGCACTGACCGGGGAAGCCGATATGCAAGTCATCTTGCTCGAAAAGGTGCTCAACGTGGGCGACCTGGGCGAAGTCGTCAAGGTCAAGCCCGGCTTTGCGCGCAATTTCCTGATCCCTCAGGGCAAGGCCAAGCGTGCCACACCCGAGAATCTGCTCATGCTCGAGGAGAAGCGCGCCGAACTGGAGAAGATCGCGGCCGAGAAGCTCGAGCGGGCGCAGGCTGCCGCCGCGAACCTCGATGGCGCGGCCATCCAGATCACGCAAAAGGCAGGCGTCGACGGCCGACTGTTCGGGTCGGTGACCAACGTCGACATCGTCGAGGCGCTCCAGGCCAAGGGGCATACGGTGGAGAAGGCGATGATCCGCATGCCGGCGGGGCCGCTCAAGCACGTGGGCGAGTTTCCATTGACCATCGCGTTGCAGACCGACGTCGTGGCCAATATCACCGTTTCGGTGCTCGGGGACACGACCAGCGCTCCCGCCTGACGGGGGCCTGACAAAGGCCTCGGATCGCACCCACGTGCGCGTCGACCTGGCGGGCGCGTGCGCGGGTTAGCGGCCGACCCGCTCGACAGTCACCGCGCATCTTCTGACCAAAGGCGATGCCGCAGCGGGCAAATAGCGCTCGGATCACGACCGCCAGCAAGGCTTAAGTCGGGCGCACGCCGGCCCGGTCGCGGCAGCGACCTGATAAAATTGTAGTCGCCCGCACGCTGCCGCCGATGCCCAACGACACCCAGTTCGAAGCGCTGAAGCTGCCTCCCCACTCGCCGGAGGCGGAGCAGTCGGTGCTTGGCGGCTTGCTGCTGGAAAATTCCGCGGCTGACCGGGTCGGCGATATTCTCGCCGCCGACGATTTCTACAGCGACGCACACCGCGCCGTCTTCGACGCGATCATGCAGCTCATCGACGACAACAAGCCGGCCGACGTCGTGACGGTGGGCGAGATCCTCGCCTCGCTCAAGAAGCTCGATTACGTCGGCGGCATGGCGTACCTGGGCGCGCTGGTGGACAACGTCCCGACCGCGGCCAACATCCGCCGCTACGCCGAGATCGTGCGCGAACGGGCGATCCTGCGCCGGCTCGCCGCCGCCGGCGGGGAGATCGCCGACGCCGCCTACAACCCGCTGGGTCGCAGCGTGCGCGAGATTCTCGACCAGGCGGAGACCAAGGTATTCGAGATCGCCGAGCACGGCGCGCGCGGGCAACAGGGCTTCCAGGAGCTGCGGCCGCTGCTCACGCAGGCGGTCGAGCGCATCGAACTGCTGTTCCACCGCGACAATCCGTCCGATGTCACCGGCGTGCCGACCGGATACGCCGACCTCGATCGCATGACCTCGGGCCTGCAGGAGGGCGACCTCATCGTCATCGCGGGTAGGCCGAGCATGGGGAAGGCGCAACCGCTCGATGCGCGCGTAAAAACGCTGGGTGGTTGGAAGCAAATGCATGAACTCGTGCTCGGGGATGCATTGGCCTCGATCGATGGCAAACCATCTTTCGTCAGCGGCATTTTTCCCCAGGGCTCGCGGCAAGTATTTCGCGTGACATTCTCCGATGGTCGCTCCACCGAGGCGTGCGGTGAACATCTTTGGCGCGTCAATTACCGCTCGTGGGGCACAGCTAAGATTCTGAGCACGCAAACAATTGCGGCGATGCTTGCGCGCAAGCGTTATCGGAGTCGTCTGTGGATTGATTGTGTCAGTGGAGATTTCGGTGACGTGAGCCCGCTTCCAGTTGATCCCTGGCTACTTGGCGCGCTGCTCGGAGATGGCTCACTAACCGGTAGCTGCACTAGGTTCAGCACCACCGCTGACGCGATGCTAGCTCGAATCTCCGAGCGCATCGAGCCGGCCCTAGTGCTGCAGAGTGCCGGTGGAATTGACTGGCGCATTGTGCAGCCAGACCGCGGCCGGCGCAGGGGTACTCAAGGAACCTGTGCGAATCCCTTGACTACGGCGATAAAAAGCTTCGGGCTTTGGGGCAAGCGGAGTCATGAAAAATTCGTTCCGGCGCCCTATCTGACCGCTCCGCGTCAAGCCCGCCTCGATCTGCTTCGTGGTTTGCTCGACACCGACGGTTGGATCGAGCGCTGGGGCGCGATTCGGTTTGCAACGTCAAGCCGACGTCTCGCTGAGGATGTTGCGCTGCTGGCACGGTCCTTGGGTGCTTGGTGCTCGATTCGGGAAAAATTTCCAAGCTACTCCCACCGCGCAGAGCGCCGGCGCGGCCGCCCGAGCTACGTCTGTACGCTGCACCATCCTGAGCCAAAATCGCTATTTCTACTTTCAGAAGAGCAATCGCGCGCTCTCAACGGCCCACAAAGGCGTAAGAGACCCAACTTCGTCTCGATCGAACCGACCCGAATTACGCAGACTCAATGTATCTCGGTGACGCATCCTTCAAATTTGTATGTTACTGATGACTATGTAGTGACGCACAACACGGCGTTGGCCTTGA
>Ga0074044_10004696_pt1 | contig 11257 bp, 3 predicted proteins | sample BogForMeECP23OM1_FD_94443 | JGI IMG/M metagenome (GOLD analysis project Ga0074044, IMG submission 94443) | Bog forest soil microbial communities from Calvert Island, British Columbia, Canada - Bog Forest MetaG ECP23OM1 | ecosystem: Environmental > Terrestrial > Soil > Wetlands ...
GACGGTGACCACGGTCCCCGTCGGAGTGGCGCCGAGGAGGGTGATGGTGTTGCCGGAGATACTGGCATACTGGCCGCCGGCCACGATGCTGAAGCTGACCGCCAGGCCGGAGCTGGCACTGGCGCTGACGGAGAAGGGCGCGGCGCCGTAGGTCTGGTTGGCCAGGGGGCCGAAGCTGATGGCCTGGCTGAGCTGGACCATGGTCGTCGCCTGGGCCGCCGTGGGCGTTGGCTGGACATTGCCGACGTTGTCGGTGGCGACGCTGTAGAAGCTGTACGTGTGGCCGGCCTGCCCCGTGAAGGTTGCCGAGCCCGCCGCCGTGGCGGTCATGAAAAGCTGGTAGGGGAGGCCGCCGTTATCAGAATCGTAGATGGCATAGGTCGCGATGCCGGAGCCGCCCGGGACGTCGCTCCCGGACCAGGAGACCGTGAAGCTGGGCGTGCTCTCGGTGGCCGGCAACGCAGCGACGCTGCTGGTAGGCGGGCCGGCGTCGATGGTATTGGTCACCATGGCGGTGTTCAGCGCCGCGTTGGTGTCGAAGACCACCGACGCCTGCTGGTTGATGGCGGTGCCGGTGGTCAGGCCGGAGTTGGGCTGGATGGTGTACTCGACGTAGCCGTCGCTATCGACGGGGCTCTCGCTCTCAGGGTAGAGGAAGCCGTCGAAGACTCCCGTCGGGGCCTGGTGGGTGAGCGGATCGAGCGATACGAAACTGACGGTCAGCAAGCCGGTCGAGACGTTGAAGTCGAGCGAGACTTGCACGTTCAAGGACGAGCCGTCGGAGTTCTGGTAGCTGACGGTCGTCTGGTACTGCGTCAGCCCGGTGGGAACGGTGATGTTGACCGTGCCGAAGCCGAACGATCCAAGCTGGAACGTGGACCAGTTGAGGTTGGGATCGAGCTGCTCGGTGACGATGACGTCCTGGGCGGCGGCGGTGCCATCGTTCTCGAAGTCGATGGTGTAGGGCAAGGTGCCGGTCGGCTGGATGAAGGACGGCGTGCCGTAGCCAGCGGGGCCGATGAGGGCGTTGGGGTCCTCGGCGCCGATCACATGGATGGTGTCCCCAGGTGACACCGTATGTTGCCAAACATTTGGTGGAAAGACTATGCAACCGTGGGAGGAATCGGTCGGGTTTCCAAAATCGCTGTGCAGATAAAACCCGTCTCGACCAAACGTATCGGTCCCCGGTTCAGGGGTGAGAGGGTAGCCAGGATGCGTATTACCGCTTGCTCCTGTAAACGTGGAGAGAGGTCCGACTGTCCAATCGCTCTGCGGGATAGGTCCAACATTGGACTGATTCTGTGCACTGGGGTTATCAAATCCAGTGCCGTTCCCCGAGTAACCTTGGTAGGTTTGGGGAGGGCCATAGACTCCAGGGGGCAACGACTCGGTCAGTTGGCCAGTCGATTGGTTATATGTCCACATTTTCAAGCCAGATGCATCTAGAAGACCTGCGGGATTGTTCCCAACGTAGCGCCGAATGTTAGCGTCACCGGCCGCTAAATTTGAAGGATCGTTGCTCAGAAACTGCCCTGTGGCCGGCGTGTAATCCCGCGCCCGCATGTAGAACAGGCTCGTGTCGATCTGCATCACCCCGAACTGGCCCGCGAACGTGAACGGGTTCGGCAGTACCGCCGTGACGGTCGTCGTCTCTCCAAACGGCAGGTAGCTGTACTGGTTGACATAGGTACCGCTTGAGCCGGTGATGCCGACCGTGTTCCCGTTGGCGTCGAAGTCGTAATAGCCGGTGCCGCTCGGGCCGGTTTGGCTGACCAGGCCGAGACCGTAATTGTAATCGGCGATCAGTGAGCCGCTGCCGTTGTAGGAGGCCACCACGTTGCCCAGGCCAGTCGGATTGACCAGGAGACTCGTCTGTGTGCCGTTGACATTCTCGGCGACCAGGTAGCCGAGCGGGCTGTACTGGAAGGTCGCGGCGGTGCCATCCGAACCGGCGATCGATACCAATTGGTTCAGATCGTTGTAGGTGTATGTGGTCGTCCCGCTCCCATTGGTGACGGAAGCCAAGTTGCCATTAGCGCCGTAGGTGTAGGTGGTCGAGCCGACCTGGGTGATCTCGTTGTCGGCGTTACTGGAATAGCTCGTTGCCGTGGCGCTGTTGAGGACCTCTGTGCGGTCGCCGGCCGCGTTATAGACGTAGGCGATGGTTGCGCCCCCGGGCAGCGTCACCTGCGTAAGCTGGCCGATGGCGTCGTAGCCGTAAGTCGTGACGTTGCCACCAGCGTCGGTCATGCTCGTCATTTCGTTCAGCACGTTGTAGATGTAGGTGAACGAGGAATTGACTGTAGTTCCGCCGGCGTAGTTGATCTCGCGGGTCAGGTTCCCCGCCGCGTCGTACGCGTAGGTTGTGTAAGCGCTGTTCCAGTTGAGCTTTTCTTGCAGTTTGCCAAGGCTGTTGTACGTGTACTGTACAATGGGGTTGTCCGAACCGTCAGTCAACTCGGACAGCCGACCCAGGGTGTCGTAGCCGTAGTTGATCGTGTAGCTGCTCTGATCCACACTCTGCGTGCGCTGGCCCTGGGCATTATAGATGAAGGTCAGCGACAGGCCGCCCGGATAGCTGACCGAGGTGAGCTGGTTGGCGCCGTTGTAGGTCAGGGTGGTGGTGCCAGTCAAGGTGCCGCCGGCATTGTAGGTTTGCGCCGTCAGCATGTTGCCGTGAGCGTCGTAGCCGAAGGTCTCATAGGTACCATCGGCGAAGTTCTCCTGCGCGACCAGCCCCAAGGCGTTATGCTGGTAGCTGACCGGGTCCCCTTTCTGTTCGATGGTTTCGCTGAGGTTGCCGAGGGGATCATAGGTGAACGATTGCTGGGTGCCGTCCGGGTAGGCGATGCTGAGCAGGCTGCCGGTAGAGCTATAGCTGTACTCGGTCGTGTTGTTGTTGGCATCGGTGACGGAGGTCAGGTCGCCAAGCTCGTTGTAGGTCGTTTGCACGGTCTGGCCGAGCGGGTTGACGGTCTTCGTAAGGTTGCCGCTCTGGTCGTAGGTGTACTGGTAGGTGTCGCCGGCCGCGTTGGTGTAGCTGACCACGTTAGCGTTGTTGTCGTAGAGATAGGTGGAAATGCCGCCCAATGGATCCTGGACGCGGGACGCCAGTCCGAGTTCGTTGTACCAGACGATGCTCACGTCACCGGCGGCGTCAGTGGATTGAACCTCGGCCTCGCCCATGTAGGAGTAGGTGGTCGCTTCCGTCCCACCGTTCGCGTTGGTGCCGCTGAGCCGGCCCAGTGCGTCGTAACTGAAGTTCTTTTGCGAACCATCGGGGTAAGTGATCGACAGCATTGCGTTGGCCGTTTCAGGATTGCTGCCGGTGTCGTAGGTGTAAGAGGTCGTCAAGCCGGCGGAGGTGGGGCCAGGAGCGATCACCGAAAGCAGATGGCCGGCCGTGTCGTAAGTGTAGGTCCAGACGTTGCCCGTGCCGTCTGCGGCCTGCGATACAAAGCCCTGGGTGTTGTAGGTCAAACTGAGCTGTTCGGTCGGCTCGGAAGGATCGGACGGGTTGGAATAGGTCAACGTGACGAGCTGGCTTTGGCCGTTGTAACCCAGAGTGATGCGGTTACCGTTCGCGTCCTGTTCGTAATTCAAAAGGCCGCTGGGCAGGAACACGTCCTGGGTGCGGGAATTGGCGGTAAAGGTATAAATGCCGGCGGCCACGGTCAGCGAGCCATTTTCGCCGTTTGTATCGCTATAGGTGCCGTTGGCCTGCCTTGGAAAAAAGCTGAGGCCTCCGCCGGAGTTGATGGTGACGTCCCCGGAGCCATCGACCGTTAGGGAGGTTTGCCAGGAGGTTGTCCAGCCCAGACCGAAGGTGCCTTGGGAATAACGGCCGGCTATCGACGACACGAAGGTTCGGTCGATGGCCAAGGGCAGGTTGCCAGGCGTTTTCAGCGAGGCATCCGTGGCGGAGGTCAGCGTCGCGCCCGGGAACGCGGCACCAGCCTGAGAAACCAGGAACGACCAGAGCGTGCCGACGTCGCTAACGTGGGCCGTGCTTTCGCCAAGACTGCTGAGGTAAGTCGCGGCCTGGGCCAGAGCTGCGTTGTAGGAATCGCTCGTCGTGCCAACTTCGGCGACGAAATTTCCGTAAATCACGTTCCAGGCCGCGGCCGGCTCGTTGGCGGGCTGGAGCGCCGCCTGCTGGGAGGCCCAGTCGATGGTCTGGCCCGATTTGATCTGGCTTACCTGTACCGGAATCGCGTCCCCGCTGATGGTGTCGTTGGACTGAAGCGTGAGGGTAAGCTGCCCACTCTGGCCGGGCCGCAGGATGCCGGCCGGCCCGGTCGGGGCCACGGCAAGGACCAGGGCGGTCTGAACAAAGTCATTCGGGTCGTCCGGGGTGCTGAAAAACACCTTGGTATTGGTGGACAAGATTTCGAGTAGCGGGGCGACGAGGTCATTCGCGGTCACGTTGGTATATGTGACGACTACGGTGCCGGTCCGGCCCGAACCCGAACGGATATACTGCGGCGTGAGGAGGGCCACGTTCAGTGAGGCCGGGTTGGTGGCCACCACCTGGAAAGTGCTCGGAGCCGTCACCGACTGGGCGCCTTGCTGGACGCTCAGGTTATAGTTGCCCACGGCCGCCCCGGCCAGGTTGAAGGTGGCGAACATCTGGCTCGCGTTCACGAAGTCCATGGTCGAGTCGTTGATGGTGGCGCCGCCGAGGGTCAGGCTGGCGATGGCGGCCGCCGTGAAGTTGGTGCCGTCGATCTCGACGGTGACGTTGCCGGCATTGCCCCCCGAGTGGGGCGAGATTGCGGACACGGTCACGGCGGCGGTCTGCGTGACGGTGACCGTAAAGCCGGCCGTCGCGGCCGCTCCGGAAACGCTGTGGGCCAGAATGTAGTAGGTTCCCGAAGTGAGCACCTGCGGCACGACCGCCGTCTGGTTCGGCTGATTGGCGGTCACGGCCGCTTGCTGGTAATTGTAGAGGGTGGGCAGGGTTCCCTGGCTGATGTAGAGCGCCACCGCCCCGGACGAGGCGGAACTTTGCAGCGACACGTTGAGCGATCCGCCCGCCGGCACGGTGATCTGGTAGTAGTGATTCTGGTCGGCGGCGGTGAAGGAATCGGCATAGGGAGTGTTGAGCGTCAGGGCCGGAAGACCGATGTTGATCTCTCCGGTCGAGGCGGTGAGGGTATTGTTGGCCCGGTTGGGATCGGGCAGTTGGTAGAGACTGTCGACCTGCACGAGAACGTAGTAATACCCAGGTGCCAGGGCAGCGGGCAAGGTCGCCGTCAAGCTGGCGTTGTACGGGGCTCCGCCAGCCAGGGTGATATTCTCCGGCACCATGCCGAGCAAAGTGGAGCTGGAAGTAATCGTCGGCGTGGGGGAAATATACACACTGTCCTGCCAACTGCCGGTGGTTGCCTGGCTGCTCTGGTCGGTCGCCTGCCAGTTCACCGTGATGGACTGGCCCACGTCTGCCGTGGTTGGAGCCGTGACGGAGGTGGCCGCGAGGTCCACCGCTTCCGTTGCGGCATCCTCGATGTCCAGGCCAGTGGAACTGAGCGACTCGGTGAAGAACGGGCTCAATCCGTTAAAGCTGATGAAGCTACCCGTCGTCGAGGCGAAGGACATCACGTCGAAGGTCTGGCCGGAAGAGGGACTAAAGCCATTGACCAGGGCGAGGTTAAAGGCCCCGGCCAGCGTGGCCGTCCCCGTCACGGCAACTTGCCCGAAGAGACTGCTCGCGGGAGTGCCGCCGATCTGGTCGTTGAGCGCGCCGGTCGATGTCTGGGTGAAGTTGCCAGAGACGGTGAAGATGCTGCCAGGTCCCACGGTCAGGCTGCCGCTATTCGTGAAACCGCCGGCAGTGGTGAAATTGGCCCCGTTCGTAACCACGAAAGTGCCGCTGTTGGAAGCCAAGCCGGCGATACCGCCGATCGTGGCCCCGGCGCCGCCCAGGGTAAGTTTGGCTTGGTTGCTTGTGATGGCCGTGCCGCTGGGGAATTGGAGGGAAGCGCCGTCCAGCGCGTTCCAGGTGCCGCCGGTCAACGAATTGCCGGAAAGCTCGCTAATGCCCAGTGTCGAGTTGAGAGAGATCGTGCCCGAATCGGCTTCGATGATGCCAGTGTTGGTGATGGAGCCAAAGACTCCGTAAGAACCATAGCCCGGCGCCGGACCGATGGATGAAGTACCGGAGCCAGCCGTCTTGCGGATGATGCCAGCGTTGTACAGGGCGGTTTGCCCTGACACAGAGCCGGAATCGGAGATCTCGGTGAGGCCGCCATCCCCTACGAGGAGATAATAGGCGCCCGCTTCGATGTTCAAGGTGGAGGGAAACGTGCCGTCCGTTCCCAACTGTAAATTGCCGGTGCCGGTTTGGATAATCGTGCCAAAGTTATCGAGTATGCCATCGTTGTAAAAGTCCACTGGGCTGGTGATGGTCATGGTTCCCAGGTTGGTCAGGCTGCCATTGCCGAGATCCATCTGCCCACTGGTCCATTGAAACATGCTGCCGGCGAAGTTCAACGTCAGTCCACCGCTGCCGACATAAAGACGGCCATTGCCAACCTGCACGCTGCCGCCGCCGCCGCCGGTGAGCGTTCCCGAGAAAGTCGGGCTATCGATGATGTTGACGACTGCCCCCGTACCGACATTGAAGATGGCGCCACCCGTGAAGGTGCCGGAGTCGATGGTGACGTTGGCATTCGCGCCGACGTTGAAGGTTGTCCCGCCGGCGTAGTTGCCGTTGGGGACGGTGAAATTGATCCCCGCCGCAACGTTGAATGTCGTGTTGGCTCCGCCGGCCACGAGCAAGGAGACATTCACGGTCGGATCGGGCGCGACCCCATCGCTGGCGGTCACGCTGAAGTTAAAGGTTCCATCCACGGTCGGCGTGCCGGAGAAGACGCCCGTGGAAGAGTTGAGCTGAGCCCAGGCCGGCAGGCCCGTCGCCGAGTAGGTGATGGGCTGAGGGCCGGTGCCGATGGCCTGGAACTGGTACGAATAGGGGGAACCACCGACGGCTACCGGGGGGGTATCGGCGGTGAAAACTGGAGGCTCATACTGGGCGATCAACGAGACGTTCGCCGTCGCATCGGGCGCGGTGCCGTTGCTGGCGGTCACGCTGAAGTTGAAGGTGCCGGAAACGTCGGGCGTGCCGGACAAGACGCCGGTGGAGGGATTGAGCTGGGCCCAGGCCGGCAGGCCCGTCGCCGAAAAGGTCATGGGGGCCGTGCCGCTGGCCTGGAATTGATACGAATAGGGAGAACCGACGGTCGCCGCCGGGGGCGTATCGGCCGTGAAACTCGGGGGCGTCGGCAGGGGCGGGCTCACCGTCACCTGCTCGGCCGGCAGGTTGTTGTCGCTGGCCGGGTTGTTGTTGCTGTCGCCGCTGTAGGTGGCATTCCACTGGTAGGTACCGGCCTGGGCCGGCGTGTAGCCGCCGCTCACGCTCACGTCATCCAGGGCGTACCAGGCGGGCCCCTCGTACCCCGAGAACTTCAACACCGTGGACGTGCTGGTCGCCGTCACCGTGAAGGAGTAATTCGTCCAGCCGAAGGCGCTTGCATTGTGCAGGTCCTGCACCACGTTGCCCCCCCAGGACACCTGGAAGTCGTTGTCCTGGTCTGTTTCGTCGTGGCTGACCCAATAGCTCAGAGTATAGCTGTTCCCCGGGACCGTGGCGAGCGTCTGCGTCTGCGTGAGGGTATCGGGGATGCCGGAGACGGCCCCGAACCAGAAGGAGTAGTTGCCGCTATGGGCGTCTGACGGGTCGTTGTCCAGGAAATAGTCGCTGCCCGAGGAAGCGGGCGTTACTGTCCAACCGGTGAGATCGCCGGTCTCAAAACCGCCGTTCTGCACCAAGTTGACGCCGTTTCCGGCACTCGATGTGCGGTAGGTGCCGTCGCCGTTGACAGGGACGGTCTGGGTCTGCACGACCGCGCCGCCGGGGGCCGTCAGCGTGAAAGTGATCGTGCCGGTCTCATTGTAGCCGCCCGACAGCGTGGCCGAGTCGGCCAGGGACGTGGTCGCGGGCAGCGTCAGGGCGGTCGGGCTGGGGGCAGTCACCAGCGACGGACTGGCCGGGTTGACCGCCTCCGTCGCCACGCTAGCGACGGGGTCGTTATTGACATCTCCGCTGTAGCTGGCCGCCCATTGGTAGGTGCCGGGGGTGCTGGGCAAGAAGCCGCTGGGCGTATTGTAGATGCCATCCCCGCTGACCGTGACCCTCTCCGTGTCCACGGTGCCGCCGCCGGGCGCCGTCAGGGTGAAGGTGATCGAGCCCGTCGGACTGATGCCGCCAGACAGCGTGGCTGAATCGGTCAGGTTGACGCCGCTGCCGACGACGACGGTCCCACCGGGAATGGTGCTGAGCGACGGACTGCTGAGGACGACGCGGTCTTCGAGAAGCTCCAGCTCGAGCTTGAGCCGGCTGCGCTTCTTGGCGCGCTTGCGTCTGCCGGATCGAACCATAGATGCGGAAAGCAACCAGTCGCTCATCCGGTTCTCGAGTCCCATGGCAGTCTCCTGATGCTTCAGTATTCTGTTTCGTCCGCGAAAGAATCACGATCATGTCCAAATGGCTCGATCAAGCCCTGAATCGATTCAGGGAGGAAAAAAGGGACATCACTGAATAGCACTTGCTTAACCCCTAAGCCGCTTGCATCAAGCGTTTACGCGCATGTTCCCGAGGCTCCTTCGCCTGGCAAACGGGCGATATCAGTGATGTCCCTTTTTCCCTCTTCCTAGATGGTCAGTCCATTGTGGTCATGGAACGGGGTGGGCGGGGTTCTGCGGACCATTTTCCGACTGAAGCAGAGTCCGACGTCGGCCATGTACCCCTCGTCGTCTCGTCGGGATTGGATGCTTGCGCCTGGATCGACTCCCGCTCCGGCGCGGCGAAGTCGATCTTGTTCAACCTTGGGATCTTATGGGATCTGGCGCACCCTGTTCGAGATCAAGCATGGTGTTCCGCTCTATGTATCAGTGCGAAATTCAGACCCAGCAGGTATCAGGGCAAGAGCCAGATTTCTCGAAAATGACAAACCTGGCCGGGGAATGGCTTCTCCTGGTCTTCTTAAACAACCAAACGACCGGAACCGGGGTCCCACTGGGGATAGCCGATGGCGCTCTGGATCGGCACATCCCGGATGGGCGGTTCTAGGGGTGAACGCAACCCCCCCGTAACCTGGCCCGCCGCTCGCTACAACGGGCTGGATCGGGCCGTTTCATAACATCCCGATACCTCGGGTCACGACCCCATTGATTGCCGCTGATTTCTCGGCTACAAAGGGGAGTGGTTGCGGTGATGCGGCCACTGGACGAAGGGAGGTTCGATGCATGAGACCACACGGCTACTCTCGGCCATCGAGTACGGCGATGGGCAGGCCGCCGAGCAACTTCTGCCTTTGGTCTACGACGAGCTGTGCCGGCTGGCGGCGGAGCTGATGGCCAGGGAGCCGTCGGAGCAAACCCTCCAGGCCACGGCCCTGGTCAACGAGGCCTATCTCCGCCTCGTGGAGCCGACGCAGACCCAGCACTGGCACGGCCGAGCCCATTTCTTCGCCGCCGCCGCGGAGGCGATGCGGCGGATTCTGGTCGAAAACGCGCGGTGGAGACGCGCCCGAAAGCACGGCGGAAGTTGGCATCGACTGCCGCTCGACGATTTGCATGTCCCGGGGCATGAACCTCAGGGCGACCTAGCCGACGACATCCTCGCCGTTGACGAGGCCCTTGAGCAGTTCGCGACCGAAGCCCCGGTCAAGGCCGAGCTGGTCAAGCTCCGCTTCTTTTCCGGACTCTCTGTTGGGGAAGCCGCCAGCGTGCTGGGGATTTCCCGCGCGACGGCTGAACGGTACTGGTCCCAAGCCCGCGTTTGGCTTTATGTTGCGCTGACCCAGGATGACACCTCTGGCTCTGCCCCCTGACCCGCGAGAGTGTGAGAGCAGCGTGAATCAGCCAGGCCCTAAACTCCGGACGTCTGCGCAACCCCGGCTCTCTTGTGGTCCTCGTGGATCATCCGTCCCACCCAAATTTGGTGCGTGGTTTGTTCTTCGCCGATTCGCTGTTGCAAGTCCTGTCCAGGAGCGGCCCCTTGAGTATCATCGGCGGCATGCTTGGCAACCCCGGCCAGGTATGCCAGCCAAAGAATGGGGAGAAAGCAGCCCATGACTCATAACGAATTTAATCATATTCTAACCAGCATAAATGCCTTGTCGCCCGACCAGATGCGGCGTCTCGCCCGCGAACTGGAAAGCAGGATCGCGTCAACGGGCAAGCCAGCCGCTCCGGCAGCGGCAGACGCCGAAGAATCTGCGTTTGACGTGGCGAGCCGCGCGGGTCTGATCGGCTGCATCCAAGGCGCGCCACGCTCCCCGACCGACCTGAGCACGAACCCGAAGCATAGGGAAGGCTTCGGGCGTGAGTAGCCGGGCGGTTCCTGAGCCGCGACCGAACTTGCATTCCAGATCTGTTTCGCCAGGACCGATCCGACGACCCAATCCCTGAACAGGACTCGGGACTGGCCAGACTTCGCGAAAGCAAAACCAACATCGTTATCAAGGGCAAGCGTGCCGATTTCGATAGTCTGCGCGTCCCCCAAGGACCTGGCGCTCCCCGCGAATCCGTTGCGACCGTAATGAGCGGCACCCGGTGGGATCGCTGTCTCCGAAAACCCGGGCTCCGGCGCGCACAAGTGATCCAGACTCTCGGATACTGAGAGTGGCGAGTCGGCTCCTTGGCAATCCGGACGCAGCGCCATCGGCGACAGCCGTCAGACCCGGCACGACCCGCAAGGTCGGAGTCCGCAACGCCTGAGCGGTGGACCCATGAGGGTTGAAAAGTGACTGAACAAAGCCAAAATCTCAAGGATGTAAGACCTTATCAATAAGAGAGTTGCGTACGTCAGGCGGCTGTCGCCGAGCAGCGAACAAACCCAATCTTCACAATGTCTTCACTTTTCTTCGCCGTCTTGCGGCAAGCTGGGATAAGCTCGGTGGCTAATCCTCGTAAAGCTGCTGGTGGCTCAGTCGGAGCTGACGACGATCAAAGTCCGATCGCCGTCCCAGAGCGGTTCCACGGTCTCGTCCAACGTCTCTGCATCCATATCGAGGACATGCAGAGCAGTACATTATCCGGGGTCGCTAGCGCGGTTTGCTCGCGCGTTGCGTACAGCGATCAAGAAAGGCCGTGGCGATCCTACCTTCTCCCCGCGGGAGAAGGTGCCCCGCAGGGGCGGATGAGGGATGAGATGCTAGCCTTGGCCCGCAAATTCCCCTCATCCGGCCGTTCC
>Ga0074044_10004698_pt1 | contig 11255 bp, 10 predicted proteins | sample BogForMeECP23OM1_FD_94443 | JGI IMG/M metagenome (GOLD analysis project Ga0074044, IMG submission 94443) | Bog forest soil microbial communities from Calvert Island, British Columbia, Canada - Bog Forest MetaG ECP23OM1 | ecosystem: Environmental > Terrestrial > Soil > Wetlands ...
ACAAAACCGCGTTCGGGGAATGACCTCGCGCGCAGCGTGATCCAACCCGTGTCGGTGAATTTCACGGAATTTCCCAACACGTTGATCAGGACTTGTTTGGCGCGCGCCTGGTCCGCAGTCACCAGGGGCAGCGGCAACGCCTCCGTCTCATCGATCAGCGTCAGGTGTTTGGCTGCCGCCTGAACACTCACCACGGCTTTGGCTTCCTGGATCAGGGGCTTCAGGTCGACGATGTCCGGAGCTAGACGCAGTTTGCCTGCTTCGATCTTGGCCACGTCCAGCAGGTCGTTGACGATGGAAAGCAGGTGCTCGGCGCTGGAATAGACGTCGCGAAGCAATTCCCGCTCCTCATCGCGGCTGTCGCACAGGCCGTCGAGAATCAGGCGCGTGAACCCCAGGATGGAATTGAGCGGGGTGCGCAACTCGTGCGACGTCGTGGCCAGGAACTCCGTCTTGACCTGGCTCAGTTCCGCCAGTTCCAGGTTCGCACGCTCCAATCTCCGGTTCAATTCGCGCAAATAGCGAATGCTCTCCTGGAAATAGGACTCGCACATCATGTTCAGGTCGACGTTCAGAATTTTGTCCAGGGCGAGCCGGGTGGTTTCCAGTTGCGTGGGCTCGGAGAGAAGAACCTTACCCAGGCTTTCCTGGAGGTGGGTGCGCACCACACCCATCGCGCTGATCATGTAGCGCTGGGGCAGGCCGATCATCACGTGGCGTACGCCGATTTTGTAGCGCTCCGCAGCGTAATCTTCGTCGAAGGGGCCGTGAAACAAGCGTTCCGCATAAACTTGCAATGTGCGCTTCAAACAATCGATCTGTTCCTGGCCACCGGTGAAGACCTTGCCCGCTTCGGGATGCTGGGTGATCTGGTCGTAAAATCGCTCCGACATGCTCTCCAGGAAGGGGCCCATGCGGCCGCCAACCGCTTGAAGCAACCGAGCATCCTCTTCACTGAAGCCGACGTACCGCTTCATCTCCTCGAAGAATGTCTCGGGCTTTCTGGTCACCTTGTGGGCCTTGTGGTAAAATTAATCACTGTGTGTCACTGAAAAGGAAATATCATAACATTGGACTGGGCACGGCTAAAACGTCTTTTCCGCTTTCCGCCCACTTTCCGCCAGAACCTCGTGGTGCTGGCAACCTCGTTGGTCGGAATCATTTTGCTGGTGGGCTTGGAGGGCTATCGGCATGGCCTGACCCTCTCGGTCGGGCTGGCGGTGGCGCTGCTGGCGGCACTCTCTGCCGCCACGGGGACGCTTATTTACCAGGAACGCCAGTCTTGGGCGATATTGGGTGACTTGCGCGGAGCCCTCAGCAAAATCGCCCCCACTTATCCTTCTCTGGTTCAGATCGCACCCCCTCCCAACAGCACTTTGGCGCTCGAACAGGAAATTCGCTCGCTCACCGACAACTGGCGCGAGTTCTGTGACCACTGCCAGCGCGTCCACGATACCGAAATGGTGCAAGCGGAGCATTTGGCAACCATGGGGGAGCTGGCCGCCGGAGTTGCGCACGAAATCCGCAACCCGCTGGCGGGCATCGCCGGCGCTATCGAGATTATCAGCAAGGATTTCCCCAAGGACCACCCTGACCGCGAAATCCTCGATGACCTCCGGCAGGAGGTGCGGCGCATCGAGAAAGTGTTGAGCGATCTACTGACCTACGCGCGCCCCAAGGCCCCGCAATTCGGCATGGCGGATTTGAAGGACACGGTGGCACACACCTTGCAGCTCGCTCGCCAGCAGATCGGCAGCAAGAACGTGGAGTTCTCCATCCAGATCCCTTCCCCCCTTCCGCGTTTCCGCATGGATCCCGAGCAACTCCACCAAGTGTTGCTGAATTTGGTGCTCAATGGTATCCAGGCGCTTGACCAAGAGGGTAAGATAACCATTCAGGCCCGAGTCATGGGCGGCTCAGGCGCGCCGAATCGGCCCCCTTACATCGAGATCGCGGTCAGCGATACGGGCGGGGGAATTTCGCGCGAGCAGCTCGACAAAATCTTCCGGCCTTTCTACACCACCAAGCGGGGCGGTACGGGATTGGGCCTTTCGCTTTGCCGGCGCATCATCAGTCAGCACGGCGGGACGCTTACGGCGGAAAGCGAAGTCAAGAAGGGGAGCCGCTTTATCATTCGCCTCCCGATGCGCGAGGCCGTCGAGGAAGCTAAAGAAATCTATGCCCAATGAAAAAGTCCTGATCGTCGATGACGAAAAACTGATTCGCTGGTCGGTGCGGCGACAGTTGGAAGAGTGGGGTTACACCGCTATCGAGGCCGAAAGCGGCACGGGCGGGCTGGCGCAGATTCGCGCCGAAGGGCCGGACCTCATCCTGCTGGATGTGCGGCTGCCGGATTTAAGCGGCATCGAAGTCCTGCGCGAAATCAAACAGAACAACCTCGCCATTCCGGTCATTATGATTACGGGCGACCCGCAACTTGATGACATCAAGACGGCCATCAAGCTGGGCGCGCTCGACTTCATCAAGAAGCCGCTCGATTTCGACGAACTGCAAGTTACCCTGGCCAACGCCATCGACCGCTCGCGCCTGCGCTCCGAACGCGATAGCCTGCGTGATGAGGTGCGCAAACGCTCCGGCTACCACGAAGTAGTGGGGAAATCCCCCCGCATGTTGGAATTGATGAGCTTCACCCGCAAGGTGGCATTAAGCGAAACCTCCACCGTGCTGATTCAGGGGGAAAGTGGTACAGGTAAGGACTTGGTCGCCAAGGCCATCCACTACGACAGCGCGCGCGCCGATAAGCCCTTTGTCACCATCAACTGCTCGGCCATTCCCGAGACCTTGATGGAAGCCGAGCTCTTCGGACACGAGCGCGGCGCCTTTACTGACGCCAAGGCGCAGAAGAAGGGACTGTTCGAAGTCGCCGACGGCGGCACCCTCTTCCTGGATGAAATCGGGGAGCTCTCCACGTATCTTCAAGCCAAGCTCCTGCGCGCTCTGGAAGAGCAGACCATCCGCCGCATCGGCGGCGTGAAGGATATCGGCGTGGATATTCGCGTTATCGCCGCCTCCAATCGTGATCTGGAGCAAGGCGTGCGGGACGGAACCTTTCGCCAGGACTTGTTCTACCGGCTCAGTATCATCCCCATCTTTATCCCCCCACTGCGGCATCGCAAGGAGGATGTCCTGCCGCTCGTCGAATTCTTCATTGAACGCTACAATTTCCGTTTTCGGAAGATGGTGAAAGGCATCACGCAAGAGGCCCGCGAACTGCTGCTCCAATATGACTGGCCCGGCAATGTGCGCGAATTGAAGAACGCCGTGGAGCGCGCCATGATCCTGGAGGAGTCGGATTACATTCGCCCCACTTACCTGCCGATTCAGGTGACCGGGCAGACGCAAGGGTACGATACCGCCATGCCCGTGAGCGCGCTGGATGCGGGTTCCACAGATACTCCCGTGATGGTCACCAGCACCGCTGCATCATGGCGGCCGCTTCCCTCGGGAAGAATGATCCCGGTGCTCGAACTGCCCAAGCAGGGCACCTCACTCGAGGAAGTGGAGCGCGCCCTGGTGGGCCTGGCGCTCAAACAAACCGCCGGCAATCAGACCCACGCCGCCAAGTTGTTGGATATTTCCCGCGACGCGCTGCGCTATAAGATGAAGAAGTTCGGCTTCGACGCGGAAGCGGAAACGTAACGACGCTTCCCCGCCACGCGCTTTCGGATTCGACCAAAACCTCAAGCCTGCGCCTTTCCAACCCCACCTTTCCCGCATCTCTTTCTTCTCTCGCGCATCTGAAAATAAGCAGTACGTGTGGATCAGCGCAAGTTGGTCCGCAAATCCTCAGCGTAATAGGTCAAGGAGAACCTATGGGATTACTGCGCGATACGGATGTGGCGGAAATCCGTGAGAGACTTCAGGCGATGGTGAACCCCGTCAAGCTAGTCCACTTCACCCAGGAGGTGAATCTTGAATACGGCCGCGAAGCCCGGCAGTTGCTCGAGGAGTTGACGCAAATTTCCGACAAGCTCTCCCTCGAGACCTGCGACTTTCTGCTCGACAAAGAGAAAGTCGCCGAATACGGGGTCGATAAAGTCCCCGCCACCGTCATCCGCAACGGCAAGGATTACGGCATTCGCTTCTTTGGCCTGCCCGCCGGGTATGAGTTTGCGTCCCTGCTCGACGGTATTCTGGCTGTTTCCAGGGGGGATTCGGGATTGCAGCCCGAAAGCCGCGAGAAGTTGGCCCAACTCAGTAAGCCGCTTCACCTGCAGGTGTTCACCACACCCACCTGACCGCATTGCCCGCCGGCCGTGCGCCTGGCTTACCAGTTCGCCATGGAAAGCGACCTTGTCCGCGCCGATGGCATTGAAGCCACCGAATTCCCGGACCTCGCCGAAAGGTTTCGCGTTTTCGCCGTCCCCAGGACCATCATCAATGAGGGGGCTTATGTGGAAGGTTCTCTGCCGGAGGGCTTTTTTCTGGACGCGATCCTGCAAGCGCTGGAGGCGCCCAAAGGCAGTTAAAAGTTGAAAGCTAGAAGTCGAAAGTACGAGCCGGTCACTTTCGGCTTTTAACTTTCAACTTTCAACCGCACTTGCTTAATATTTCAGCACCGAATAAACCGCGTACTGGCTCAGCTTATCGCGGCCCTTCAAGTCTTCCAGTTCAATCACGAATCCGATTCCGGCCACGCGTCCGCCCAGTGATTCCACCAGCCGAGCGGTGGCGGCGGCGGTTCCCCCGGTCGCCAGCAGGTCATCGATGATCAGCACTTCCTGCCCTTGACTGATGGCGTCGCGGTGAATCTCGATCGCGTCCTTTCCATATTCCAGGCTGTAGGGCATGCTGGCTCGCTCGGCGGGCAACTTGTTGGGCTTGCGCGCCGGCACAAATCCCGCGTTCAGGCGGTAGGCCACCATAGGCGCGAAAATAAACCCGCGCGCCTCAATGCCGATGACCCGATCAATCTTCTGCGCCAGGAAGGTATTGGCGAGGACGTCGACGGCCCAGTGCAGGCCCACCGGGTCTTTCAGAAGCGTGGTGATGTCGTAAAAGAGGATGCCCGGCTTGGGGTAGTCGGGGATTTCGCGAATCAGCTTTTTAAGATCGATCACATGTCCTCCACAAGGGAATGGTAGGGCCGAACGGCGCTCGGCCTTCGGCGTGGGGCGAGCGCCGCTCGCCCCTACAAGACTACATTACCAACCGCCCTCAACGATGAAGCGATTGTACCGCGTGTCCACGGGCTCGTCCGACTCATCAACCGCGGCAACGCGCGCGCTGCGCGGGCCCTCTGCCAGTTGGCGCTTCAGCTCTTCCAAAGACCTCGCATCGCCCATGGCGTAGACCTCCACATTGCCGTCCCAGAGGTTTTTCACATATCCGCAGATGCCCAGTTGCGACGCCCAGCGCTCCGCGAAATAGCGATACCCGACCCCCTGTACGCGGCCCGTAATCAAGAACTTTTTGGCGATTTTCGGAGCTGTCTTGGCCATAGGACCAATAAAGGCTAAAGGGTAAGGGTTAAAGGCTGAAAGTTAAAGGTTAAAGAGTAAAGAGTGTATGAAAGCGCCCTCTTATTAAGGGAAGGGCGCGGCGACTAATTCACCCTTCATACTTTACCCCTTAGACTTTCAGCCTTTACCCTTCACCCTTTATCCCTTAACCTTCATCCTTTCCCCGTGCCATCACTCTGCCGTGGCAAAGTACCCGGGCTTCCAACGCAGGGTGACTCCGCGGCGGGTGGTCTCGACTTTAATGGACCGGTAAGTTCCGTCGAGGGCATCTCGCAGCGGCTTATAGCCAATCGTGTATTGTTCATCCAAACTACGCCCGATGGCTTGCAATGCGTTAACCAAGTTGCCCAATCGCTCTGCGGAATATCTTCCTGTTTCCGCCCCCAAACCTTTGTTTTGGGAAGTTCCATCGATCTGATTGTCGGAAAGAGCGCCCGACCCCAGGTCGCTGCCCGGTGCATCGCGTAAAGGGAAAGAGGGGTAGCCACCGGTTTCGGTGGAGAGGTCTTCAAGGATTTTGTCTCCGGAATTCGAGAAGCCGTAAGCGGCAGTGCCGACAGAATAGATCATGGTTTCAGCCATGCGCGCCATCGAAACGGTTTGGTCCAGCGTGTGCTGGCTTTGAACATCCAAGCCATCGCTCACGACGACTAAGACCCGCCGTATCTCTTCCCGCGGGCCGGTCTTGAGCATTTTCTCCCGGCAAGCAAAGTAAATGGCATCGTAAAGGGCCTTGCCCCCGCCGGATTTAAGTTCCTGGATTTTATCGCTCAGCACGTCAGGGTCGTTGGTAAAGTCCTGGATTATGGAACTGGAAGCGTCGAAGGTCTCGAGGAATGCCTGGTTCTTTGTCCCACCGGTTTGCAGGACTACATCCGCAAACTGCTGGGCCGCCTCTTTTTCGTACGATAAACGGCTGCGCGCAGAATTGCTGGTGTCGATGATTATCCCGATGCGGAGCGGCGTGCGTGTTTCCCGCTCGAAGTGGGTGATTTTCTGCTCCACGCCGTCTTCAAAGACCTTCACTTCCTCCCTGCTGAGGTCGATAACCCGCTGTCCACGTTTGGTCGAAGCGGTCACGGGCACGTTAACCAGTTCGACGGTGGCGCGAATCGTGGACGTTTTCGCGGGAGGTGCGTTTCCCCCCGGTTGGGTGGTGGTCCCTGTTGGGGCTGGCGGAGTGGGCGCCGCAGGGGGTGTGGTTTGTTGCGCCGGAGCGCGAAGGGCGCCTGCTCCTACAGCCATGGCGGCCAGAGCCAGGACAGCCGGAATTGCTCTCCAAACTCTCCCCGATTTCTTGGTTAGGCCTACCCGTGATGATGCCATCCACATGCGTATTTTCATGCCGGGGTTTGAATCACCGATGATTTCCCCGTTTTCGGAAGCTCTGAATCCACTATCTTACGCCAACTGCCCCTCTTAAGGTAGCCGCACAGCCCTCGAGTAACAGCCTAAAATGGTGGAGTGAGTTCCAGAAAGGGGGTGGGATCTCACCGCTTCAATTCGGGCCGCACCCGCTCGATGCGATCGACGACTTCTGTGAGTCTCGCCGGATAATTGGTGATGAGGCCGTCCACACCGTCCAGGATCTTGCGGCGCATGTGCAGCGGGTAATTGACCGTCCAGGAGATAACTTGCAAGCCCGCGCGATGGGCGCGGCGAATGAGTCCCCGCGAAGCAATCGCCCAGTGCGGCAGCAGCGCCTCCGCGCCGAGCGCGAGAGCCCGCCGGATCGGCAGCAGGCGGCCGGAGAAGTCCAGCCCGAGACGCGCTTGCCCGCTCAATTCCCTTGCCTGCTGAAGTGACGGCAGGTCGAAGGAAACCACCCGCGTTAAATGCCAAACGCCGGCGCGCTCGATTTCCTCAAGAATCCTGGCCGCCACGCCCGGCCGGCAGTCTTTGATTTCGACAAACGCCAGGCACTGCCGCGCTTTGACCCATTGGAGAACTTCCGCCAGCAAAGGAATGCGCGCTCCCGCATAACGTTCGCGCGCGCGGAGGCGATAACGGCGATTGAACCAGGACCCCGCATCGAGCCGGCGCAACACACTCGCCCGATGTTCGTACACCCAACCGCTGCCGGAAGTCGTGCGCGTCAGACGGGCGTCGTGGATGACCACCGGAACGCCGTCGGAGGAGAGTTGAACATCGAATTCAATTCCGTCCACGCCCTGGCGCCAAGCCAGTTCAAATGATGCGAGCGTGTTTTCCGGAGCTTCGCCCGCCGCCCCACGATGGCCGATCTTGAGTGGTGGCCAAATGAGCGGCACCCGGCGACGTTCAAGAACCCGCTTCAGGATGGGTGAGAAAGTGACCACGTCAGTTCACCGCAGCGGCTAAGAACTTGCCGGCGCATAGCAACAACACGCAAAGGCCGCGAGCGAGGCTTGCCGGCGCTCTGGGCTCCAGCCCAGCTCACGTGCAAAGATCTCCGCCACGGCGGGAGCCGCCTCGCGCATCGAGCACGCGGCGAGCCAGTTCAGACCGGAACGCCGTACCAGGAAGTCTTCCACGTTCACGGCCATTTCATGACGGATGGCGAACTGGACCTCTGCCGAGAGCAGGGGCGGATTCCCCGCGAGCGGCTGGGCGAGTGCGGGGCTTTCGCGAATCGGCCCCAGAACCTGTCGCCAGCGGCTGCCGTAAGTCCGAGCGATCCGTTCGGCGATTGGCGGCGGAACGCCGTAATCCTTCCCGGCCTCGTCCGTGGCCTTGCCGACGAAATCCTCAAAGGGCCCCGTGTTCCCGCCCGGCAGCGGAGTAGTCCGGCTCGACTGGGCTGAGGTGGTGGCAACGCCCAATTGCGCGGTGATACGGTCAACCAGCTTTTCGCCAAGGGCGCGGGCGGTGGTCAGCTTTCCACCGCAAATGGAGATGAAGTTCCTGGCCCCGGATTCTTCGTGAAAGCGATATTCGCGAGTGTTTGCGGAGGGGCTCCGGCCAGGCTCAATCGCCAGGGCGCGCAACCCCGCGAAGCTGCCCAGTACGTCGTGGGCGGTCAGCGGTTGGCGCAACACGCGGTTCACGGCGGCGAGCAGATAATCAACATCGGCGCGGTCGGGCTGCACGTTGGCGGGGTCGCCGTCAAAGTCCGTGTCGGTGGTTCCCAGCAGCGCATGGCCGTGCCAGGGCAGCATCAGAAAAATCCGGTCGCCGGGACGAATGGCGGCAAACAGGGCGTGGTCCGGGTCCACACCCGGCAGGATGAGGTGTGTGCCTTTGGTGAGCCGGATGGTTTTTGCACCATCGAACCCCGGCAAGAGAGCGCGCACGCGATCCACCCACGGCCCGGCGGCATTCACCCAAAAGAGCGCCGCGAGCTCGTAGCGGCGGCCGGTGAGGCGGTCCTCGACCTCCGCCGAAGCGATTTCTTTTCCGGGGGCGGAAGTCCGAAGCGCGCGGATTTCCGCGTAATTCGCCACGGCGGCGCCGCGCTCGGCGGCGGCCAGGATCATCTCGAGCGTAAGGCGCGCGTCATCCGTTTCGGAGTCGTAGTAAACCGCAGCCGCCCGCAGGTCTTCGGATCGCAGCGCGGGAATCAGCCGGAGGGCCTCCCCGCGACTCAACATCCTATGGCGGTCCGAGCGGCCCAGATTGCCGAGTAGGTCGTAAATCGAGAGCCCCACTCGAATCTTGAGGGGATAGTAAGGGTCGCCGCGATAGATGGGCAGGACGAAAGGCAAGGGACACGCCAAATGCGGCGCCAGGGCGAGCAGCGTGCGGCGCTCGGTGCGCGATTCATGCACAAGCTTAAAACTGAACTGCTCGAGATAGCGCAGCCCGCCGTGGATTAACTTCGACGAGCGGCTGGAAGTGCCGGCTGAAAAATCGCGCGCGTCAACCAGTGCCACCTTCAGCCCCCGCAGCGCCGCTTCCCGCGCCGTCGCCGCCCCGTTGATCCCGCCACCGATGATCGCGAGATCGTAGGTCCGCTCTGCCAATGCGCTCAAGTCTCTCTGCATGTCAGGAGGTCCGCTTCTACACATTCTCCGGGATTGTAAACGGCTTGCGGAAGCCGCGGTCCTCCCCGCGCAGGTAACGGTTGGCTTCGTCGTCGCCCTGCACCCTCTGATTTACAGGATCGAACTTCAGCGTGCGTCCCAGCCGGTAAGAGGTATTCGCAAGGTGAATCAAGGTGGCGGTGATGTGGCCTTCCTCGATCGGCGCCAAAATTTCCTCTTTCTTGCGCGTGCGGACGCAGTGGATGAAATTCGCCCAGTAGTTTCCGCCGCGCGTCGCGCTGGGGCCCGGCTCATTATCTTCCCCGAGAAAAGTCCGATAGGATTCGTAGCCGGTCAGCGCCATATATCCCTTGGAGCCGTAAACAAGATTCCCGCACATGGCCTTCGGTTGCTTAATGGGGGTGTGGCCCGCCGTTTCCGACAGGTTTGCCGCGCCGGCTCCAAAGCCGGGCAGTCCGATGTCCGCTTCGGTATTGGTCATCCAGTGGCGGACTTCAAATTCCAGGATGCGGCGGGTTCCATCCGGCATGTCGAACTCGAACGAACAATTCAGGATATTGGGGGTTTGCTGATCGTCTTTGAACATGACGTGTCCGCCGATGGCCGAGATTTTATTGGGGAACCCCACTCCCAGCGCCCAGCGCGCCAAGTCCATCTCATGCACACCCTGGTTGCCCACGTCACCGTTCCCCGTGTCCCAGATCCAGTGCCAGTTGTAATGGAAGCGGTTCTTGGTGTAAGGCTTCAGGGGAGCGGGGCCGGTCCACAAATCGTAATCCACACCGGCAGGAATCGGTTCGACCTCGGCGATGCCGATGGTATCGCGCCACTTGAAGCAAAGCCCCCGCGACAAGTAAACGTCGCCGATGACCCCTTCGCGAAGCTTGCGAACTCCCTCAATGTAGCCTTCGGCGGAGCGGCCCTGGGTTCCGTGCATGACGATGCGGTCGTACTTGCGCGCGGCCGCAACCAATTGGTGGCCTTCCCACCAGCAGTGCGAGCAGGGCTTCTCAACATAGGCATCCTTCCCCGCCTGGCACGACCAGATGCCCATCAAAGAATGCCAGTGGTTGGGAGTGGCAATGGATATCGCATCGATGGACTTGTCCTCCAGAAGCTTGCGAACATCCTTGTGGACTTGGGGCTTGGGCAGATTCCATCCGGCCATATCCGTCAGCCGTTTGCTGATGACGCTGTCATCGATGTCGCAAATGGCGGCGACTTCGGCGTCGGGGAGCTTGCCGAATCCCTGAAGGTGGCTGCCCCCTCGCCCGCGTATGCCCACCACTGCAATCCTCACGCGGTCGTTGGCTCCCCAAACCCTTTGGGGGAGAATGCTGATGCCACCAAGGGCCGCCAGGCTGGCGCTCTTCGTGATACCTGTCCGCAGAAAGTCCCGCCGGTTAACTTTCGGATCGTTTTCCATAAGTCCTCCTTTATTGTAGCGGCGAGATTATCTCACCAAATGGCCGGTTCGTCCCGTATTGAAAGCAAAAAGCCGCGGACCTGCCGAACAGGTCCGCGCTACACATGCTTTTTTCCTAACTGGCGTTGACGCAGGCGGGAGTCGGGGGTAGCATTCCTTGCCAAGGGCGAGCGGGAACTCCGTATGGTCATTTCCGTCTTTCTCTTTTCGGCTTTACAGCCCAGCTTGTGGTGGTGATCCCCAAATTGAAAGGACAATTTGATGAATTCGATCCGCGCACGTTTATCGATCTTGTTGCTTGAGCTCGTGGTATGGGGCGTGGCTTCCTCGCTCGCCCAGTCTTCCGTGACCATCAGTTTGACTGTCGATGCCACGCAGGCGCCG
>Ga0074044_10004699_pt1 | contig 11255 bp, 10 predicted proteins | sample BogForMeECP23OM1_FD_94443 | JGI IMG/M metagenome (GOLD analysis project Ga0074044, IMG submission 94443) | Bog forest soil microbial communities from Calvert Island, British Columbia, Canada - Bog Forest MetaG ECP23OM1 | ecosystem: Environmental > Terrestrial > Soil > Wetlands ...
CCCGATCAACAAACGATCCTCGACTATATCAAAGTGCGCTTGTAGCCATATTCCTGAAATCTGAAATCTGTTTAAGGTCCTCTTAAACAGTTAGTTGCACGGCCAACAAAAAAGAAAACGCGTTGAGACCCGGGAGCAATGACCTTGCAGAAAAAACGTCTCGGGTTCTGACTGGCGATCCTGCAATCCGGATCTCCCTTGACGTGCGGCGACTAACTCTAGGAAATCGTTTTCTAGGCCACTCCTTATCCCGGAAGTCCTTTCGGATAGGGGCGTCATCCTCATTCAGTTGGTTGCAGGTAGTTTGGCAGTGGCTCACACATTCCTGGGGACCGGCTGGCAGTGTCGGCTTCGAGCTCGCCACGGGAAAGCAGGCGACAACACCACGGAGCGATCTCGATATCGTTGTTTATGCAAATGAGCATTTACCCAGCAGCGACGCTCAGCGACTCCTGGACTCGACCCGGAACATTGAGATAGCTGTCGATATCCGCGTCGAAACTCCGGTATGCGGCTTCTCTCTCGCCGAGTATGCCAGATCGTCTGCCAAGTCGATTCTGCTCCGTACCTACGTCGGTCCGATTCTCGGTGACGATCCATGGAGCGCGGATCTGCGTTCGACGTCCGTACCGATTGAGACTCAGAACTCCTGATCTCCTGCCGGTGGCGTCGGTGTGGCGAGGAAAATGGATGAGCCGCTTTGCGGCAAACCGGGTGATTTCTTTGCGTAGATGTCTGAGCCCAAAGCTTGGCTGCGGCTCGGCAGGGAGCCTCGCCCTACTCAATCCGAATCAGTTTCTGCGTAGAAATCGGTATGTCGCTCCTGGTAGGCTTCAAACCGATTTCCGTTCCCATTCGGCGGCAGATCGGGGTCGGCCGAAGCGAGAGTCGTTGACAGCAACGCGACGCTTCCAGCTGCCTCGAGGAATAGGAGTACATATCTGTTCATAACGCAATCTAATTAGGAGAGCTCAGTCCCATGGTGGGCAGATTCCTGGGGTTTCGCTGCGCTCCACCCCAGGCTATTCTCCTCTCGCGCCTTCGGCGCGGCCAAGCTTCTACAGCTTTTCAATCATTTGCCTGATCTCGTCCTTGCTTTTCCCTAGCTTCTTTTGAAGCCGACCTACTAATTCATCGTCCTTACCCTCAGCAAAAACGAGGTCGTCGTCAGTGAGATTGCCATAGCTCTGTTTGAGTTTCCCTTTGATTTCGTTCCAGGAACCTTTGAATTGCAATTTGTTCATATCTATAAGACGCGGCTGTGTTAGTTGCTGGCTTTACCCTTAGGTATCGCTCAGGTGTCAACCTGAGATTCGCTGGAGAGATCCGCTAATCGGTGCCGAAGCGAACTCTGGTTGAACATACCCAAAAAAAATGGCCCCGTCATTGCGACATTATGTCTACTGGCTGCCGCGACCCTATTCGCGGCTAAGCGTCGCGGCGCATCGAAGTATGTCGTATTAATTTGTGGATTACACGGAGTGGATCCGAGCGATGGACTAATTTACTATGCCCGAAAAAAACACTCTGGAAAGGGCTCGCAAAGCCGAGCGGGAAGGAAAGGCGCCTTCTACTCAGGCGGGAGAATCTGTGCGCGAAGAAATAAAACATATCCGGGAGGGTAAACATGGTGCGCGGTCAACCAAGCAGGCTATCGCTATTGGGCTATCCAAGGCCCGCCGGGCAGGTGTGAAGCTGCGACCGGCTATTTTGCGCCGAACCTCATTAAAAGACATCATTTTTTCTCCTGTGCCCGGGTTACTCAAAGGGGAGAACCCTCGCATGTTTGACAGGAGCATCGGCCGCGATGCGCCAACAGCCGTTTTCTTCCGTGCCCAAGAGAGCTGCGAAACAGGCCGCGGAGTCAAAGCGCGGGAGACAGGATTCGCCGCTCAGCCCGTCTGCTGTGCAACCCAATCAATTGCGAATTTCACCATTTCTTCTGATTCGCGAAATCCGAGTTTTTCTTTGATATGAGCGCGATGTGTTTCGACCGTCTTCACGCTCAGATGAAGCGTCTCTGCAATGGAGCGGGAGGATCCCCCTTTTCCGAGCAATTGCAGAACCTCCAGCTCGCGGTCGGAGAGCGAATCAACGGGCGAAGCGGTTCCCGCTGCGGCAGACTGCACAGCTTTGAAAATGAGCTTCTCTCCAAACTCCGGACTGACGTAAATTTTACCCTGGAGCACCTTGTTAATAGCCTCTTCGACGTGATCCATTGCTTCGACTTTCATCACGTAACCGAGAGCGCCAGCCTTCAAGGCCCGAAGTCCAAAGATGGCTTCGTCGTGCATCGATATCACAAGAATCGGAAGGTCCGGTCTTTCGGCCTTCATCGACTTTATCAGTTCGATACCGTTTGTCCCCCGAAGGGAAAGATCCACAAGCACCAGGTCCGGATTGAGTCGCCTCATTGCATCAAGCGCAGCAGGGGCAGAATCGGCATTTCCGCACACCTCGAGATGTGAACTTTCCGTGATCAAGCCGGAAAGGCCAACCCGAAAAATCGGATGATCGTCTACGATCAGTACTTGTCTCTTTCTTCGCGCGCCCGTCCCGGGCGCTTCGATGTCGGAATTTATCATGAAATCCAAATCACAAACTATACCAGGCTCGCAACTCTGACCATGCCAAAATCCCTCGTTCCTAAACCGGTCCCTCCTTGCAACCGCAAAGCGCGATAGGCGCATTCTACCGGCCGGTTGTTGCCCGCCCTGACGCTGCCGATCTATATTTTGTTCTGTATCGGGATAAGGAAGTTATGCAACTTTCGCTGTGCCAGGTGAAGTCGCGTCTTTACGGTACCAAGCGAGATCTTTCTTTGCGAGGCGATTTCGCGCTGGCTCATGCCCTTAAAATATGTAAGTTCGATTACCTCCTGTTGTGCTTCAGGCAGCTCTCGAATTACCCGGCCAAGGACTTCCGACAAATCGTGGAGATCCGTCGAACTTGACGTTGTCGACACTTCGCCCGTTAACGGATTGTCTGGATCCGACTTCAAATTTTCGGTCGCGCGGCGATAAGCCGCCTTGCGACGAAGCCGATCAAATGCACGCCTTCGTGACAGGGTAACTAACAGACCTCGTAAGCCGTTCTCATTGGGATTATATCGGTCGGCACGCTCCCAGATTTGCATCAGGACATCCGTCAGAACATCGTCAACATCGGACTCATCTCGAATAACGCCGAGAATTACTGTTCGGAGCAGCGCCTCGTATCGTTTGTAAATTCGTTCCAGGGCGTCGCCTTCACGATTGACTATAGCTTCCATAAGCTCGTCGTCGGAAGCGCTCTCCATCTGAATATTCTGTTGAAGCATCATGACAACAATAATTTAAGTCACCGCAGCCGATTGGAAATCGGTGTCGACCATGACGAATCCGTAAGGTAAAACCTGAGCGAACCCGTTGAGTTACCCCGAAAATCTGGCGCATCCGCGCGTCCGCGTGTTATATGCAGGGTTTGCTAATACCTGGGCAGAGGTAACGATCGCATCGATAGTGGCAAAGGACGCTCCTGGCGAGGCTTTCATTTATCCCGTTGTCATGAACGCCGCTCACCTCTCTATCCTGACCCTTCTCTCAGGGGAAACCCTGATTACCTGGCCAAGCGGTACGAAGGATTCCAACCCGGATTCGTACATTTTCAGCTTATTTTGACGTCCGGAAATCCGACCGCTTCACCTGCGCCGGACGAACATCAGGTGAGATTCCTGATCTATCTGTGAGCTTTGGAAATGTTCACAAATACGCGTCAGTCCCATTGAAATTGGAAGTTTCGGATATTGCCTAAAGACCAAGAAGCAAAAACGAGATGCCTCGGATAAATGTAAGCGCCGCTACACGCCAGGGGCGATCGGCGCGGTTGTCTCTCTTCACGCGAAACATAGCGCAGGGCGGCCAGACGTTCGCCCTGATCGTCTTTTGCCTTTCGGTGTGGTAATGTCGTGTTAAAAATCGCGTCAAACCCTTTTGCATTTATCGCAATGACGAGAAGTTTGCCAAGATCGGAGGGTTGCACGGCCAAACGATTGTCCGTTGCCGTGATCGGCGGGTCCCAGGAGCGTGCGCGATCTGAAAGGCTTCTCTCGGGTCAAAAAGAAATCCTGGAGATGATCGCTTCCGGTGCGGAGCCTGAGCGAGTTGCCGAGGCGTTGGCCCGCCTTATCGAGAAGATCGAGCCCAACGTTATACCTGCGATCTTTGTAGTCGCTTCAGATCGGAATTCATTCTCTAATGTCTGTGCCCCAAAAATGTCGCGTCGCTGCAAAGTACGCCTGCTGCAATCGCCGGTAACGACTCGCATTTTGCAAACAGAATGCCACGATGGCAAAAATCAGTCAGAAGAATTGGTAGTGGAGCTGAAAGATGACGGCGCGTCGGAGGATCAGGCTTGGGCAAAAGCGCTCATGTCTCACGGATTCAGAATCTGCCTTTTTGTGCCGGTGCTCAGTTCCAAGCGCCGGCCGCTGGCGCTGCTCTCTCTCTTTGGCTATGACCAGGCCAATTTTTTGAGAAGCGAATCGCGGTTAGTCCAGACTGCAATTCATCTTATGGCGATCGCGTTGGAGATGAGAGAACGTGAAGACGAGCTACGTGCCGAGCGTGAGCAATCGGGATTCGCTCTAGCCGGGGGAGAACTAGGGATCTGGAATTGGGACCTGCGCACAAACGATTTCGTTTGGTCAGAACATTGCAAATTGTTCTTCGGTTTCCGAGCCGATGCGAAGATTGGCTTAGAAGACATTCTGGGCGTAGTGCATGCCAGAGATCGCGAACGAACGATAAGTGCCTTTGAGGAATCGATCCGGGAAGATGTGCCCTACGACGTTGAGTACCGGGTCGTTTGGCCCGACGGGACCGTTCGCTGGATCGCGGCGACTGGCCGAACATTCCGGGACGATTTCGGTCGCCCGACTCGGATGGGCGGCGTGGCCCGCGACGTAACCAGGAAAAAGGAGTTGGACGCAAGGTTGCAGGAAAATCAAAGCCGCCTCCGCAACGCTCTCAATTCTGCAGAGTCGGCGCGCAGGGAAGCAGAAACCGCCATCAAGGCAAGGGATCAGTTCCTCGCAGTCCTTAGCCATGAGCTCAGAACTCCGTTGACTCCTATTATGATGGCGGCGAGCTGGCTTCGGAATGCAGAGGGGCTAGGCGAACGAACTCGAAGCGCCTTTGAAATGATTTTCCGAAACGCCGAGTTGGAGGCAAGACTGATCGACGATCTGCTCGATCTAACCCGAATTGCGCGGAACCAACTGGAACTTCAGGTTCAAATTGTAGATCTGCATGCTGTGTTGCGTGCGGCAATCGAAGTGTGCGAACCAGCCGTTCAGGAAAAGAGGCAAAGTTTGAGTCTTCATCTGGCAGCGACGCGCTCCTTTGTGGAGTGCGATGTTGCAAGGTTGCAGCAGGTCTTTTGGAATCTCCTGAAAAACGCGGTCAAATTTACGCACGAAGGGGGGTCGATTTCCATAAGGTCCAGAAGCGATAAGACGTCCAGGTGGCTGACACCGGGATCGGCATTGACCCCAATATGATTGCAAAAGTCTTTGGAGCATTCGAACAGGGCGACGGAGACATCGTCAAACAGTTTGGTGGACTTGGACTAGGGTTAGCAATTTCGAAGGCAATCATCGATGCCCACGGTGGATTGATTGCCGTTCATAGCGATGGAAAGAATCTCGGGTCCACATTCACCGTGCGACTTCGACTCAGCCATGCATTGCGGACGGAATGAAGAGCAGATACGGACAAATTTGCATATGAGTTCACTCCGCCTATTTCTGGTCGAAAATCACGAAGACACCAGCAAATATATGCGGCTTTTTCTGGAACAATTAAATTACGAGATCCGCGTCGCAGGCGACATGGCTACCGCTCTGCGCGAGATCCCGAATTCCCGGTATGACGTTTTGATTAGCGATATCGGGCTACCTGACGGCGACGGCTGGCAGCTTATGGAGAAACTCGGCCCGAACCGACCGCCCATTGCGATTGCAATGAGTGGATATGGGACAGGGAACGACCGGCAAAAGAGCCGTGCCGTCGGTTATAGCCACCACTTGATAAAGCCATTTACCCCGGACGCGTTACTCGCTGCATTGCGCGACGCCGAGGAGATGCGAGGCAAACAGAGGTGACGACGCAAATCGTGGACCCCTGTCAATTGCTGGAGGAAATTGGCTTTGCGGCTGTCACAGTCAAAGCGATTAATGCAGAAGTAGTTGCATACAACAAATTATTTGCGCTGTTGGTTGAACCCCCGGCGGGTCTAGAATCCGCGCGGTGGTTTGTCGAGTGCGTTCGAACGAGAATTGCGGCCGCGGATGAAGAGCGATGGGAAACCTGTTTTACCAATCGCACATCGGTACAGGTGCAGGTTTCGCTTAGCGAAATCAATGGTGAACCGTTGGACTTTGAGATGCGCACGGTTGCTCGATCCAACGCTAACGACTCTAGCGACACGATCCTCTGTATTTTTGTTCCGTTGAACAGCCCTGTGCTCGAACGTTTTTTCGACGCGTATATTTCGAAGGGATCTGACTTGGAAAGGCGACGAATCCGAGATGAATTGCACAAAGGGGTATCGCAGCAACTTCTCGGCGCAGCATTTGCATGCAAAGTCTTAGCATGCAGGCTTGCGACCCTGAACGAAAAATTAGGAAAAGAAGCCGCCGATGTGGGTGTTCTCCTTAATAATACGGTGATCGATTTGCAAAATTTGATGCGATCCTAGTGTCCTGTCCCCGAAAGATACACTTATTTCGGGGACAGGACACTAGTAGTTCCTTGCGAAAATAAGCGATATATTCTCAGTTCAGGCTCGCACGAACATCCCGCTCAGCAGTAACAAACCGCCGTAAGCTCTTTTGTGCTCTACGCTGCGTTGCCAATCTCTGATCTCCTGCGCGAAGCAGGCGCAGGCAAGTGTGATCAAGGTGCTAACTATGTAGACCATCTCTTTTTAAATGTGTTCTTAGAAGGATCGTTTAAACAGCCTTATTCGGATCTAGTTTAAGTGCAAAATTCCTGGATTCAGGGTCCCTATAAAAAATAACGGCTTCAAAGTGAACCCTGATTAGAATCAGCGGCGAACGGCCCCTCGCTTCGGCTTTCGCGTGATTTTTCCGGGCCGGCAGAATCCGACGCATATTGTTTCGCAGAATAGTGGATAATATTTGGAAGATCGATCACGAACTTCGCGCCACGGTTTTTGCCCTGGCTAAACGCCGAGATCCGACCCTTGTGCAACTCTACGATCGCTTTCGAGATCGCCAGTCCCAATCCTAAACCACCAGAGGCGCATTCCGCGGCCTGTTCAAATGGATCGAAAATTCTCCGTAGAGCGTCTGGGGGAATCCCTATTCCGCTATCAATAACTTCCAGTCGGATCCAATTGGTGGTCGGATTGGTCGATCGCAGCGTGATTTTGCCGGGCGGGATTGTGAACTTGACTGCATTTTTGATCAGATTCCAAAAGACCTGCTCCAAGCGTGTAGGGTCGGCACGAATCCTGTGTTCCAGTGCTTCAAGTTCAAATTGCACCGTTACCTCTTTCTCTGAGGATTCGTCCAGGCAAATTTCACAGGCCCGACGTAGCAATTCGTGAACATCGGCATCTTCAAATTTCACCGTGAACTTTCCCTGGCCGATTCGCGTAACATCCAGCAAGTCGTCGATAAGCCGTGCCTCAAGCTGAACGTTACGCGCGATAATATCCAGTGCTTGCCGAACGTGATCGGGCACCGTTTGGTCTTGACTTAACATGGATGACGCAAAGAGCACTGGGGTTAACGGTGTACGTAGTTCGTGACTAAGCGTCGCGAGAAAACGATCCTTTGCTTTATTGGCTGCTTCGGCCTCCACTCGAGCTGTTTGCTCCCGAATGAGTTCTGCCTGCGTTTCGGCGTGGCGTTTGAGCTGTTCGCTTTTTTTGTGCAACTCAATAAAAAACGAAACTTTGGCGCGCAGAATTTCGGGCACGATCGGACCGAGAATGTAGTCAACAGCGCCGAGCGAGTAGCCTCGAAACAAATGTGTCTCAGAGTAATTTACGGCGCTGATGAAAATAATCGGCGTCAACTCGGAGTTTTTCCTCTGGCGAATCAGCGCGGCAGTTTCGAAGCCATCCATTCCGGGCATGCTGACGTCGAGCACAATCAACGCAAAGTCTTTTTGAAGAAGGAGACGCAAAGCTTCTGTCCCGGAACGCGCGAGCAGAAGATTTTGTCCCAGACTTGCGAGCGTGGCTTCCAAAGCCATCAGCTTATCGGCACGATCATCAACGATAAGGATGTTCGCGCGTTCATCCCGATTGTCCGCCTGCTCGATCTGGCCGACGGATGTCTCCTTGTCGCTATCAGTGGTCTCTGTCACAACATTCTCGGACTCTTTAAAGGAGCTTCAACCGTGTAACCACAGCCTCAATACGGACAGCAATTGCTCAACGTCGACCGGTTTCGAGAGGTAATCCGAACAGCCCGCTTCCAAGCACTTTTCGCGGTCGCCCTTCATCGCTTTGGCTGTCAATGCAATGATCGGCAAACTTTTAAATTGTTCTTGCCGGCGGATTGTGTGCGTAACCTTATAACCATCCATTTCTGGTAGCATGATATCCATCAGCACGACTTCAATTTCTGGATGCGCGTCGAGTGTGGTCAAAGCCTCCGGACCGCTCTCGGCCGGAAGGACTGTCATTCCGTAACGCTCAAGAACACTGGTCATCGCGAAGACGTTCCGCATGTCGTCATCTACCAGCAGCACGTGCCGCCCCGCAAGAATTACCTTGTCGCTATGGAGCGCTCTCAGCAGAGCGAGTTGATGTTCCGAAAGGTCGGCCACATGACTATGTAGGCGCAGCGTCGCCTGATCCAGCAGGCGTTCCGGTGAGCGGACGTCCTTAAGAACAATAGAGCGGGCCAATTGATTCAATCGATGTTCCTCTTCCGACGACAATTCTTTTCCTGTATAGACGACGGTCGCCAGATTCCGGTAACGAGGCCTGCGCTGGATTTCTTCCAGTAGTTGGTTACCGGATACACGTCCCGGTAATCGAAGATCGAGTAACAGACAGTCGAATTGCTGTTCTCCTAGCAATTCAAGGGCGGTCTCCGCATCCTTAGCTGCAGTGATTTGCACCTTAGGATTCCCGATGAGCTCCGCGATGCTCATCTGCTGTGCCGGATCGTCCTCCACGACAAGAACGTGTCGCGTCGTGCGCTCGACGAACCGATATAAGTCGGCGACGACCTCATGCAATTGCTCCTGCGAAACTGGTTTGGTACAAAACCGGATTGATCCCATCTTCAAGCCGCGTTGAGACTCATCGCTGGCAGTAATCACAACCACCGGGATGTTCCTCGTCCCCAGATCAGATTTCAAGCGGTCCAGCACTCGCCAGCCGTCCAGATGCGGAAGACCAATATCGAGAATGATAGCATCCGGCTGAAATTCAGCGACAAGTGCCAGGGCGCTGTGCCCGTCCGGTGCGAACAAACATTTGAATCCGTGCGAGCGACCGACTTCGCAGGCAAACGAGCCGAAGTCCAGATCATCCTCCGCGATTAGCAACGCGAGATCGCTCGGCTGAATGTTATACCGGTCGTCCGTAACGGCTGACACTCTCGCTTCGCAGACCGCGAGCTCCTTGGTAGCTCCAATGTCGGCAGTGTAGTCGGGAGCGAAAACCGGCTGCTGATTGACAACGTCAAGATGCGTTGTTTCGGCTTGTGACGCGCCAGCGGTTTTTGGATCGACCGGTAAATACACGCAGAAAGTACTGCCGTGACCCACAGCGCTTGAAAGGGTAATTTCACCCCCCAGTAATCGAGCTATTTCTCGACTAATAGCTAGCCCCAATCCGGTGCCGCCGTATCGGCGGCTTGTGGAACCGTCAGCTTGTTGAAAGGCCTCGAATATAATCGCATGCTTTTCCGGCGGGATTCCGATGCCGGTGTCGGTGACGCTAAATGCGATTACACCGGAGGCGTTACTAAGCGTAGGATGATTAGGACTCCAGCCATTTGTAGCACGCGCAATTCTGAGTACGACCGATCCGCGATCGGTGAACTTGCAGGCATTCGAAAGCAAATTCTTGAGCACCTGTTCGAGTCGCTGGGCATCGGTTTGCAGAGCAACAGGCAAATCAGAAGCGAGGTCAGTTGCAAAGGAAAGATTTTTGCTCTGGGCAACCGGGCGAAACGTGCGCTCCACCGAGCCGCAGACGTCCCGCAGCACGACGGGGCCGATGTCGAGCGTGACCGTTCCAGATTCGATCTTTGAAAGATCGAGTATATCGTTGATCAGACGAAGCAGTTCTTTTCCCGAGCCATGAATGGTCTTTGCAAATTCCACTTGGCGCGATGTGAGGTTGCCTTCAGGATTGACCCCAAGCTGATCAGCTAAAATTAAGAGGCTATTCAGCGGAGTACGGAGTTCATGGCTCATATTGGCAAGAAATTCGCTTTTAAACCGGCTGGTCGCCGCCAGCTGTTCAGCTTTCTCTTCAAGAGCTTGCCGCGCCTGTTCAACTTCCCGATTTTTCCGTTCGACCTCCGCGTTCTGCTCGACGAGTTGCCTGGCCTTTTCCTCAAGTTCGAGGTTCGTCTTTTGTAACTCTAACTGGCGGCTTTGCAATTCATTAGTCAATGATTGTGACTGTTTGAGCAGATCTTCCGTCAGCGAATTTGCCTCGATTGTGTTCAATACGATTCCGATGCTTTCTGTCAGCTGGGTCAAAAAGGTCTGGTGAGTGGAATTGAAGCGCCGAAAGCTGGCAAGCTCAATCACTGCCTTGACTTGGTCTTCGAAAACCACCGGCAGGATAATGATATTAACCGGTGGCGCCTCGAGAAGCCCTGAAGAGATAGTGACGTATCTGGCGGGTATGTCGGTTAACAGGACACGCCGCTTCTCCAGAACCGCCTGCCCGACGAGGTCTTTTCCAGGCCGGATTTCGGCGTCGCCGTTTTTCCGGTCGGAATGGGCATAGCCGGCGAGCAATTTAATTTGAATGTTCCCGTCCTCAGCCGCTCCGCCGGTTGCGCCGTGTTGCACCAGGTAGAACACGCCCTGCTGCGCGTCCACCACCGAAGCGAGCTCAGACAGGATCATCCTACCGACGGCCATCAGGTCGCGCTGTCCCTGAAGCATGCGCGTAAAATTCGCGAGATTCGTCTTCAGCCAATTTTGCTCGCTATTTTTTAACGTCGTATCCCGCAGATTGCGGATCATCTCATTGATTGTGTCTTTAAG
>Ga0074044_10004702_pt1 | contig 11252 bp, 7 predicted proteins | sample BogForMeECP23OM1_FD_94443 | JGI IMG/M metagenome (GOLD analysis project Ga0074044, IMG submission 94443) | Bog forest soil microbial communities from Calvert Island, British Columbia, Canada - Bog Forest MetaG ECP23OM1 | ecosystem: Environmental > Terrestrial > Soil > Wetlands ...
CCGCGAATTGGGCGGAAATGACGCCATCGATCCAAGCGTGGAGGTAGGCGCGCTGTTCTGGAAGAAGGCGTCCGCCTTGCTCCTGGTCGAGGAAGATGATGGTGTGCGAGGGGAAGCCTTCCGCTCGCGCGGTTCGTACTGCTGCGGCAGCATCGGAACTGCCTAGTTTGGCTGCGTCTCCGGCCTTCCTGATCTCAGCGTAGGTGCGTCCGTTGAAAAGAACCAGGAAGCCAAATCCGGCATCCCGCAGGATTTTTCGCTTTCCGATCCAGGAGTTTGTTCTAGCGCCGGGCGGATTGTTCAGCCAATAGCCAGAGTAGGAAAATGTCTGTCGAAGAAGCTTCAGGTTCGCGTCGCCCGGATAATCGTTGCGATCGAAGCCGATATATCGAGCGGATTCCGCTGGCTGTGCTTCCGTGGGCAGGGTTTGAAAGGCAGATACGAGAAGTGCCACCACCAGGGCGAGTGGAGTGATTGCTTTCATTCGGTGCGCTCGGCGCTCATCATAGAGGACTTTTCGACATTTTAGGAGTGTTCAACTTTTTGGAGCGGTGGAATTGCGTTTGCGGGCGAAAATGTTTGCCCTTCGACTTTAGGTGTTCCACATCAGGGTGATAGGGCGCTCGCTCGATGATATCTTCAATCGTATCGTCGGCAGCTTCTAAATAGTTTCGAATCGTGGCGGGCCGAAACAGAAGGAACTCCATCGAAATTGGTTGACCTTATAGCTCTTCCTCGTGAAGCGCTTTGTCGGCGACGTGAAACGCCAGCAACAGCAATCCTGTGAGTCCCTTCAGCGCTTTACAAATCTCTACCCACTTTCTTTCGCAAGGAAGGAGCGCGGGCAGCGTTCTCGGAACAGGAACGGAGGTTGTGATGGATAGCAGAACGACGGTGTTTTACGTAGACGACAATCCAAAATCCAGCCGGTTGCTGAGCAGTGTTCTTGAAGAATGCGGGTTTCGGGTAATTACGAAAAATGATCCGATTGAGGCGCTCGCGCTCTGCCGGCGAACTTATTTTGATGTGGCGCTTCTCGATTATGAAATGCCTGTGATGTCGGGGTCGCAACTGGCGCGGGAGATCAAGTATTTAGTACCGGATGTTCCGGTGGTCCTGATTTCGGGACGGGCGCATCTGGCGGCAACGGAAATGGAGTTTGCAGATGCTCACTTTGGATTTGGGACATCGCTTGACGATCTACTGTGGACGATGCGGGTGCTGGCGCAGCCAAAGCTGGTAAGCATGGAGAATCATCGCGCGGGTGAACGGGAGATGACGCGGTGGGCAGACTCGACTTGAGGGGCAGGTGTCAGCTCTCAGGCAGCTGGGGGCTGAGGTTCGAGGTCAGAATCTCAAGGTAAGAGCGAGCGGGTCGGGCTTCCCTCTGCAGTCTGACCTCTGGGGGCTGCTCCCCGCAAGCATGAATCTGAAACGTGGGGGTCTCTGAGGGCGGGCAACTGACGCTGACCTGTTTCGCTCAGGCGGTGATTTGCTGATCTTCGCGGCGATCGGGTTTTGCTGCTGCGGCGGGCAGCCGCAGGCGGAAAGTGGTTCCGGTTCCGACGATGGAATCGAATTCGACGGAGCCGTAATGCCACTGCATGATCTGGTAGGTTTGCGCGAGGCCGATTCCGCTGCCGCCTTTGTCGCCCTTGGTGGTGTAGTAAAGTTCGAAAATTTTCTCCTGCGCTTCGGGCGGGATGCCGCAGCCCTGGTCGTGCACTTCGGCGAGAATCATTTCGTCGTCGCGTCTGGCCGCGAGAGTCAACGTTCCTCCGGCGGTCATGGACTGGACGCCGTTGATCACGAGATTCAGAATCGCCTGCTTCATCAGATCGGCATCGACCCGCACCATGAGGGCGTCGGTTTCACGTGGCCGGTCATGCGGCAGATCGGGGTCGGGTAATTCGAGAACGATCGGTACTCCGTGTCGCGCCGCTTCGGGTGCGGCGAGAGCGGCTACATTCTCCAGAATCTTCCGCAAATCCATGTCTTCAAGCCGCAGATCGCGAGGGCGGGTAAAATCGACTAGAATTTGCACGACGCGGTCGAGACGATGGATTTCGTTGCCGATGATGTCCATGTGACGCCGGGTGTCGGGGTCATCCTGCTGCAATTTATTTTGCAGCAACTGCAGGTGGAGCACGATGGCATTAATCGGATTCTTGACTTCGTGGGCAACGCCCCGCGTGAGGCGACCGCTGGCGGAAAGACGGCGAGAAATTTCGATCTCGTCTTCGATGCGGCGGACGGATTCGGCGTCGCGCATGGTGAGGAGGGCGCCAATGGGGGTGCCTTTTTCCTGAATAAAATCGAGGGACACCTGCACCCGGCGGCCATCGACGGCGTCAAATTCGTACTGCACGAGTGGTCGCTGCTGCTGGAACGCGGGCAGGACAACCGCACCCAGGACGGTGCCGTCGGAAAAAATCTCTTGCGCGGTGCGGCCTAGAATTTCCCGGCGCGGGCGCCCCAGAAACTTTTCTGCCGAGGCGCTCACGAGTACGACCCGCGAATCGCGCGTGAACAACATTAAACCATCCTGCAACTTGGTCATGACCTGCTCAACGTTGTCTCGCAGGGCGGAAAAAATCTGATTGGTGTCGCGAATCTGGCGTCCGAGGTGAGCGATCTTCAGCGACACCAGGCCAACCTCATCCTCCGAACCGGATTCCTCCTCGGGCAGCACATCTCCAGCGCTGACACTGTCGAGGTTGCGGCTGATGGCCTTTAAGGGTCCCAGTGCGAGGTTCGAAACCACCGCAGCCAGCACCAGAGAACAAAAAATCGCGACCACGGAAAAGAAGGCTGCCTGCTGGAGTTTCGGCGTCAATTCATTGCGCAGAAACACAGTTGAGACTCCCACGCGGACGCTGCCAAACGCGTGACCGTCGAGTTCCAATCCGCTGCTGACATCGTAGACGGTGCCGGGGGCGTAGAGGAGTCGCAACTGATGTCGAAATCCGGCATCGCGCAGTACGCTTAAAGGCGGACGATCCGGAATCGGTTTTCCGTTCAGAGCGGGGTTGGTGTCGAGGATCGCCACACCGTTGGGTTCAATAATGGCGGCGTCGTAGATGATGCGCGAATTTCCCACCACCGATTCCAGCATGTCGTTGAGGTTGGGGTCGGTCTGCAGATAATTCGTGACGGCGGCGCGCATGGCCTTTGGATTTTCGGTATTAATCTTCGTGCTGGTCAGGTCGGGCACGGCTTTGGAGGCGGCGTATTCCAGTTGATTGCTGAGTTGGGACGCAGTTTCATCGGCCCACAGCAGGCGCTGGCGCAGCAATTGCGAAAGGTAGATCCAGGAAAAGCCAACCACCAGCGCCGTGAACAGCGTGGTAATGGCCAACACGATGATGAATTTGCGACTCATCTTGAAGCAGGTCTCAGGTGCAAGGTGCTAGGTCTCAGGGTCCACCTTTGAGTGCATGCCGGAAGCGGAGGGCGAGGAACCACGATCTGACGCATAACACCCGCTCTTCTCACTCTTCTTCCGTTATCCCCGTATCCTGCGGCCGGCCGTATTCCTTCAGTTTGTTGTGGAGAGTTTTCAAACTGATGGCGAGTATTTCCGCGGCTCGCGTCTTATTGTTGTTGGTGGCTTGGAGAGTTTTGAGAATGAGAAGCTTTTCCGCCTCCTCAACGGTCGTGCCCACACCGAGATGAACGGCATCGGGATCGTTGATCACCGGGCGCACGCTCTGGCCAAAGGCCGGGGGTAAGTGTTTGGTTTCGACGAGGCCGCTCTCGCAGACGATCACGGCCCGTTCGAGGGTGTTGCGCAATTCGCGGACATTGCCCGGCCACGAGTAACTCTGGAAAATGTTGAGCACCGCCTCGCTTACGTCCATCACCTTGCGGCTATGCTTTTCGTTCATGTCTGCCAGCAGGCTTTTGACCAAGTCGCGGATGTCTTCTTTATGCTCGCGCAGAGCCGGCATATGAATATTGAAAACGTTGAGCCGATAATAGAGATCCTGACGTAGCTCTCCTTTGGCCACGGCGTCGTCGGGAACTTTATTGGTGGCTGCGAGCACTCGGACATCGACCGATGTTTCCACTTTGCCACCCAATCGCCGCAGTTTGCGGTCTTCCAGCACGCGCAACAATTTGGCCTGAGTGCCGACGGGCATCTCGCCGATTTCATCGAGCAACAAAGTCCCCCCTTCAGCCAGTTCGAAACAGCCGGTACGGCGCTCGAGGGCGCCAGTGAAGGCTCCTTTTTCGTGGCCAAAGACTTCGCTTTCAATGAGGGTCTCGGGGATGGCAGCGCAGTTAATCGGGACAAAAGGCTTGTTGCGCCGTGGACTCAGATCGTGGATGGTGCGCGCGACCAACTCCTTGCCGGTTCCGCTCGCGCCGGTGATCAGCACGGAAGCGGTACTCGGAGCGACCTGCTCGATGAGGTGGAAAATCTCTTGCATGGAAGCGGAGGCGCCGACCAGCCGCCCCATGGCTCCTTTATCGCGTAAGCGGCGGCGCAGAGTTTCATTTTCGGTGCGGGCGTTGAGGATCTCGCCGATGTTGGTCAGAATCGAGCGCAGCCGCCGGAAGTCGATGGGTTTTTCGATGTAGTCCTGTACACCCAGTCGTCCGGCATGAAAGGCGGTTTCGGTGGCTTTTTGGGCGGTGACCATGACCACGGCGACGGAATGCGCAAGTTCGGCCAGCCGCTCGACCAGTTCCATGCCGCCCATGCGAGGCATCTTGACATCGGTAATGACGATGGAGGGAGCAAAGGCGGGGATTTTTTCCAGCGCTTCGACGCCGTCGGCCGCCGTATCCGTGCGATAGCCCCATCCCGATACGAGTTCTGCAAGCCCGGTTCGTTCGTTCTCTTCGTCTTCTACGATCAGTACGCGTTCTTGTGTCATAGCTCCGCGATATTCAAGGGATTCACGTCCACCAGCATTATTCAGGGAAGCGAGCCGTCTCGCAACCGAAGGGTAAGCCGCGAATATCAATTTGAGAAAAGCGCGATGGCCCCAATTCTCCGGGAGAAATCGGGTTGGGTGAGCCTTATGTATATAAATTATGCTCCCTGTCAATTGTTACACTTTTGCAAAAGGCCTCGCTTGCTGTAGAATTCGGTGTTCCTGGATAACCCATCTATCCGTGAGTGCTGCAAGGGTTTATTGATTCCGGTTCTATTAATTAGTTTGAAGTGGATTTGATTCGGAGGAAATCTAATGTCAGCCTGTCACCCAACCTACCGGCGATGCGCCAGCGTTGCGCTCGTCCTGGCCGTCGTTATCACTGCGTTGCCGGCTTTGCTGAACGCACAAACCGCACCCGCGCCCGCACCCAAGGCGTCGACTACCATGTCGAATGATGTCGTTCCGAAATGGGACATATTCGTGGGCTATCAATGGTTGAATCCGGGAGGCAATGTTCCCGATGCAACGCCCCAGCCCGTGGGGCCGCTGGCCTATCCGCTTCCCTCGATGGACAAGGGTTTCGGCGCCAGTGTGGGATACAACTTCACCAAGTATCTGGCTCTCGAAGGCAGCTACGGCGTGAACTGGAGCAGCAACAACACTAACAGCTATCAGATACAAACATTCAGTGGCGGTCCGAGGGCAACGTGGCGCGGCGATAACGTGAGCTTCTATGCGCACACGCTCATTGGACTCGAACGCTTTCTGGCAGATCCTAACGGTTCCAGCCTGGGAGTCGATGCGATTCTCGGCGGCGGCATGGATCTTGCAATTAAGAAGGGGCTGGCGATCCGCGTGTTCGAAGCCGACTACCAGTGGTCGCACCAAAACTGGTCCAACACGGTGCCGCAATTCGATGGCGCCCTGCGCCGACCGGGTTACGATGGCGCCCTGCTGCGTACCGGTCTAGTGTTCAGCTTTGGCGGCGCTCCGGAACTGGCGGTGGCTGCGGCGTGTTCGGTTGACAAAAACGAAGTCATCGCTGGGGAACCCGTGCATGCCACGGTAAGCGCCAGCAACTTCAATCCCAAGCACACGCTCACTTACGCCTGGACGAGCAGTGCGGGCAAAATTGAAGGCAAAGAATCGGGAGCTACGGTTGATACCAACGGCATCGGCGGCGATGTCTCTGGCAGCTATCCCACCACTGTCACCGCCACGGTTAGCGATGCCAAGGCCAAGAAGAACAACACGGCCAGTTGCACAGCTACCTTCACCGTGAAGGTACCGCCCAAGAACCCGCCGCAGATTTCCTGCTCGGCCAACCCGTCGCAGCTTCAGGCTGGCGGCACGGCAGTCATCACTTGCAGTTGCACCAGCCCGGATAACGTTCCGGTAACGGTTGGTGGCTGGACGGCGAGCGGTGGCAGCATCTCAGGCAGCGGGAACGCGGGCACACTCAGCACCACGGGTGCAGCGTCTGGTCCCATTAACGTCAGCGCCACTTGTACCGACTCGCGTGGCTTAACGGCATCGGCATCGAGCACCGTGACGGTTGAGAATCCGCCACCGCCGCCGCCGCAGGCCACCAAGGTGAACGAGTGCCAGTATCCAAACGTCAAGAAGCCGTGGCGTGTGGATAACACCTGTAAGGCCGAACTGGACGATGTTGCGCTGAAGTTGCAGCAGGATCCGGATGCCAAGCTGGTGGTCGTCGGGAACGCCGATCCGAAGGAAAAGCGTAAGAATCTGGCGGCTGAGCGCGCACTTAACGTGAAGGCCTACATCTCGGGAGGCGAGGCGAAACAGAACATCGACCCAAGCCGCATCGAGGTTCGCACTGGAAACGCGGGCACCATGACCACGGAACAATGGATCGTTCCGGCGGGCGCGACCTTCCCAGAGGCCGGCTCTACGAGCCCGGTCGATCCGAAGGTGCAGCCAGTTCCGGATCATCCGAAGCCAGTGGCCAAGAAAAAGGCGAAAAAGGCCGAATAACCGAAGTAGAAAGAGCACGAAAGGCCGGTGGGGTCACTCTCGCCGGCCTTTTCTATTTGTCGTTCTTCAGTAACCTTGTAGCAGCCGTGCTAGGCTGTCTATTGTGGAACGAAGGCGAAAATCGTTCGCAGGGGTCAAGGGTCGCGCATGAATCTCAAAGGGCAAAGGAAAGTTCTCCGCAGCAGTTTAGGGCTTCTGGCCGTTGGTCTGGCCGTCACATTGATGAGCACCGCGCTGCTGGCCTCCGGCCCGTGGCAGGTATTGGGTCCGGATGGCGGTGACGCGCGCAGCCTGGCATATGACGCGCATAATCCAGACCGCGTGCTGCTTGGCACCAGCTCTGGCCAGCTCTTCAATTCGAATGATGCCGGCCGCACCTGGTCACGCCTGGCGCGTCTGGGTGGGGACGACTATGTGCTCGACCACATTTCCATCGATCCCGAGAACTCCAATCGGATTTACGTTTCGGCGTGGAGCGGCACCGGCCAGAAGATCGGTGAAATCTTCCGCACCGTGGACGGGGGCACCACATGGCAGACCTTGCCGGCGATGCACGGCAAATCGATTCGCGCCATGGCCATGTATAAGGGTGATTCGCGTGTAATCGTGGCCGGCGCGCTGGACGGCGTCTACCGCAGTCGCGATGGCGGCGAAACCTGGGAGCGCCTCTCACCCGCGAACTCCGAAGACGTCAAGAATATTGAATCGATCGCTGTCGACCCCAAGGATCCGAATACGATTTATGCAGGAACGTGGCACCTGGCATGGAAGACGAGCGATGCCGGCGCCAACTGGCAGCATATCAATAAGGGTATGATCGATGATTCGGATGTATTTTCGGTTATCGTCGACCATGAGAATCCGTCGATAGTTTTTGCCAGCGCCTGTTCGGGAATCTACAAGAGCGAGACCGCGGGTAACCTGTTCGACAAGATCAAGGGAATCCCGTTTTCCGCGCGCCGCACTCGCGTGCTGAAGCAGGATCCAACCCACGAAAACATTGTGTACGCGGGTACGACAGAAGGGCTGTGGAAGTCAACCGATTTAGGCAAGATGTGGAAACAGGTGAGCAGTCCTGATGTCGTCGTCAACGACGTGCTCGTCGATCCTCGCGACTCCGCGCGGGTTCTCTTAGCTACGGACCGTAGCGGCGTGATGGTCTCGACCGATGGCACGGCGAACTGGGCCACTTCCAACAAAGGCTACGCGCATCGCTATGTTTCTGCCCTGTTGGCGGATAATAAAGATCCCCACACGCTCTATGTGGGGGTCGTCAACGATCGGGAATACGGCGGCGTTTTTTATTCTCATGATGCGGGGCAGCACTGGTCGCAGAAGGCGACGGGCCTCGGCGGAAAAGATGTGTTCGCGCTCAAGCAAGCGAGCAATGGGATGCTGGTCGCCGGTACCAGTCACGGTGTCTATTCGCTCGAAGCGAATGCCAGCGAATGGCATTCCTTGAACGTTGTTGCGGCGGAGCATACCGTAAAAATTGCGCGAAAGGGTTCGCGCAAAGAAACCACCCAAACGATTTACAAAAAGTCGGAACTGGAAGCGCGGGTCAATGATCTTGAGCTCGGTGATCTGGAACAGAACGATGTCCAACACAACGCCAAGAAGCACGCCTCAGAGCGGTGGTTCGCTGCCACCACGACCGGCATGTACACCAGCATCGACCGGGGCAAAATCTGGAAGAATGTTACGGTTCTAGGACAGACGGATTTCGTTTCGGTGCGTGCGGAAGGTTCCACAGTGGTCGCCGCGTCGCGATCCAACGTGCTGGTGTCAAGTGATGAGGGCGTGACCTGGCAACCGGCCACTCTGCCATCGTACTTGGTTGGCATCCGTGGCGTGGCTATTACTTCCGGGAGTGAGATTATGGTCGCTGCCCGTGAAGGCGCCTTCCGTAGCGGAGACGGCGGCGCCACCTGGGAGCATGTCGTCAACGGTCTGCCGGACAAGAACATCACTTCCGTCAGCTTTGATGCCACCCACAAGCGCCTGCTCGCTACCAGCGACGCGACTGGGGTGATCTTCGAGAGCAGCGACGGTGGACGGACGTGGCAGCGCGGTCCCGACAGCGGATACCCGCTGCGCCGGGTCAGCGTCTTTGGTGGCCGCTTCGTGGCCGCTACTCCTTTTGACGGCGTCGTGCTGCAACCGGAAAACGAATCGATCAGCGCTGCTGCCGAAGCCGGCAGCACCGAATAGCTGATTCACAGACTCAACATTGCGCCCCGCCCAAGCGCAGCTTGGGCGGGGCTTTTCTTTTGCGATGAGAGATAATCTCTTTGTACCCTTTATGCGACCGGCAGTTCTCATCGCGATTGCGCTCGGGACAAGCTTCTCGGCGCTGGCGTCTTACCAGCAGGCGCCAGGAGGTTCGGGCGCTGAGACTGGCAAAGTGGTGGCCACGCCAGCGAATTCTCAGATTCAGGATGCCTCCAAGCATTCACCACGCGGCGGCGCGCCGGAAAAGCCGGCTGCTGCGAAGGGCTCAACGAAACATTCTGCGCGCGCCGCACAGGAACCGGCTGGCGCGCCGCGAAAAGTCGTCATCCGGAACGGCGGAGCGGTTGAACCGGCGGAACAGATCATTCCCGGCATGACCCCGGCAGAAGCGGTTCGCGAGCGGGAGAATGCGGAACGGTGGCTAAGTTCGACAGACCTCCAACTCACACAGTTGGGAGCCCGAGACCTGGGTCAGCAGCAGCAAGAGACGGTGAGCCAGATCCGCAACTACATGGATGGTGCGCGTTCGGCTTTAAAGGACGGGGACGTGCGCCGTGCCGGAACGCTGGCGGAGAAGGCGCATTTGCTGTCGGACGATTTAGCCAAACATTAATGGCTAAGAAATCCATCGCGTAGATCTTCTTCGAAGTCTTGTCAAGAAAATCTCCGTTATTCGCTGGTGAAGTAATCCACCGTCACTGGATTCTCGAACAACGAGTAATCACGGGTCACCACTGTGATGCCGCTATCGGTGACGAAATAGCGCTCGCGGTCGGCGTCAACGTCGTAGCCAACTGTCGTGCCCTCGGGAATGTGAACGTCGCGGTCGATGATGGCTTTGCGGATGCGGCAACTGCGTCCCACGTTGACGTGCGAGAAAAGGATACTGTTCTCGATTTCAGAGAAGGAGTTGACGCGCACATCGGGTGATAGAACGCAATTCTGTACCGAGCCTCCAGAAATAATGCAGCCCGACGAAACCAGGGAATCGAGCGCGTGGCCCATGCGCCCGGCTTCGGAAAACACGAATTTTGCCGGTGGATACTGGCGTTGGTGGGTGCGGATCGGCCAGGCCTCGTCGTACAGATTGAATACGGGAGAGACCGAAACCAGGTCCATGTTCGCTTCGTAGTAGGCTTCGAGAGTGCCCACGTCGCGCCAGTAGAGCGCTTCTTTCTTGTTTTCGTCCACGAAATTAAAGGCGAAGACGCGATAGTCGTCGAGCATTTTGGGCAGAATATTCTTGCCGAAATCGTGACTGGAATCAGAGTCTTCGGCGTCCTTGAGCAATACCGGGATGAGAACATCGGTATTGAAGATATAGATGCCCATCGATGCGGAAATCTTTGCGGGATCGTAGGGGGATCGCAGATCTGTGGTTTGCGGTTTTTCCAGAAAGCCGGTGATGCGGTGCTCGCCATCGATGTCGACCACTCCGAAATGGCGGCATTCGGAGGGATCGGTGGTCAGGGTTGCCACAGTGACGTCGGCTCCGGCGTCAACGTGCTGCTTCAGCATGCGCCCGTAATTCATTTTGTAGATATGGTCGCCGGAGAGGATGATCACATACTTGGGCTGCTCAGAGCCGATGGAATAGATGTTCTGATAGACTGCGTCGGCTGTCCCCATGTACCAGTTCTCGCTGACGCGCTTCATGGGAGGCAGGATTTCGATGAACTCGCCGATCTCGCGGCCGAAAATGTTCCAGCCTTCGCGGATCTGACGATTGAGCGACAGCGCCTTGTATTGGGTAAGGATATAAACGCGGCGCAGTCCGGAGTTGACGCAGTTGGAAAGCGTGATGTCAATGATGCGGTAAATGCCGCCGAAGGTCACAGCGGGCTTGGCGCGGTCGCGGGTCAGCGGATAGAGGCGTTCCCCTGCGCCTCCGGCAAGCAAGATCCCGAGCGTATCTTTCATCGGCACACCGTATAGATGCAACCAGCGACGCGAACGCTGCCCCGGTTAAGGCGTCATACTAGCACACGCGATACATAGGTATCCCTTAGGGATGCTAGCAGTGCACGATCTTGTCGCTCTTGATGCCGCGGGTGGCGTTGCGGGAGTCGACTACGAGCTGCGCTTCGCTGACGATCTTCTTGTAATCGTAGTCGGAGTGATTGGTGACGATGAGCA
>Ga0074044_10004704_pt1 | contig 11249 bp, 11 predicted proteins | sample BogForMeECP23OM1_FD_94443 | JGI IMG/M metagenome (GOLD analysis project Ga0074044, IMG submission 94443) | Bog forest soil microbial communities from Calvert Island, British Columbia, Canada - Bog Forest MetaG ECP23OM1 | ecosystem: Environmental > Terrestrial > Soil > Wetlands ...
GAGCGCTGATTCACTCAGGGAGCCGTCCCGTAGCGAGCTCATGATATGAGGAGCCGTATGCGCGAAAGTGCAAGTACGGATCTGCGGGAGCCCCAGGGGAGCAATCCCCTGGGGCCACCCGGCAGGAATGTGGGCTTCGAGATGGAGGCTGTCGGGAGAGGAGACGAAATGGCGAGTATCGCGACGATCGTCGGGGGGCTCGGGCCAGGAGTACTTTGGCTGTGCCAGATAATGCTCGCGATCGAGCGCGACCTGGTCGCGAAGACTGGATGATCCCAGGGTGAGCGCCACAGTCCGTACACCCAGGAGTGGATTATAATCACCGTAGAGAACGTGCTGATGCTCGAGCCAGAGCCGGAGGTGAACCACGGCTCCTGGGGCCAAGCTCACCAGTGCGGCTACATCAGTCTCCGGGAGGGGACCACCATCAGCCCAGACCGATATGACGACGCGCTCACGGCACCGTTGTGATTCATCGCTCGAGACAATCACGTCACCAGTGCCCGATGCTGCCGAGGTACCGCTGACTGTCACACGTGACAGTCGGGGCACGGCACGGCATGACTGGCCACCCGCGAGTTCGAGACCCATCCCTCGACGACCGATCTGATCTCCGAACACGAGAGAATTACCCCCGTCGGGCTCGTGTGCCGCAGGTGGTAATCGATAATCCACGCTCCCTGATCCTGAGCGACCAAGCGTCGGATAAGAACAAACCGAGTAGACGCCGGGTTGGAAGCCTGCTTCAAGGGAACCTCTCCCGCCCGGGAGATAGTCAGAAGCAGAGGAGTGGCCATAAGATACGACGCGAGGATAATGCCAACGATTAGGCCTACCGCGAAGCCATGCCCAATCTGGTTCCGAACCGGGGACCTGAATCGGTACTCGCGGCCCGCCGAACGGGCCATATCGACCTTGGAGTTGTAAATCACCATCATCTACCCGCTCCTTCCTTGGTCCAAAAGCCGCGTACAGCCATCCTGGCTTTGTGATGAGACAGCACTTGCAGCCGACGCCTTGGCGGGTCGGCCTTCGAATGCGGAGAAGCAGGGCGCCACGAGGCCCTGAGCGTGCTCTGAGTCTCTCTTAACTCCTAATTTAAGCATACGACAGAGATTTCGTCGCGCAGAGCCGTCGGTGAGGGTTACCGGTCTGTGGTCTTGGACCGGAATACCTCCAAGCAAATTCCTGGCCACAAAGGTAGGACTGGTAAGGACGGGAATAGCGGTGGCTGCTCAATCATCCTCAGGCTCGTCGGGATCAGTCTCCGTCTCGCCTTCCCCCTCATCGTCCAGGTCGAAGGACGTCGCGGGGACCAAGGTACATCGTTCCAGGAACGGCGGCAGAAACCGATCCAGGAAAATGGAAACGGCAATCTGGGTCGTGGGGTTGTCCATGCCCCAGATGCTGACGCGAGGCTCGTTGAGATCGGGGTCCATTTGGATGAAATACCGCTCGTTGAACGCCAGCGAGATGGGTACCTCCTTGAGCCAGCGATGCGCCAGAGCATTGACACCTGGGCCCCCAAGAGAAATGGTTGGCAGGCTTTGGAGAAACTCGTCGTGGATCCAGCGAAAGTCCGCGATCACGCGAACCTGATAGTCAGAAAGATCGTGCCCATGCTTGGACCCGGCCTGATCGGCGCTGGCGGACAAGGTCCCTTCGATCCGCTGCTTGAGGTAGTATCCAAGCGGTCGATCCATTTCCTCGGCGCGGAGTGTGCTCCCGGTGACGATCAAGAGAAGCCTCAATGGTGACGCCTTGGCCATGTCGGCCCCTTTCTCTCAATCCGATGGTGAGCAGCAAGCCGGGAATTGATAAACGGCCTACCCGTCGGTTCGGGCCTTCCCGACCATGTCATTATAGGGCCATCAAGATACGGCGTTAACCTCCGTTCGGATTTCGGCATCTGCATCGTCCAGTGAGAAACCCTCGGTACTCCGAGCAGCCCGTTCATGGAGCCATGGGCGCTGATGACGACCTAGTGGCCCGCCATAACGTAATCCGGCGGATCGCGGCCTGTGCCGCATGAAATTCATCATCCCCTTCCCCCTCGAACCGTTGTGAGACGGCTTGGCGACCAGCCAGAGGAATCAAACACCAGAAGACAACCCGCCCACCAGACTCTCCTTCAATGGTGTATCGTGTTACTCCCAGTGATTGCATCTTCCGGCGCAAGGCTGCCCAATCTGGAGGCGATCCGGAAGGATTGGTGCCATCCCCCGTCGACGTCGACAAGAGTGGAGGCGATATTGGCGATGAGGACGCGGACGGGGAAGAAGCGGCTGGCGCAATTTCCAGAGAAATCACAGCCGGCGTGGTCGGCTGCGCGGCACCGGGTTGGGCCAAGGATGGTGAACGAGAGGCCAGCAGAGCCGTACCTACACTGGGATCAAGGGGTGCCGGACTTGGTCCAGACGCTGGACTTGCATTGGATCCCACGGCCATCGAATCGACCTTTCCTGATTCCACGGGCGGTTCCAGGCCTGGCGGTACTGACGATGTCAGCTCTGAATTCCTGATCATGGCAGATTCCTGCTTCGTTGCTGGCAGAGATCGACTGCCAGGCTCAGATATCAAACTAGGCTGCCGCTGGCCGGACTTGTCCCGCGGACTAGGCAGTTTGGACACCCCTGGCTCGGGAATGGCCGTCGGCAAGGGTAATGGCGGCAGGACCGCTGAGAAGGACGGGGTCAAAGATGCTAACCGGCCTGGATCAATCGCTGAAGAACTGGTGGGACTATGCTTGACTGCCTGACTCTCGGCACCTGGAGTTGTGGTTTGAGAGTTTGGCTGGCCAGCCACTGGAGAAATTCCCAGGCGATGGGGTTCGGCGGGATCGGAAGTAGCCTGCGACAGATCAATCGAGGCAATCTCACCACCGTCCTGCAAGCCCATGTAGTCAAGAAGCCAGGCCTGAACCCAGCGGAGTCCTGAACCATTGACTACTGCCCCGCCCAGGAAGGCTGCCGCTACCATCACTACGACGAAAATGGCTTGTCGCATGGTCGTGGCCTCCTTGCCCTGACCCAGTCATCGATCAATCTTCTTTTCTGGCAATCGCCACGCGCTGGCTTGTCAAACCGAGATCGGCCGAAATAATCCAGAAAACCCCAGGAAATATTCCCATAGCGGGAGCTCGCGCTTGGCGACAGGCTTTCGCTAGTCCGCGGCACGAACCAGACAGGAGGAGTCAAGGCCCAGCCCCGAAGCGACGAATGCTATTAGGACTGCGGCTTCATCACAAGGGATGATGCCTGGATATTCCATGGGATATTCCGTACACTGGAGCAAATGACCACAGTTTTCTGCTAGAGAGCCAATTCGCCGCGCGTTGTCTAACCAAGATCGTCGAATGGAACAAGGCCAGTCGGCAATGATGCGATCCTTACAAACCCCTAAGGGACCTTCCAGTCGGTTGTCCGAAGCCTATTGCTATCCTGCCTATGCGCCGATAGCCGTGAGGTCTCAAGCTTCCCGGATCTCACACCTGCTAGGACGATTAACCGTGGGCGTCGTGGCTGCCATCTGGTATTTGATCACCCTGCCTTTCCGGCTTTTGATCGGGATCGTCGGGATTCTGGGTCGGCTGGCCGGCATCATCCTTGGCTTTTCACTCATGGTTGTCGGCATGGCTCTCTGGGCCGGCCCTTTGTTCATCCTCGGTATCCCGCTGTTCATCATCGGGCTACTGTTGACTCTTCGATGTCTGGGCTGACAAAGATTTTTGCAAAGGCGTGAGATCACACGGAACTGACTGTAAGAGTCGCTGCCATCCGCCACCTCAAAGCCTGACCGCCCGAATCATGAAGGATAAAATATCTCGCTGAGAGACTTTGGATTCGGGTAATCGCGCCGTAGCTTCCGATTCCTGCGTACTCGGCTTCGCCTCTTTGCGAAAGGGTCGTCTTGAGCTCGATTTACCTCGACCACAACGCAACGACGCCGCTCGATCCCGAGGTGCTGGAAGCTATGCGCCCCTATTTCCTGAAGGCCGGGAATGCCGAGAGCCGGCATGCGGCGGGGCGTCAAGCACGGCGGGCGTGGGAAGAGGCCAAGGAGACGGTGGCCCGAATCCTGGGAGCCGAGCCGGGTGAGGTGATTTTCACCTCAGGGGGAACTGAGGCCAACAACCTGGCAGTTTTCGGCCTGGCTGGGATCCATCAAGTGCCGGGGCATGTTATCTCCAGTCCGATCGAGCATCCCGCGGTCGCCGAGGTGATAGCCCAGCTCGAGGTCGAGAAATTCCGCGTGGACCGACCACCGGTCAATGCCGAAGGGCTTGCCGATGCCGAGCTCATGGCTGCGGAATTTAACGACCGGACGCGTCTGGCGACGTTGATGCTCGCTAATAACGAGACCGGCGCAATCCAGCCGGTGCAACGGCTTGCAGGTCTAGCACTCGTGCAGGGCATTCCGGTCCATACCGATGCCGTGCAGGCTGTCGGGCGGATCCCCGTGAATTTCCACGCACTTGGAGTGACAAGCCTGGCAGCCAGCGCTCATAAGTTTCACGGGCCGCTGGGTATTGGTCTTCTGCTCGTCCGTAAGGGGTTCAGGCTAAGATCTTGGCTTGTCGGTGGCGGACAGCAGCAGGGACGGCGGCCAGGAACAATGACTGTTCCCCTGGCCGTTGGACTTGCCGTAGCCCTGGAGCGGTGGCACGCCGAAGCCGAAACTCGGATGGCTCGCTGGCTTGCACTTCGCGACCGTCTGGAAACAGGTCTGATCGCCGCGCTGGGGGTGGATCGAGTTATCCGCAATGGCCCGGCTGATTCGGCGTTGCGACTTCCTCAGACCGTTAACCTCGGCTTCGTCGGCCTCGATGGCGATGCGCTCCTGATGCAACTTGATCTGGCCGGCATTGCCGTTTCTCTCGGCTCTGCCTGCGCTAGTGGTTCGACCCGCTTGTCACCCACCCTTGTTGCCATGCGCGTGCCTGACGATCGGCTGCGCTCCTCAGTCCGCTTCAGCCTGGGTGCAAGCACCACGGAGACCGATATCGAGGAGACAATTTGCCGGATCGTCAAGGTTACCGAGCGGATCGGAGTAATTCAGGGCGAGGAAAGCACGCATGAGCTTTACGAGCCTTGAGCTACGGCCGGACGGACCTTACTATTCCACGATACAAATATCAAAGCTCTGCGAACGTCGCCCAGGCTGATTCTTCGAAGGAGGTGTGTCTTGAGCTCAAGCTCATGGACCGGCACAGAGCCGTCGCTGATTGCCCACCGTGAGAAGTTACTCGACACCCTGCAAAGTTACGGCCGGGTGGCGGTTGCCTACTCAGGAGGGATTGACAGCACAGTCGTCGCTCAGGCGGCGTATGCAGCGATCGGGGATGCCGCGATTGCCGTGACGGCGGTTTCGGATAGCCTGGCCACGGGAGAGCTCGAGAATGCTCAAGAGCTGGCCAGCCGGATCGGTATCCGCCACCGCGTGATCCGTACCGAGGAATTTGCAGACTCGAACTACCTCCGCAATCAGCCTGATCGCTGCTACTTCTGCAAGAGCGAGCTATACGGGCGGCTTTCCGGGTTGCTCGGGGAGCTCGGGGTCGACGTGATCGCCTCCGGTGCCAATACCGACGATCTGGGCGACCATCGGCCTGGCATGCATGCCGCGACCGAGAATGGCGTGCGCCATCCGCTTCAGGAGTGCGGATTGAGCAAGGACGACGTCCGCGCCCTGGCGAAGGCATGGGGCTTGCCCACCTGGGACAAGCCGGCAACTCCATGCTTATCCAGCCGCATCGCCTACGGTGAGGAAGTCACCCCCGAACGAGTCCGCATGATCGACCAAGCTGAGCAGTGGCTCCGCCAGCATGGGCTGCGTTTACTCCGCGTGCGCTACCATAAGGGCGATCTGGCGCGGGTCGAGGTCTCCCTGGATGATCTGCCGCGGCTGGTTCAGCCCGAGATCCGCAAGACCATGGTTCTAGCCTTTCGCGCCCTGGGGTTCGAGTTCGTTACCCTGGACCTCGAGGGCTTCCGCTCCGGCAGCCTCAATGGACTGATCTCCCTGGATAGCTTGCTGAAGCCGGTCAGCAGCCGGCAGTAGGTTGGGGCGATCTTTGCTCATGCACACCTTCACTAACGTCCATGAAGCTTTGTACTCGATCGGATAAGGCCCACAGATGGCTCGGGTGACCTGCCGGTGTGGTGAAACGCTGAAGGTGACATCTGACGACCCGGATCGGCTGACCTGTGCCCGGTGTGGGGCAAAGATCCGGGTTCGTCGCAGCCCATCGCAGCGGCCGGAAGCAACTGAGTCGGAAGACGGCTATGTGCGATTCAATTGCCCCTGTGGCCGGCGGCTGAAGGTCCGAGGTGATGAGCGGCCCGAAGCTGGGAAATGTCCGGATTGCGGGCGCATCGTGCCCGTTCCCGAATCAGCCTGGAAGAAAACAGCGGATGCCTCTCCAGGCTGGAGAGGCCAGGGCCGGACGCATCCCACTGCTCGTACGGAAGACATGGATGCAGCCGATCTGGAACGCTTGGAGCGATGGGCGAGCCGCTACCAGGCCGCATCGAATCACAACCAGCAACCAGGCGGCGAGTCCACCACGTCGCATCAGGCACTGAACGCCGTTTCCCCAGCGGCAATGGGCCAGGACAGCTCCTCGCCTGTGATGAAGATGGAGGCCGGTCTTCGAGTCTGCCCCCGTTGCGGCAAACCTCTGCCCATGAGCGCCACCGTCTGCCGCTCCTGTGGCGAGCCCGTGCCCAAGCGATAGCCGGAGCGGTCCAAGATAACCAGCGGGTTGATCAATATCTCACAAAATGAAATTCTCACACCGGCGTGCGTTCCTACACCCAGCAGCGCAGCCCACGGCGACAGCAAGAAGCAAGAGCGTTATCATGAGCCATTGACCAACGCGGCAAACCGCCCGGCGGTGGATGTCCAGGCGGACGTGTCACGCGGCTCATAGACGGTGACGGGGAACGAACGGGCAACCACGGCGCGGAGGTCGGCAATCGAGCCGAGCTTCTGACGACCGATCGCTTGCATCAGGATGTTGCCGATTGCCGTGGCCTCGACAGGACCGGCATGGACAGGCCGGCCGCAGGCATTCGCGGTGAATTGGCAGAGCAGCGTGTTCTTGGTCCCACCGCCGACCACATGGATTCTCTTAATGGTGGTGCCCATGATGGATTCGAGCCGCTCGATCGTCCACCGGTACTTCAGAGCCAGACTCTCCAGACAGCAGCGGACAAGCGCCCCCTCGTCTTGGGGCGGCTTCTGCGCGGTCTGCGTGCAGAAGGCGGCCAGCCGGGTTGGCATATCGCCAGGTGCCAGAAAGGAAGCATCATCAGGATCGACCAAAGCAGAGAAAGGGGGGGCAACCTGGGCTCGGCCGGTGAGCTCCTCGTAACTCATTTCCCGCCCGGCGCGTGCCCAAGTCCGACGGCTCTCCTGGACGAGCCAAAGTCCCATGATGTTCTTGAGCAATCGAGTCGTCCCGGCCACGCCCCCCTCGTTGGTGAAATTATACCGCATCGTTTCGGCATTGATCACAGGATGCGGCACTTCCACACCCAGAAGCGACCAGGTTCCCGAGCTAAGGTAGCACCAGTCGGGTGGTACGGATGATGATGGCGACCCAGACGCTGGTACTGCGGCCACGGCGCTTGCCGTGTCGTGCGTGGCCGGGGCAATGACGACCACGGGCTGGGTCATTCCGACCTCTTCCGCCACGGATCTCCGCAATGGCCCAAGTTCGCTTCCTGGCTCTATCAGTGACGGCAGGATGGTACGCGGCAGTTCAAGAGCCTGGCAGAGCTCAGCAGACCAAGTGGCGGTGCGAGGGTCGAGGAGCTGGGTGGTCGAGGCGTCTGTGTGCTCACCGGCGCGCTGGCCGGTCAGCAGCCAACCGAAAAGGTCTGGCATCATCAAGAGCGTCTCGGCCACATCCAGCAGTGGCGACCTGGCCTGTTTCAGAGCGAGGAGTTGGTAAATCGTGTTGAACGGCAGGAATTGTAAACCGGTGATCAGGTAGACCCGCTCACGAGCAATTCGCTGAAATGCCACCTCGATCATTCGCTCAGTTCGCGCATCACGGTAGTGGACAGGGTTTCCCAGGAGGACGTCGCCTCGCCCCACCAGGCCAAAATCGACGCCCCAGGTGTCGACGCCGATTCCATCAAGCGTGCCCCCCAACTTGGCCGTCTTTCGCAGTGCCGTCTTGATCTCGTCAAAGAGCCGGGGAAGGTCCCAATAGAGTGTGTCCAGGAGCTTTACCGGACCATTGGGGAAGCGGTGGATCTCCGCCAGCGCGAGCCGGCTGCCATCGAAGTGGCCCAGTAGACCCCGGCCGCTTTCAGCTCCCAAGTCTAGCGCGAGGTAGTCGGCCGTGGTTGTCATGTGCGTCGGTGCTCCGCTCCGGACCTGTGAATCCGGCGGGCTCCCCGGATCTCACGCAACATCTGGGATGATCGCCCATCATAGGACCCGATAGCACCTGGAACAAGGACGAGTCGCTGGCCGGTTCACCGTGGAACGTCGGTAGGCTCCAGGCGAAAGTGTTTACGTTCCGACATCGCGGGCTTGCCCGACATGGTGATCTTGATGCGATCACCTTTAGCGAACGCCTCTTTCTCGACATTCATCAAGAAGAAGAAAGTCCGCTACGGCAGTTGTCAAGCATATCGACCAAGGTTTGCTCCATGCTGTAAACCGGTTCCCAACGAGTTGCAGTGCGAAGCTTGCTCGCATCGGCAACCAAGAGCGGCTGATCGACGGGGCGCATACGCGCTGGGTCGATCCGGACCTCGACCGGTCGGTGGGACAGAGTGATGAGGTGGCTCAAGGCGTCGGTGAGCCTCGTTCCTCGACCAGATCCAAGATTATAGATCTCGCCTGGTTTTCCGTGCTGGGCAAGGAGACGATAGCCACGGACCACGTCGCGAACGTCGGTGAAGTCACGAACGACCTCGAGATTGCCAACCTCGACATAGGCTTTACGCCCAGCCTCAACCTCGGCGACCTGGTGTGCAAGAGCCGCCAGGACGTAAGTCGGCAATTGCCGTGGGCCGGCATGGTTGAACGGCCGGACCATGACCACATCCGTGCCATGAGCGAGATGGTGCTGGATGCCCAAGAGGTCAGCCGCGGCCTTGCTAGCCGCGTAGGGGTTGTTCGGTCGTAACGGGCAGTCTTCCTTGACCGGCAGGTGCTCCGAGTCAGGATTGCCGTAGCAGACCCCTGAGCTCACAAGAATCACGCGGGGCCTAGTTCCCAGTGCAGCAGCCTTCACGCCCTCGAGCAGGTTGAGCGTGCCCCCCAGATTCAAGGCCCAAGTACCGCGAGGATCAGACAGGCTGGCGTATGGGTTCGACTGTGCGGCCAGATGATAGATTACGTTGGGTTGCTTGCGCTTCAAGAGTTCGGCGAGATGCGACTCATCGACATCGGCCAAATCACAACTCTCGATCCGCACCGACTGGTTCAGGTGCGCCAGCACGGCTGGCCAGCGGCCTGATGCAGATATACCAACTACCAGGTCTCCCGCAGCCGTCAGGTGCTCACAGAGATGACCTCCCACAAAACCCGTGACACCCGTGACAAGCACACGCACGTATGGCTCTCCCAAAAAAAGGAATCAGCCACGGAGCAGCACGGGAATCAGCTACAGAACAGAAAGGTAATTAGCCACAGGTAAACACAAATGCAATTCCAAGGAACAAGAAGTGTTCCCCGACGCGAGCGGATGGGGAGCCACGATCTCTCGTGATCCGCATCCTTCTTTACCAAGCGATTCTCTTATCTGTGTTTATCCGTGGCCAATTCCGTTTTCCCATCCGCAGCCAGTCTAGTTTCCTCATCTCTGGCCAATCCCGTTGTCCCATCTACAGGCTATCGGCAATTGGTTCAGACTGATTCTCGGTAAGCTCCCGAGCGGACACGTTCAATCCACGTAAAGTGCGTCTTGTACCAGTCGACCGTTTCGGCCAGTCCCTGCTCGAAGGTAACAGTCTGAGCCCAGCCCAGTTCAGACTCGGCCCTCATGCAGTCGACGGCGTACCGGCGGTCATGGCCGGGGCGGTCCGTGACATGTTGGATGAGGGTTGTCGGTTTACCGGTGAGTTGGAGCACGGCTTTGGTCACGTCGATGTTGTACCGCTCGCTGCGGCCGCCGAAGTTATAGACTTCCCCCGCGCGTCCACCGTAGAGTGCTGCGGCAACACCGCGGCAGTGGTCGCGGACATGGATCCAGTCACGAACCTGCATACCATCGCCGTAGACAGGCAGGGGGATGTCTGCCAAGGCATTGGTGATGAACAGCGGGATCAGCTTCTCGGGAAACTGGTACGGGCCGTAATTGTTGGAGCAGCGGGTGATCACGGTGTTCATGCCGTGCGTGTGGTAGGCGGCACGGACCAGGAAATCGGCCCCTGCCTTACTGGCAGCATAAGGGCTATTCGGGGCCAGCGGTGTGGACTCGGTGAACGCCGGCTCATCGGGTTTGAGGGTACCGTAGACCTCGTCGGTGGAGACCTGAACATAGCGCGGGGTTTTGGCCTCTCTGGCCGCATCGAGGAGGCACTGGGTTCCCAGGATGTTTGTCCGCAAGAATGGCGTGGCATCATTGATCGAGCGGTCTACGTGGCTCTCGGCCGCAAAATTGATAATTGCGTCGTAACCGCCATCGGCTACTAGTTTCAGGACAGTTGCGCGGTGGGCAATGTCGCCGTGAACGAAGTGATACCGCGGATCGCCGGAAAGGTCCGCGAGGTTGTCGGGATTGCCGGCGTACGTCAGGCCATCGAGATTGGTAATCGAGATGTCCGGGTCGACCTCTAACTCGAGACGAATAAAGTTGGCACCAATGAACCCGCAGCCCCCTGTCACCAGTATGCGTTTGATCGACAACCCCATGCCCATCCCCGTTGCCGCTTACAAAGTTATCCCATTCCACGAGATTCGCTACGGTAATCAGGCCAGGATCATCCCGGCAAGTTGTCTTGTGCCGGAGCGAGGTTTTCGGAAGGGTGATTGAGTGGTCAGTTCTCTTCCGTCTCCGTCTCACCGGCGTCGGCATCGACATGGTCGCTGGCCTCAGCCTCAGCAACACCGTCATCGAGGATATGAGGCGATGATGAAGCACCTGGCTCGAGATCCCCATTAGGATGATCGGCCGGCTCGAGAGGAATAACGGCGGTCAGTTCTTCCTCAGGAAGCTTAGCCAGACTGCCGACGGTATCTCCCTCATCCAGCCTGATCAGGCGGACCCCCTGGGTATTGCGGCC
>Ga0074044_10004705_pt1 | contig 11249 bp, 7 predicted proteins | sample BogForMeECP23OM1_FD_94443 | JGI IMG/M metagenome (GOLD analysis project Ga0074044, IMG submission 94443) | Bog forest soil microbial communities from Calvert Island, British Columbia, Canada - Bog Forest MetaG ECP23OM1 | ecosystem: Environmental > Terrestrial > Soil > Wetlands ...
TACCGCGACTTGCCATTTCTGACGCAGGTACTTCACCAGCGCTAGACCCGCTTGCTTGCGCTCGATGATCTCGGCGCCGAAGCTGGTTCGCACGCGCCGGATCTGCTCGTCAATCTGAGGATTTCGCAGCGGGCGATGAATCATCGCGAGGCGGTGCCCGTAAATCGAATGCGCAAGCGGTAACAGTTCGAAATTGCCATAGTGCGCGGTCAAGATGATGACGCCGCGCTTCGCGGCAAGTTTCAGCGCTTGATTGAGGTTCTCGATCCCATCGTAGGTGACGAACTGCTCGACATTGCCGCGATTCAGCGCGCCGGCGTGCGGCCATTCTGCAATCACCCGGCCCCAGTTGCGATACATCGCAATGAGAATTTTCAGCCGCGCATCGCGACCGAGTTCGGGAAAAGCGATTTCGAGATTGCGCTCCGCAATCGGACGATTACCGAGATCCAGCCGCATTATGATCGAGCCCAGCGCGGCGCCTGCTTTGACCGCGCGCTCGACTGGCATCGCGGTGAATATCCGCACCAGCGCCGCGACCGGAAGGTATTCGAGCCTGGCGCGAAATCCGCCTATCTGACGGGGCATCGCACCGCGGCTTCATGTAAATGGCGACATCTACGCATGTCGCCAGTTGATATCTACCGTCGTTCGCGGTGCAAGCGGGAGAGCGATGTTATCGTTAAGGAGCTTTCGGATTGGGCGCGGGAGGATCCATTGGCGAGGTAGCCGCGGCGCTAGAGAGCGCCGCGATCGCGGAGCCCGCGGTGGTCGAGGTTTTGGGAGCGCTCGAAGCTGTCGGATTCGCGGCCAATGGCGCGACGGCCGGCGCGCCTGAAGACGACGTCGGCGCCGGAATCTCCTCGGTGTTAAAAGGCGTGGCCTTGTCGCCCTCGGGAGCCACTGCCGGCGCGGGGGCGTTGATGCCACCGCTGCCATTGTTTTGCAGGTTCAAGTCCGCGGCAGGAGGCACCGCGACCGAGAAGGTCGGAGCATACAACGAATGTATCGTGGTCGACGGCATGTCGTGCATCTCATGGCGTCCCAGGGTGTCGGCGAAGCGCGCACGTTGATCGAGCGCCAGTGAACGCAGCTGGCTCTTGTTACGCACCACGTGAGGGGTCAGGAACACCAGCAAGTTGTCCTTCTGCTTATCGGTCGAGGTATCGGAGAACAGATTTCCCAGCACCGGGATGTCAGAAATCCACGGCACACCCTGGCGCGAAATACTATCGTTGTTCGACATCAATCCGCCGATGACCGCGGTGCGGTGATTTTGCACCAGCACGGTAGTTGATGCTGACCTGATAGTCGTGGTGGGGCCGTTGACGTTGTTGGCGGTGGCCGCGATTACGTTCGATACTTCCTCATACAGGTCCAGCCGCACGTAGTCCCCGTCGGATACTTGCGGCACGATATCGAGGGTGATGCCGACGTTTTGTCGATTCACGCTGTTGAAGATTTGCCCCGGCAGCCCCGCATTGGATGCCGCCGATCCCACAAAGGGCAGATTCTCTCCGACCACAATCTCCGCTTCCTCATTGTCTGCCGTCAACAACGTCGGCGCCGACAGCACGTTGGAGTGAGTATCCGACTCCAGCGCCGTAATCAGCGCTACGTCGCAGGGCACCGTCATCGTTGTCCCGGTGGTAGCAGTCGTCACCGCCGATGCCGCCGCTGGAATTATGCACGAGCTTCCCGATGCGAGACCAAGGCCCAATCCGGTGAGTCCCAGCGGATTGCCCAGTGCGGTCTGGATGTTCCCAAAGTTGACCGATCCCAGTCCGATGACGCTGTTGGATATCCCGGTTGCCGCCTGCAGGTCGACTCCCAACTGGCGCTGCCGCTCCGCGCTCATTTCGACGATGATGGCCTGCACGAAGACCTGGATTCGCGGAACGTCCAGCTCCGCGATGATGTTGCGCAACGTCTCCCAATCTTGCGGCGCCGCGCTGATCACCAGCGCATTGGTTGCTGGATCCGCCGCCAGGGTCACCCGGTTGGTGAAGTCCGAGACCCGTTCCCCACCGCCGCCGGGAGCTCCTCCGCCGCCGATGCCGCCGGCGCCGCGTCCGCCGATTCCACCGCTGCCGGCCCCGCCGAAGCCGCTCCCGCCCATCATCGAGCCGCCCGAGATGCCGCCGCCGCTAAACGAACCTCCGCCAATACCGCTTCCTCCAAAGCCACCGCCAAACCCGCCGCCGCCGAGGCTGCTTCCGCCGCCGAAGCCGGAATTCATCGCTCCGCCACCACCGCTGCCCCGACCCAGCGAACCCTTGCCGGTGGTCGGCGACAGGCTGCCGACCCCGCCTCCACCGCCGATCAATCCTCCCAGCACCGCGACCATTTCGGTTACATCGGCATTTTTGAGCCGGTAGACGTGAATCCGTTGCATTGCGTCGGGCGAGCGGACGTCGAGCTTGGTCACCAGTTCGCGAATCGACTTCATCTGCAGCGGCCCGCCCGCCGCGATGATCGAATTAGTGCGCTCGTCGGCCAGCACCTTGAATTGCCCCATGGGAGCCTGTGCCGAGGGTGCCACTATGCCCTGCATCGGGCGCCCGGCCTGGCCGCCGGGTCCGCTGCTGGAGCCGCCGCCGAGCAGTTGGTCGATTTCGGGAGCAACCTCATCGGCAAACGCATATTGCAGCGGCATCAGTTCGACGTTTCTGCGCTGGCCCTCGACATCGAGGCTCCCGACGATTTTCAGCAGCCGCTCCACGTTGTACGCGTCATCGGTGATGATGACCGTATTGTCGTCGGGAAATGCCGCCACCAGTCCGTCATGCGAAATCATCGGCTGGAGCACGCTGATCATCGAAGTCGCGTCCACGTTGCGCAGCTTCACCAAGCGGGTCACGTACTCGTCACCGCGCTGTTCGAAGGGCGCTTGCGATTCGGTCAGTTGAGCGGACTGGCGCACATCGCGCGAGGGAATAATTTTGATCACCTTACCCGCGATTTGGGTGGTGAATCCCTTAAGCTGCAGGACCGATTGGAAAATCTGGTAGGCCTGATCCGGGGTGACCTTGGAGGGCGAGATGATAGTGACCTTGCCGCGCACGCTTTCGTCGACCAGGAAATTCTTGCCGGTGATTTCGCTGATGAACTTGGCCAGCACGGGAATATCCACGTTCTGGAAGTTCATCGTAATTTCGGTTTCCGCCGGACCGGGATCGGCCCACGCCGGAAGCTTACCGGCGGAGCAGACCAAAAGCGCGCAGCAAATCGAAAGAAGGAGGGCGGTGCCCCAGGCCGCACTACGACGCCGCATCATTGATGACCCCCGTAAAAAATAGAGGTTGCTGCGAAGCTTATAAAGAGGCCGCCGCCGGAACAACTGAATTTCCCATCGGGTTCTTTACGATTGCGCCTCGACTTCGATTACACGGCTCGGTTCTAGTCGCCAACCGCTTATGCTTCATCATCGGTTGCCCCAGAAAATCGGTCGCATTTCTTTTCTCAGCGACCCGAACTGATCACGAGTGCGGTCGCGGAAGCCTAGCATGAAGGACGGCGCGCCCGGCCAAAAGTCGCGCCGGGGTCATCTTGAACCGGTGTCGAGGTGGTTTTCCTATGAATTTCGCTCCTGCCACCCCATATAGGAAAATCCCATGTATTGGCGAGAAATGGGCTCCGAATCTGTGCCTTTAGCGGCGGTGCGAGACAGGCGATCTCAGGATCGCTTTTCTCATTGGATGGGAAATTCTTTCCCTCGAGGCTCGTTCCTGCGAGGCCCGCAGGCGCTTGCAAGGTTGTCGCCCAGAAATGGGTGGCAGTTCGCCAACGACTCGCAGCGATTGCCCAATCGCGAAGATTTTCCGCATCCGCGAGATCGTTACAGGCGGTTTCACGAACCGCCTCTGTCCGGATCAGGCAACCATCATTCAAGAGCTTACGATCGCCGGACTCTCGAAGGCTCGACATCGTTGCAAATGCCGCATCGGTCAGAAAGCATAGTCGCGGCCACCCTCGATGCGTTTTGAATACCTCATTGGCATGCGCTACCTGCGCGCGCGACGCCGCGAACGCTTCGTCTCGCTGATCGCGATCATCTCGCTCGCGGGCGTCACCCTGGGCACCTTCGCGCTGACCGTGGCGCTCTCGGTGATGAGCGGATTCCAGGTCGACCTGCGCGCGCGCCTGCTCGCCTTTACCCCGCAAATCGTGGTCGAACGCTCCGACGGACAGGTATGGAATCCCGACGTGCTGCGCCGGCAGATTGCCGCGATGCCGGGCGTGCTCGCGGTCGCGCCGTTCGTCACCTCGCAGGTAATGGCGGTGGGATCGACGCCCAGCGGCGCGCCCTCGTACATGTCGGGCGGGTTGCTGCGCGGAGTTATCGCGCAAGACAATCCGGTGCTGACCGAATTGCAGAGTACGCTGGATTCGGGAAGCCTCGCCTCGCTGGGCGAGATGCATCCGGTAGAAGTGGTCGATAATGGCGCCAAGCGGCAGGTTGACCTGCCCGGCGTGATCCTCGGCCGCACGCTGTCGCAAGACCTTGGCGCGGTGCGTATCGGCGACATCGTTACGTTGATCTCACCCGCGAGCCTGGCCGGCGCGGCGGGCAGTCCGCGCCTCAAGCGTTTCGTCGTCAGCGGATTTTTCTATTCCGGCATGTATGATTTCGATTCGACGCTCATTTTCGTCGATCTCAAGGCCGGACGCGCGTTGCTGGCCGATGATCCGCAACTCGAAACCGGGCTCGAGGCACGCCTCAAAGATATGTTCGAAGCTCCCGCGATCGCGGCGCAGATTGCGGCAATCGCCGGACCCGGCTTCGAGGTGAAGGATTGGACCACCGAGAACGCCCCGCTGTTTTCGGCGCTGCAACTGGAGAAATTTACCTACTTCCTGGTCCTGATGCTGATCGTGCTGGTGGCGGCCTTCAACATCATCGCGACCCTGGTGATGGTGGTGATGGAGCGGCGCAAGGAAATCGCCATCCTGCGCGCGATGGGGGCGCGCGCGGGTTCGGTCGCCGCGATTTTTCTGACCGAAGGCGCGGTGCTGGGCGTGGTCGGCACCGTGCTCGGGACCGGCAGCGGTTTTGTGACCTCATGGGCGATCGGGAAATACCATTTGATAAAGTTGCCGGCCGACATGTTCATGATCAGCTACGTGCCGGTGCGAATATATCCGCTGAACTTTGTGCTGGTCGGGCTCGCCTCGATGCTGTTGTGCCTGGTGGCGGCGTTATACCCGGCGCTCAAGGCGCGCGCGCTCTCGCCGGTCGAGGTCATTCGCTATGAGTGACGCCGGCGCGAGCGTGATGGCGGCCCGGACCGCGGCGCATGCGGCGGATCCATTGATCGTCGCCACCGGAATCACCAAGAGTTTCCATGATGTCGATCGCGAGATCGAAGTGCTGCGCGATCTCTCGCTCACCGTGCAGGCCGGTGAATTGATCGCGGTGGTGGGGCAATCGGGGACCGGCAAATCGACGCTGCTCAACATCCTCGGCAGCCTCGAGCGTCCGAGCGCGGGCAAGGTTCTCTTCGAGGGGCTGGATCTGTTCGCCCTGGATGAACGCGGGCTGGCGGATTTTCGCAATCGGAAACTCGGCTTCGTGTTCCAGTTCCATTACCTGCTGGCCGATTTCAACGCGCTGGAAAACGTCATGATGCCCGCGCTGATTGGACGCGTGCCGGAGCAGGAGGCGCGCGAACGCGCCGAGCGGATGCTCGCGATGGTCGGGCTCGCCGACAAGTTGCATCGCCGGCCGGCCGAACTGTCCGGTGGCGAGCAGCAGCGGGTCGCGGTGGCACGTGCGGTGGTGCAGAATCCACGCCTGGTGCTGGCGGATGAACCGACCGGGAATCTGGACCCGCATACCGCGGATGAGGTTCACGCGCTGTTTCACAAATTAAATAGCGAGCTGGATGTGACCCTGATTGTCGCGACCCACAATGAGAGGCTGACCCGCAGCATGGGACGCGCGTTGCGCCTTAAAGACGGCAAGCTGTTCGATGAGCCGCGAAACTAGGGCGCGCGCGCAGCGTAATCAACCGCGTGCGAAGCAACTCAGGTTTACATACCAGGGATGATTGGTTAGGTTGGCCTGCGTTTGGGTGGATATTGGTGGCAATCGGAAGATGCAACGCGCGTTGGCTGTGCGCGCTCGGGGTACTGTTATCATTGTTGCTCGCGGTGGGCGGCAATCTCGCGCGCGCCCAGAACAACCCGTTAATTTCCGAGATTCAGATCGAAGGTAACCAGCGGGTCGAGAGCGACGCGATCCGCCTCCACATCACCCAGCACACCGGCGAAGCGCTCAATCGCGACGCAGTCAGCGCCGATATCAAGTCCATTTATCAGATGGGCTTTTTCCAGAACGTCACCGCCGATACGCGCGATGAGGGCGGCAAGGAAGTGCTGGTCTTCAAGGTCACGGAACGGCCCGAAGTCACCGATGTGAAAATCACCGGGATGAAGGCGATCCGGCCCTCCGACGACAAGATCATCGCGGCGATGAAGGTGCATCCGGGCTCGATTATGGATCCCACCCGGGTCAAGGAAACCGAAAAGGAAATCAAGGAAACATACGAGAGCAAGGGCTACTCCGACACCAGGGTGGACTATCAGGAAAAACTCGGCCCTAACAACACCGAGGAGGGAACGTTCGCCGTCACCGAAGGCCCCAAGACCTACATCCAGGAAATCGATTTCAGCGGTAACCATGCGTTTACGGCCCGCGAGTTGCGCGCGCAGATGGATACCGCCCACTACATTCCGCTCTTGAGTCTGGTCACCAGCGCCGGCGTGCTCGATAAAAAGAAACTGCGCGACGATACCGATCGCATCGCATCTTTCTACTACGACCACGGCTATCTGAACGTTCACGTCGGCGAGCCCATCATCAGTCGCGTCCCCAAGGGGCTCAAAGTGGTGATACCCATCGATGAGGGCCCCATCTATAAGATCGGCAGCATCGATGTCGCCGGCGATCTGAAATATCCGCGCAGCGAATTGGTCCCCCTCATCACCATCAAACCGGGTGAGGATTTCAGGGGATCGACCATGCAGCATGATGTGCTGACCTTGTCGGATTTCTATTCCGATCGCGGCTTCGCCTTCGTCGACGTGCAGCCCAAGACCTCGCTCGATGCGATCGCGCGCAAGGTCAATATCACCTTCAACATCAACCCGGGCCGCGAGGTGCTGGTCAACCGCATCAACATCACCGGCAACACCCGCACCTCAGACAAGGTAATTCGGCGCGAGATGCAGGTGCAGGAACAGGAACCCTATTCGGCCTCGGCGATTCGCGACTCGAAGCGGCGGCTCGATCAGCTCGGCTTTTTCAGCACCACTCGCATCACCACCGCGCCGTCGCAGCAGCCGGACAAGGTGGACCTGAACGTCGATGTGACCGAGCAGAGCACCGCGTCATTCCAGGTCGCGGGCGGCTTCGATAGCTACCAGTCGGTGTTCGGTCACTTCCAGCTCGGCAATACCAACCTGTTCGGCGGCGGCGAGGCGGTGCTGCTGAGCGCGCAAGTCGGCTTCCTGTTCCAAAACTATACTGCCAGTTACACCGAGCCCTGGTTTCTCGATATTCCACTAGCGGTGTCATTGTCGGTATTCGACAGTAAAACCGATCTCTTCACCTTCCATCAAAATGCCGCGGGCGGCGCCATCAACTCGAGCTATCCGCTGGTCGAGCTGGGCTTCAAGAACATCGGACCATTCTCGCTCAAGAACGTACGCGCCGGACTGGGCTACCAGTTCGAGAGCGTCGGCATCGGCGGCTTATCGCCAGACACCACGTACCAGATTGCGAAGTACAAAGGCTACACCAAGGTGTCCGAGATCATCCCCAACATCCGGCGCGCGACGGTGGATAATCCGATCGATCCGCGCAGCGGTTCGATCGAGAGCATTAACCTGGAACTTGCGGGAATCGGACCCGGCGTCGCGTTCCTTAAGATGCTCGCGCACGCGCGCTTCTACTACACTTTTCTGAAAAGTCCGACCTTCGGGCAATGGGTATTTTCGCCGGGCATCACTTACGGTATCGGGACGACACTCTCCTCGGGGCAGGGCAGCGAGCTTCCGCTGTATGAGCGATTCTTCCCCGGTGGCGTGGGCGGTCAGGGCGACGTTCGCGGCTATCAGCTCTATTCGCTAGGCCCGGAAGTATTGCTGTTGAATCAGAATGGCATTCCGCTGCAGATCGAGAACACCGGCGGCAGCAAAGAATTGCTCCTCGACGGCGAAATAACCTTCCCCATCCTCTCCGGATTGGGCATCCGCGGCGTCGTCTTCGCCGATGCGGGCCAGGCCTACAACATCAGCGACAACATCACGATCAACTCGTTGCAAGCAGCCTACGGTATCGGTATCCGATGGCGCTCGCCGTTCGGTCCGCTCGCAGTCGATATCGCGCGTCCGATCAATCCGCGTCCGCAGGATCAGAGTAATGTGTTCGAGATCGGCGGCGGTGCCCCCCTATAGCGTGCGGCATATGAAATTGGCTTAAATACTGCTCGATAGTTGCAACTCAAACAGCGCAGGTCGGACTCGCCTCGGACTCCCAGCCAAGGCCCGCGTTGCGATGATTCGCGCTCAGGGAGGATTCCAATTCAGATGAGAAATCGCTTGATGGCCGCTGTCACGCTGCTGGCACTCCTCGCCGCGGCTCCCGCACGAGCCCAGGTAAAGCTCGCCTATGTCGATGTTCAGCGCGCGCTCAACGAATGCCAGGCAGGCAAAGCCGCCAAGGCCGACTTCCGGGTCAAGGTACAAAGCGTCGAACAGAAGCTGCAAAGCGAAGAGAATGAGGTCGCCAGACTCAAGGACGAGCTCGAAAAGAAGGGCATGCTCATGAAGCCCGAGCAGCGCCAGGATCTTCAGGACGACTACGTCGCCAAGGCCAAGGACTTCGAGCGCAACTACAAAGACTCCAAGGACGAACTCGAGCACAAGGACCAGGAAATAACCGGCATGATTATCCATGACCTCGCCGAAGTGATCCGCAATGTCGGCGAGAAGGACGGCTACACCATGGTCTTTGAAAAAGGCTCCATTCTTTGGGGCACTCCGGGAATCGACATCACCGACCAGGTCATCCGCACCTACAATGGCATGCACGTCAAGATCGGCTCCCTCGGCGGCGGAGTGGGGGCGGTCGCGGGCGGACCCCCAGGCGGGGATCAGGACGATCAGCAGGCGGGCGCATCCTCGCCCGGCGATTTCGGCTCCAACGCCGCCAAGCATTCGTCGATCTCGAAGTAAAGCACGAGGTACGGGCATTTTGGCGGCCGATAAAAATCATCAGCTCGATCGTTTTCTGCGGATGCTGCCGCATCGGTATCCGTTCCTGATGGTGGATCGGGTGATCGAGATCGGGGACGGCAAGGCCCGCACGCTCAAGAATGTGAGCAACAACGAACCGTTCTTTGTGGGGCATTTTCCCGGTAATCCTGTTATGCCCGGAGTGCTGATAATCGAAGCGCTCGCGCAATCGGCCGCTATCCTCGCGCTGTCCGAGCTCAAATCCGAGAGCCAGCGCATGTTCGTGCTGACGGGGGTCGAGAAGGCGCGCTTTCGACGGCCGGTTGTCCCGGGCGATCAGCTGGAGATGGAAGTGAGCGTGGTTCGTAACCGCGGGCCGCTGTGGAAAATGCGCGCCGAAGCGCGCGTCGGCGGAGAAATCGCCGCCGAGGCCGAACTCTCCGCGATGGAAGTTCCCGAGGAGAAGCTGTCATAGCCGGCAAGATTCATTCTTCGGCGGTCATCGATAGCCGCGCCGAGCTGGATTCTTCGGTCGAGATTGGGCCCGGCGTGGTCATCGGTCCCCGGGTGCGCATCGGCGCAAATACCGTGGTGGGTCCGTACGCCGTGATCGAGAGCGACACCACCATCGGCGCACGCAATCACATCTTTCAGTTCGCCTCGATCGGGGCGGAACCGCAGGATTTGAAATTCAAAGGCGAGCCTTCCGTCGTCGAGATCGGCGACGATAATTTGATTCGCGAGTTCTGCACCGTCCATCGCGGCACCGAGGGCGGCGGAATGCTGACGCGCATCGGCAATCACGTGCTGGCGATGAACTACGTGCACATCGCGCACGATTGCATCATCGGCGACTACTGCGTCCTGGCCAATTCGACCGAACTCGCAGGGCACATCATCTTCGAAGATCACGTTCGTGCGATGGGCGGCGTGCTCATCCAGCAATTCACCCGGATGGGCGCCTACTCGATGCTGGCCGCGGGCGCCCGCGTCGAACTCGACGTCCCGCCCTTTGCGATTGCCTCAGGAGACCGGGCGCGCCTGGTGGGCGTTCATGAAATCGGACTCCAGCGCGGCGGCTTCAGCGCCGAAACCATCGCGGTGATCAAGAACGCGATGCGCAAGCTGTTCTTTTCAAAACTGACGCGCGAAGAAGCGCTGAAGGAAATTCTGGCCGAAGCCGGCGGCGTTCCCGAAGTCGAGCAGTTGGTCAGCTTCATCCAGAATTCCAAGCGCGGCGTCGTCGGGCGCGAGCGTGAGTAGCCTCGGGCTAATCGCGGGCAACGGAGTCTTCCCCCTCGAAGTTGCCCTCGCCGCCCGCCGCCGCGGGATCAAGCTGATCGCGCTCGCGCATCAGGGTGAAACCAACCCGGAGCTCGAAGCGCAGGTCGATCAGCTCACCTGGATCAAGGTCGGCGAGCTGCAGAAAATCGTCGATGTGCTGAAAAGCGCCGGAGTCGAGCAAGCCGCGATGGCAGGCGGCATCTCGCGCGCACATTTGGCCGAGACCTTCGCCCCCGATGCCCGCGCGCTTAAGATGCTCGCCTCGATCACGCGCTGGAGCGACGACGCGGTGCTGCGCGCGATCGCCCGGGAAATCGAATTCGAAGGAATTCCGGTCATCGATCCGGTCCCGCTGATGGATGACGCGGTGGCGAAGGCGGCCCTGATGGCCGGGCCCGAGCCGGGCGAGAAACAACTCCGCGATGTCGCGCTCGCGTTCGCCATCGCGCGCAGCCTCGGCGCGTTCGACATCGGACAAAGCGTCGCGGTCCGTGGCGGCGTCGTATATTCGGTCGAGGCGGCCGAGGGAACCGATCAGGCGCTGCGCCGCGCCGCCGCCATCGCGGGCAAGGGACTCATCGTGGCGAAGGTTTCCAAACCCGGACAGGACTTGCGCTTCGATCGGCCCGCGATCGGGCCGGCGACGATCGAATTGCTGAGGGAAATCGGCGCCGCGATGCTCGTTATCGAGGCCGGCAAATGCCTCATCCTCGAGCGCAAGCGCA
>Ga0074044_10004706_pt1 | contig 11248 bp, 18 predicted proteins | sample BogForMeECP23OM1_FD_94443 | JGI IMG/M metagenome (GOLD analysis project Ga0074044, IMG submission 94443) | Bog forest soil microbial communities from Calvert Island, British Columbia, Canada - Bog Forest MetaG ECP23OM1 | ecosystem: Environmental > Terrestrial > Soil > Wetlands ...
AATGCCTGGAGGATTCTGCTGCTGGTTTTCGGCCTCGGGTGAGTGGTCAAGCGCCGTCACATGTGAGTATGAGGAGTCACCGATAGTGGTGTCATTGTACATATCCTGAGCCCATTTGTGCCCACATGAGTGACAGTGACAGGTACCTTTGTCATCACCAACAAGGCCAGTAGATCCTGAGCCACAGTTCGGGCATCGTTTAGCAATGTTGTCTGCTCCCTGATGCGTCTCCGGTCGAGGCGTCTGTCGGCGCTCGGGAATATACCCTGCGTAGGCGCAGTCATCACATCCGCTTCCCTTGCATCGCGGGCATTTAACGGAATCTTCGATCATGAGCGGGCGTCCTCCAGGGTTATCCTCATCGTGAGGGTAGATGGCCGAGAGGTGAGCATCCTCGATGCCCAGGAATGGCAAGAAGGATGACATTGGCTGCATAGGCTGGCCTCCCGGTTCTCCTCCCATACCTGGCATTGGCATAGCTCCTGGCGCTCCCTGCGGCGGCTGCGGTGGCGGGGTTGCCTCTTCTGGCGATACCTCTGGCGGCACGTTGGGGTTCTGCTGAATTTCGTTAAGGATGCGGACGAACTCGGGATTGCCGGGGTCGAGCGGCACTAGCGCTGCCTGATCTGCTCGACCGTGCTGGATGAGCCATTCCGTTACTATGGCGATCTGCTCAGGTGTGACTGGCCCCTGGTGGTTGGCTGCCAGTACCTCCACGATAGAAGCGGCGTTAGGTGGCAAGCTGGCCGCTGCTCCAGGGATGTTCATCGGGGTGTTCATACCCATGGTGTCGTTCATACCTTTGGCTCCGCACTGAGGGCAGACGCCGTTAGGTGTCATGACGCCACCGCAGCTAGGGCAATGGCCCGACTGCGCTCCTCCCCCTGGAGGAGCCATAGAAGTAGCGGGAGCGGGAGCCTGAGGCATGATCTGCTGGCCCATGGCCGTGGGGTTGGTGCCCTGCGGGGCGGTCTGGTCTGTGATGCCTGGGATAGGTGGCACGATACTCTCCTTTGTTGATGCTCCTCGGTTCCACTCTGCTGGAAATGTTGTGGCTCCTGGCTCGTTGTCCATGTATGGATCTGGGTGTTGAAGTAGTTCCTGGTTACCAGGCTGTCGGAGATCGGCGGGTGTGGTACCCATATATGATGCGCCGCAGCCGGGACATGTTGGACTATCTAGTGACTGGGGCCGACCGCAGCCGGGGCACATGGGGGCTTCTTTTCGCATGCCTGGATCCTCTGCCCACGGTCCATGCGGGCTATGACGTTCCGGGCCTGGAGAGTTGGGATCGAGCGGGAAGGCACCGTGGTGGTGATGCTCGCCCATGCTGCGCAGGAACTCCTCGGCGGCGTTGTCGTCACCCTTGTCGAGGTAGCCGGGAATCTCAGCCTCCAACATCTCATGAAGTCCCTTAATCATGGGGTCGTGGTGACCTGAATCCTCGGAGTGTACAAAGTGAAGAACCAACGGCATGAGCATATTCATGCGCTCGATACCCTGGCTGTCGTCACCAAAGGCTTCGCCCATGGCCTTGTCCATGCCTTCATCGGACTTCACTTGATCCTCGCCGGAAGTCGAGCCGTGTGGGCCAGAGTCTTCATCGTTCGGGTTCATGATGTTTTTTGGTGACTTGTCGCCGTCGTTGAACTCTTTCTGGTCAACTTCCTCGGGATCATCATGCTTAACGCCTACGTCTGGGTTCGAGGCGGGAGTTTCGTATTCGAACTTGGCTGCTACCACGGCCTCTACGATTGAAGCTTCGGGGGCTAGGACGTTCTGAGCAGGAGCTTGAGCCTGCTGTTGGTTGCCGCCGCCTAGCACTTTGTTCATGAGGCCACCGACAATAGGGACGTGGCGAGCTACGTTAGCGGCTCCTATACCCTGGAGGATGGGACCAGCCGCCTCCATAAGAGGAGCGAAAAACGCTCCGACATGGGGTAGGGGCTCGGGTTGCTCAGCGCCTTCCTCCCATAGCGACTCGTATGGTTCCATGTTGTGACTGAAGATTTCGAACTCGCGCATACCCTCTCTGAGGTTATGTCGTGGCTCGGAGACGGAACCATGCATGTAGTTGTCCCGGCCACGATTGCCCGTGGTGATGGGCACTTCGCCGTCGCCGCCCATGATCGTACCCTCGCCCAGAGGATTGCCGCCCTGGTCCTTCTGGGTGTCACTATCGACCATGTTGCGGAGCGTCCCGTCCGACTCGGTAGGCGAAGGTTGCTCTCGGAAGAAGCGTTTGCCGCCGCAGTCAGGGCATGCGGCACCCTGGACATCCCCTCGCGGGTCAATCTGGAAATGGTGAAAGCAATCGCCGCACTGAGCTAGCATCTCATCGGTTATAGAACCGATGAGGCGGCGTTGCAGGTGACTTTGATTCCCGCTGGTGTGTACGCTGGGTAGCCACCAAATTCCTTGGTCATCCAGTAAGGCTGTTTTGGAGTTTCTCTATAGGGTTCGTATTCCCCGTATGGATACGCTGGTGGCGTCCAATGAATGATGGGCTGGGTAGCTTTCGTGAGATCTTCTAACAGGAGCTTGACGCAATCTGTTGCCTCAACGTTCTGGTTCTGCGGATGACGCTTCCATTCGAGTCCGCATACTGAGCAGATCTTGTTCTGTGGTACTGGTTCGGGCTTAACTGACATTAGACTCTTCCTCTCTCGAATGCGTGTGCAAATACTTTGATTTTGTTTCCTTCAGATTCACTGGTAACTACAACTCGCCAGTACGGAGCGCCCGCAAAAGCTGAGATTGAGATAGATTCACCATTGATCGTCCACTGAGTTGGCATTTTAGCAGCTTCGATGTATTCGGCCCAACTCGCTGGTACCCAAGTACCTTCTTCGGCCCACTTTTCAACGCTGTCTCCAGAGCCGATAGAGGGTGACGGGAGGTTAAAGCTTTGCTGAATTTCGATGATAGATTTTTTGCTGGTTGTAACGGTACCTGAGATGTATTCAGCAAAGTCTACCTGCTGAGGCCATCCCACCCATTTGTATGGTTTGGTGACGGGGTTAACGAGTTCGAGTTTTTCTTTGCCTTCTTTTTCAGGAAGGATGCTGATTTCGATTTCTGATTTGGCTGAGTTTAGGCTGAGGATCTTTGTACCAGCCGCCAGGATGCCTGCGCCTTCACCTCTGACTTCCTCACCGATGGCCGCAAATTTGAATAAGCTGGCCGACACCCCTTTGACGATTTTGCTGAGGAGTTTGGTTTCGCCTTCGAATTTGACTGGTTTTTCAGATTCTTCGCTCTGAGCTTTAGTCGTAAGCGTCTGTTCGGTACCTGTGTAATGGGACATCTCACTGCTTACAGTGGCGAAGGGGGATGGTTTGAAGCCTGCTATCATGAGGGTCATGCGTCACGCCATCCTTGCCGTGAACGTCCAGTATGACCACTACTCGCCCAAAGGAGCGTTGGGGTATCCTGGTAGTCCGGTGGCAACCATTCACATAGCTGATCTATTGCGTCAGCCCGGTAACCCACTCATCATCGCGGCTCGTAAGATGCGGACCCAAGAAGATCTGAGCTTCCTGGCACATGGCGGCAAGTACAAGCCTCATTGTCTTAAGGGAACCAAAGGAGCCAACCTCCTGCCCGAGTTAACCCACGCGGACTACATCACCACCACCGCTGGCCTCTCGGCCTTCGAAGGGGGCACCCTACGCCCGCTTAAGACCTTGGAGGAGATCCTGAAAGAACAGAAACAGACTATCGCCTCTATCACGGTCTGCGGCTACTACCTGGAGGATGATGTGGCCCAGACGGCATTCGACTCCAACGCCTTGGGCTATACCACCTACGTATATCTACCTGCCTGCCAGACCTACACAGGCGCACCAAGTCCTGCTACAGTAGAACGTCTAGAGCGAGCAGGAGTCGTAGTTCGATGACGGAGCAGCCAGTAGCCTACGCCTTATCGATGGTCTTGCAGGAGGATGGCTGGAAGGTCTTTGCAGCCGCAGGGGTACCAACCGGCATTCCTACTCCGATCACCATCGCACAGGCCGAAGCTCTGGGCCGCGCCTATGGCGACGTGCTGCCTCAGCAAACGCCTTCGCCTTTTGAAATCGTCAGAGCCGGTACCGAAAAGTTTCGGGGTGGCCTCCGTCGGAAACTAGAGGAGGCTGAGCGCACGGCGCAGTCGATCCCTGCTCTTCGTAAAGCCCTATCCGAAACGGAGAACACCTGATGGCCATCTGGGACCAAGAACTAAAGGAACGAGTAGATGCTGCACGCCCGCTGACTGACATATTTAACCCCACCGAAGCTCCCCGTGATCTAGCCATCACGCGCACACTGGAGCTAGCTGTCGAGGCATGGATCATGGATGACATGCCCGAAGCCATCCGACTTACCCTGCTGGCCGACAGGTATCAAACGGCTCCCAAGTCAACATTCGAAAGAGACGAGCATGTTCTTTGACGCAACTTTGCAAGCATTCACCATGGATGTGATCCCGCTTAACGACGATCATCACATCATCCAGCAATTCCAAGTCGGCGTTGTCCTGCCTGGGCCTCAGGGCCAAAAGGGACTACTTCCCGTTGGGGCTATCAAAGTTCCAACCGGCTACCACATGGCCAAAGAGTACGCGGAAGAGATCCTAGCCGCACTGGAGGGCATGGAGCCGCCCAGCAAGCTCATCACCGCTTCCGACATGGGACAGGCTGAGCAAGTGGCGGACCTAGACCGACAGATTCGGAGCGGTGCGTGAGTCTGTTAACTGACTCGCAGTTGAGATCCAACCTCTGGGCTCTGGGGCTCGAATCTGTCAAGGACGAGCAGATCCAACCGGCCAGCATTGACCTGACGTTAGGCGATGAATTCCTGTACCCGACGATTGACGATGATTGGATACCAGCCATCCTGGGCGAGTCCGACACGTATCCAAAGACCAAGCTCTTCAAAACGAGTCGCTTCTGTCTCTATCCCGGCGAATTCGTCCTGGGTACGACTGAGGAGACAATCAGGGTGCCACGTGATTTGGTAGGGCAGATCGAGGGCAAGTCATCTCTGGGTCGCTTGGGCCTGCTCATCCATGCGACAGCAGGCTTCATCGATCCCGGCTTCATAGGAAAGATCACTTTGGAGATGTACAACCTGAACAAAGTGCCCATCGTCCTGGTGCCTGGGCGATACATCTGCCAAGTCAGCTTCGTGCAGCTTAATGGCCAAGTCCTGCGTCCCTACGGGCACCCGGATCTTCACTCCAAGTACCAGGACCAAGATCAAGTCACCGAGGCTCGATGAGACTTCGCAGGCGACAGTCGAAGCAGACTGCTCGCTACTACGGCGTCGCGTGTGAGCACTGCAAGCACATCTTCGTGACCCAGGAACCACTATGGCCTATCGTCTGGAAGATCGAATGCCCCTGGTGCCTTGAGCATACGCCGTTCCGAGGCCCGGAGGTTCGCTGGGCTCCTGTGCGGCAGGCTTGGGTTGCGCTTGACATCGAATAGCGGATGGTGTAGACTATCGGAGCAACCAAAGTCTACCGACTAAAGGACGGTGAGCTTGGATCGCTAGATCGTAGTGCCTCAGAAGGACGCCGCCGAGCCACCGGGCCGTATGCCCCTCTGGATAAGGTGGGAGCTAACATTCCCCATCTGCGTCCCTAAACCCGGATCTACTCCTTTCTTTTGTGAATGCCCCTGGAGCCCCGGTTCGCCGGGGCTCCAGCTTTTTCCGCTTGACTTTTGATACACGCTTGATATACTTCATGATGCAGAACAAACCGCGAAAGAAGGAGCCTAGATCATGACCAACTTTCCCCCCACCGACGAGCAGCAGCTTTGTCTCGACGCTTTCGCCACGGGCGAGTCCATGGTGATCGAGGCTGGCGCTGGCACCGGCAAGACCACGACTCTGCGCCTTCTAGGCGAGAGCACTGACCGTCGCGGCCTCTTCATCGCCTTCAACAAGAGTGTCCAGCTTGACGCCGAGGCGAGCTTCCCGGCCAACGTCGAATGCCGCACGGGTCACTCGCTGGCCTACAAGGGCATGTTCAAGCTGGGCAACGGCTGGTTCGTCAAGCGCCTCAAAAGCCCCCGCGTGAACAGCCGCCGTAAAGTCGAGATCCTGGGCATCCCCCAGGTCATCCAGATCGGTGACGAAATGGAGATCCGCGACTGGGAGATCGCCTCGCTGGCGATGGGTACCGTCAAGCGCTTTTGCTACAGCGCCGACACCGAGATCAACGAGACGCACGTGCCCTACGAGCCCGCTCGCAAGGAGGTTCATAGCTACCTCGCCAAGATCGTGCTGCCCTACGCCGAAGAGATCTGGCGGGACGCCAACGACCCGAAGGGCAAGCTCCAGTTCACGCACGACTACTACCTGAAGATCTGGGCGCTGGCCGAGCCGACCCTGGAATTCGACTTCCTCATGCTGGATGAGGCTCAGGACACGAATCCCGTGCTGGCCAAGGTCTTCAACGCCCAGGCCGGTCAGAAGATTGTCGTCGGTGACCGTTGCCAAGCCATCTACGAGTGGCGCGGAGCACGGGACGCCCTCAGCATCTTCCCCGCTCAGCACCGGCTCCTGCTCTCGCAAAGCTTCCGGTTCGGTCAGGCCGTCGCCGTGCAGGCGAACAAGTTCCTCCGTCTGCTCAACTCACCTCTTAATCTGAAGGGCCACGACAAGATCGAGTCCGAGGTGGTAGGCGAGATGACTGACCCCTCCTGCATCATTTGCCGCACGAATGCAACGGTCATCCAGCACGCGATGGAGCACCAGAAAGCGGGTCGCAAAGTCGCCATCGTCGGCGGGACCAAGGACATCGAAAGCTTCACAAAGGCCGCTCAGGACTTGATGAACGGCACGCGGGGCGAGTACCACCCCGACCTGGCGGGCTTCGGCTCCTGGGCTCAGGTGGAAGGCTACAGCAAGACGGATGAGGGCTCAGACCTTCGCGTCATGGTCAAACTGATCGAAACATACGGCTGTGACGCCATCCTTCAGGTCTGCGCCGCGAGCACCGACGAGAAGACCGCCGACCTGATCGTGACCACCGCCCACAAGGCGAAGGGCCGCGAGTGGAACCAGGTCCAGATTGCCAACGACTTCAAGGCTCCTGAAGAAGGAGAGCAGCCGTCGGACGCAGAGCTTAAGCTCATCTACGTAGCTGTGACACGCGCAATCAAGACGCTGGAGTGCAACACTTTCGCCTGGGTCGATGAGGCCCAGGCGGTGGCCGCTTGACAAGCACGATACACTATTAGGAGAACCAAATGATTACCCAGACTAACAAACCCCTCCTTGGCCGCTGCGGCTCCTGCGACTTCGCGCTTCACGCGCAGGATGACCAGGCCCAGCCCGCCGAGCGCTACCGCGACATGGAGGCCGTCGGCGTCCCATATGCGATGGGCACCCAATTCTACGCCCGCTGTCCCAACCGGCACATGCCCTTCAAGCTGTACCGGATGGAGGGAACGGTCACCGACTTCCAGTGCGATGCCCGCTGCGAAAATGCCAAGGGCCACGTCTGCGAATGCTCCTGCGGTGGCATGAACCACGGCAAGGCTTACGCCATCACGCCAACCGAGATCCACACCGCTGGTGCTCCCCCGAGTCCTGATCGACCGCGAGAGCCACAGGAGCAGCCTTCTGAGGGCGTCGTACGTCGCGTCCCTGTCTCCGGGCCTCCCCGGCGCGAGAAGGTGCTGCTGGACGTTCCTGAGGGCGAGGGCTTTCAGACGTGCGGCAAGGTCATCGCCAAGAAAGACACGAACGATTCCACCCTCTACGTGATCGCGGTCATCCTCGATGACGCCAGCGAGTGCATCGTTAAGTCCTTCGTGCCGAGCTACGCCGCTTCCGAGAACCCCCCGGAGGTTGGAGACTTCATCGAGTTCAAGGCCAAGGTCAAGAAGCACGATGACAATGAGCAGTATGGCCCGAGTACGATGGTAACCTACCTGGAGGTGCTGAACTAGACGCGGCCCTAGACGCAGCCGCGAAGAAATGCTAAGCTAGGAGGATCCCCGACTTTGGAGAAATGAATGGATTGTATTGATATCGATGATCTCGTAGCGAAGCTACCTGACGAGAAGTTTAAGCTGGCGCATGAACGCGCCACACAAGCTTTCGGAGGATTCGTCGCAGACGAAGAGAGCGATGAGTTCGTTGAGGAGTTTGCCAATCAACTCAAACTCATCGTGGCCAAAGAAATGACCGAAGATCTATGCAGCCGAGGGTATCTGGAACCTGACGGCGTAGACGATGAGGGTAATGTCATCTACCGCGAAACCGAGAAGGGAAGAAATGCCACGGGAACTGACGGAGGCTCACAAGAAGAAGCTACAGGAGGGGCGGCTTAAGGCGAAAACCAAGGCAGCCAAGGCCGAGGCGAAAGCTCTTCGAGACACGATCAAAAGTCTGGAGAAGTTAATCGAAACTTACACCGCTGCTCAAACGAAAGCCTGGGATGAGTACCAGGCGAAGAAGTCCGAGAAGACGTTTAACACCTGGCTTAGAGCCGACACGAATCTCATGAACACACTACAAGCCCTACGGGCACATCAGGAAAGATAGAAGAAATATGGATCAGTCTGAGTTAAAGTACGCAATCCGAGTGGACGAGAAGGCTCTCTTCATCCGCTTCTATACCTGGCTATGGCAAGCGGATAGCTCGAAAATCAACTTCTGCAAGCTCTTCTGGGGATACATGTTTGCGGCACCTGCGCTCGCGTTCCGGTCCTTCCTGGGTCTGGGCAAGTTGACGGTGCTCACCGTTAAGTTCGCCTTCCTGGCACTCATCTTTGCGCTCACGCCGCTCACGTGGGCGGGGGCCGAGATCGGCTCGTACACGGGAGCACGTCGCAAAGCACGCGCCGAAAAGAAAGCGATCAAGCGCTTCGAATTCGAAGGTTGGCTGGCTACTGAGAAGAAGAAAGAAAAGGCTGCACAGCAGTGGAAAGAAGCCAACGAAGCTCAGGCAAAAGAACGCGAGGAAGCTCGCAAGGCGAAGGCAGACTCCATGCCCGTCATGCAGCGCGGCCTTGAGAACATCGAGCACGCGGGCATCCTCTCCACGCTGAAGGTTAAGGAGAAGGCCGAAAGCGCGAAGGATGTCGGTCGCAAGGGTCGAGAGATCATCGGCTTCTGTGCTGCCGCCGTGGGCCGACCTATCGGCAAGCTCGTAAGTTCTCCCGCCTTTGGCAAGAGCATGATCGGGCTAGCCGCAGGCGCAAGCGCTCTCATGGTCTTGGCTGGCCTGTATGTCGGCGGGCCTACAGCGGTCCATGCGCTGGGCACGGCTGGCAAGACTACGATTGGTGCTGTCGGCACGGTAGGAGCCGCTACGGCAGGAGTCGTTGGCGCTGCGACCGTAGGCGCTGTCAAAGGCGTCGGTACCGTGGCCAGCGCCGTACCGGCTGGAGCAGGCTACGTGGCAAAGGGCGTCACAAGCCCTGCCGCCTGGTACACCGCTCTAGGTTTTATCGCCTTAGCGATCCTCTGCTGTATCGTCATGGCTGCCATCGCCATTGGTGTCCCGGCTCTGCTCTACAAGCACGCCATCACCCCGGCAGCATACAGGGTCGAGCGCGGAGCCAATGTACTGGGCAAGGGCGGACAGCTAGGTGGCCGTGTACTGGAGAAAGGCTTCAAGGGCTTTTTCGAAGCCATCTACATCGGCTACTATGCCGTTAAGACTTCGACTTGTCCACGAATCGAGCTAGAGAAGAGGCCAGACAGTGAGAAGATTGCTGGAATCGAGCGTGAACTGGATCTATGATCGGTGGATACACCGACCGGATTACGCACGCATAGACAAGCTCGAACGCAGTTGCGAGATGGAGCCACCCTTCACTTCGGAACTGCCGCAGTACACCAAACAAACAATCATCGAAAGGGTCTGGTAATGACCAAAAGCATCACCTCAATCACATCCAAGATCAAGAAAGTCGGCCTCCTGGCCGTCGTCGCAGTCGGCATCTTGATTGCATTCAAGGCGGTGGGATTCATCCTTGGCCTAGTGGCCATCCTGTTCCCGCTACTCCTCCTAGCCGCACTGGCGTACCTGCTCGTCGTGCTCTTCCTGAAGTAACATGGCCTACGGCGACTACTCAACCTCTCGCGTGGCGCGCGAGTATATCGCGCGCCTAGAGAAAGACATCGAGGATCTGCGGGAGGTTAACCGCACGAATACCACGTCGATAGCTGCGTTACACAGTCGGCTGGCCGAAGCGAAGGTAGAGGCTTCGGTCTTACGAAGCGAACTTAGACGGGCTCGTAACCTGGGCATCTTCGGTCGTAACAACGAGCGCATCGAAGAGATGTTCGAGCGCTTCTGGAACTGGCTGCTGCCGCCAAAGTAATAGACGATGCCAATCCCAACCGATCTTAAGGCCATCATGGATCCAGGTCAGTCTCATGACCCGGATCATCGACCTGTGTACTGGCTCTGGGTCTTCGATCCACAGACGGCAAAGCTTACGATCACGCACAACGAAGATCGGCCACCGGCTTATCACGTGACGCATAAGGACTTGGCCCCCGAGGTGAACCATCCCGAACGACAGGAGGGCTACGTGAACTCTATCAAGGGTGGGTACCGGATTACCGACCGGGATCACAAGCCTGTCACCGACCCGTACATTAAACGAAAGATCGTGGAGGCGCTAGATGACTCCGATTAACACAACCGAGAAGTTGGCGTCGAAAGTGTGCAGACATCGCTTTTTCAGCGCTTCCCTGAAAGTCATGCTGGAACGAGTAGGAACCGAACGGGACCGAGCGAAGGCTGATCTGGACGAGGCGCTGGATGTGATCGAAGTGATTATTGCGGCTGACCAGCACACAAAAGCGGGCGAAGCTGCGTTTCTCAGGTGTCAAGCCCTTCTTCGTAAGCACAGGCCGGTGTCCGATGCCTGACCGGGATGATCTCGTGCATTACATGGAGGCGACTGCTCGGATGCGCGAGCGTGCCGAGAAGGCCGAGGCCGATCTGCAAGAGGCGCTGGACGTGATCGCGGCGGTGTGGGATGCAAGCAACTACGCCGACGCGCACCCAATGTCTGCCCTTCTTCTCAAGCACAGGCCGGTGTCCGATGCCTGACATGAACAGACAGACAGACGCGATGTGGTCTGAGGAGAAGGCGGCACAGTTCCGCAAGAAGGTCGAGCCGTGGCAGCCGATGGCTAGGCCTATAAGTGGCCCTATAGGCTCGCACACGCGATACGGCTTCCAATTCGGGGCGCTGCTCGTGCAGCGTGCTACAAGTCTGCCCGATGGGCG